>MAAB01029662.1_pt1 | contig 28578 bp, 31 predicted proteins | sample 1115991 | NCBI WGS metagenome assembly MAAB01 (sample SAMN04961124, study PRJNA320927) | seawater metagenome | isolation source: sample BD02T18 sea water enriched with oil for 18 days | place: USA:Gulf of Mexico | collected 2013-07-27
GGCGCTGAAGGCAGTTTAGGGCCAATGGTTGCTTTATCACTTTTACGTGAATTAGGACCAGTGGTTGCTGCGTTATTATTTGCCGGTCGCGCCGGGTCCGCATTAACCGCAGAAATAGGTTTAATGAAAGCAACAGAACAATTATCGAGCTTAGAAATGATGGCAATTGATCCATTACGTCGTGTTATTGCGCCACGCTTTTGGGCCGGATTTATTAGTTTGCCTTTATTAGCCGCGATTTTTTCAGCCGTAGGTATTTTAGGTGGTCACCTTGTTGGTGTTGAATGGTTAGGTGTTGACAGCGGTACCTTCTGGTCGGTTATGCAAGCACAAGTCGACTTTGAAAAAGACATTCTTAATGGGATCATAAAATCAGTCACTTTTGCTTTTGTGGTTACTTGGATCGCGGTATATAAGGGTTATGATTGCATACCAACATCTGAAGGTATCAGTCGAGCCACTACATCTACAGTCGTGCAATCGTCATTATTAGTTTTAGGTTTAGATTTCGTACTAACGGCATTAATGTTTGCTAGTTAATTTTTAATTATTTTTATAGTTTAGGTTTGGTGAAAGGCATGGTGTCGAAGAAAATTGAATTAATGGTAGGTTTTTTTGTTGCAATAGGTATTGCTGCATTATTGATGTTGGCATTGAAAGTTGCTGATAGCGGCATATCAGGGAATAGTGAAACATACCAACTGTATGCAAAATTTGATAACATTGGCGGATTAAAAGTTCGCTCTGCTATAAAAGTAGGTGGTGTTGTCGTAGGTCGAGTGAGTAATATTTCACTTGATGCTGAAGATTACACGCCTGTTGTTACATTAGATATCTACACGCAATATGATAATTTTTCAGAAGCAACGTCAGTATCTATCTTAACCGCAGGTTTATTAGGTGAACAATATGTTGGTTTATTACCTGGTTTTATTGATGAATCTGTTGATACATTAGTTTCCGGTGATTATATCGAAGACACTAAACCTGCATTGGTATTAGAAGAGTTAATAGGACAGTTTTTATTTAGTCAAGGAAGTGACGAGTAGTCAAATAAAGGAAGGATAGATAAATGAAAAAATTATTTACAATAATATTAGGGCTTACTTTTTTAGCAAATTTCAGTGCTTTTGCAGATAGTCATGTCGATAAGAAAAACCCTTATGCGATGATAGAGACTGTCGCAAAAATTACGTTTAAACGCTTCTCTGATGAGCAAACAGAGATTCGTAAAAACCCTGATTTATTGAAAAACATTGTTCGCGAAGAATTAATGCCTTACGTTCATTATCAATATGCTGCGTTTAAGGTGATTGGTAAAAACTTCAAAAAAACGACTAAGAAAGATCGTGCTGATTTTGTTTTAGTGTTTAGAGAGTATTTAGTAACCTCATATGCACAAGTTTTCACACTTTATAAAAAGCAAAAAGTCGAATTTGAACCTGAGAAAAACTTTACTAAAGCAAAAATTTTAGCGGTAAAAACATCAGTTATAGATCCAGGCAGACCTCCTATTGATATTTCATTTAGGGTGAGAAAAGATAAAAAAACAAAAGAGTGGAAAGCTTTCGATATGGTCGCAGAGGGCGTAAGTCTTCTTGATAGCAAACAAGCAGAACTGAGCGGTTTAATACGCCAAAAAGGCTTACCATATGTCACGAATTTACTTAAACAAAAAAGTGCTAGATCGATTGTATTCAAATAGTCTTATTAAACTATTGCTATGAATACTAGGAAATACTATGAAGCAAATTAAATTTGTTCAAAAAGACTCAAAAGTGACCTTTAGCGGAGAGTTAACTTTAGCAACTATAAATAGTTCATTTGAAAAAAAGTCAAAAAACTTGCTAAAATCAGGTCAATTGACTTTAGATCTGTCAAATATATTAAAAGTGGACACTGCTTGTTTAGCTTGGCTGTTAGCTATGATGGAACAAAGTGTTAAGAAAAGTTGTCAATTAACCCTTGATAATTTACCTAATGATTTAATTAAATTGGCAAAGCTAAGCAGTGTAGATTTGTTTTTGCCAAAAAACTAACGACTCGTAAAGTTAGTTACCGGAGAATAATGTGGAAGTTTCAGAAATAGAAAAATTACTAAACGATGCCCTTGAACTTGACGAGTTACATGTTGCATTTGACGGTTCACAATGTAAAGTGATCGCCGTTGCTGATTTTCTTGGCGAATTAAGCCGAGTTAAAAAACAGCAAACTATTTATGCACCTTTAGCTGATGCGATTAAAGACGGTGCAATTCATGCGGTATCGATTAAAACCTTCACTACGTCAATCTGGCAACGTGAAAAAATGTTTAACCTTCCGCTTTAATTTTCAATAACTAAATAAGAATATTCCATTGGATGCATTTAAAATAACAGGTGGTACGGCCCTTAACGGTGAAGTAACCATTTCCGGCGCGAAAAACGCCGCTTTACCCATATTAATGTCAGCACTTCTGTCGAAAACACCTGTCACTTTTAGTAACGTTCCTAAACTTAATGATATCGAAACAACCATAAAATTATTGAGCCAATTAGGCGCTAAAATTGAATGGTTAGCTGATAATCAACTCGTTATCGATGCAAGTACGATTGATCAATGTCGTGCATCATATGAATTAGTTAAGACGATGCGTGCTTCTATTTTGGTGTTAGGACCATTATTAGCACGATTTGGACATGCAGAAGTTTCTTTGCCAGGCGGTTGTGCCATTGGTGCCAGACCGGTGAATTTACATATTCATGGCTTGAAGTTAATGGGCGCCAATATTGATGTTGAAAATGGTTATATTATTGCCCGCAATACTGGTCGTTTGCAGGGCGCAACCATTTTTATGGATACCGTCAGCGTTACCGGCACAGAAAATTTAATGATGGCAGCTGCTTTAGCGCAAGGCACGAGTATTATAGAAAATGCAGCTCGTGAGCCTGAAATCGTTGATTTAGCAAATTGTTTGAATGCGATGGGGGCGAAAGTTTCTGGTGCTGGAACCGATACCTTAACGATAGAAGGTGTTGCAGAGTTAACGGGATCGCAATATCGGGTAATGCCAGACCGTATTGAAACAGGCACTTTCTTAGTTGCAGCCGCTGTAACGCAAGGGAAAGTTAGATGTTTGAATACCGATCCAAAAACATTAGAAGCGGTAATCAGTAAGCTGCAAGAGTCAGGTGCTAAAATTACTACAGGTGATGACTGGATCGAATTATCGATGAACCAGCGACCAAAAGCCGTTAATGTACGCACTGCGCCTCATCCTGCTTTTCCAACTGATATGCAGGCACAGTTTGTGACTTTAAATGCAATTGCAGAAGGTGTGTCTACGACAACAGAAACTATTTTTGAAAATCGTTTTATGCATGTCCCAGAATTACAGCGTATGGGTGCAGATATTAGCCTTGAAGGTAATACAGCTATCTGTGGTGGTGTAGATTCATTAAATGGCGCACAAGTGATGGCAACTGACTTACGTGCCTCAGCAAGTTTAGTGATCGCCGGTTTAGTGGCAACAACAGAAACACAGGTTGATCGTATTTACCACATTGATCGCGGTTATCAAAATATCGAAGGTAAATTACAAGCACTTGGCGCAAATATTACCCGCATTAAAGCCAGCTAAAATTAAGCGAGTCAAAACACCAATTAAACCTGCCATCCGCAGGTTTTTTTATGCGTATAATTTGATTTAGACGTTTATGATAGATTTAAAGAAGATAAGCAGGCTTCGGGGAGAGCGAAGCCTGCTTGATAAATTTGAGCGAATGGAATAATAGTTCCGAAAGTGAAATCGATATAGCTAAAGCGCACAACACCCCTGTTTAACACTTCGCAGATGTTTGTATCAACTCACTTCAATGACACTCAATTTTACCTGTGATCTCATTGGTCAAATGAGCCACACTTAATGTTAGCAGTTTGTCATTATTTAGTAACAGTAATTGAACAAATAGATGATTTACTATACGGATATTTACTACCATTATGTAAAGAAAGTAAGACAATAGTATGTTGACATAATTGTTTAGACTCACAAAAATCGTGAAAAACGCATACAATGTAAATGAGCGACCGTGCAAAAGAAATGTGATTATGGATTGTTAATAACGTAACTTTTAGTCTGTATTGAAATCTCACGGATAACCATGTCTACCGATACTGAATATAGAGGGTGTTAATATATTGAATAATTCATTGTATGCACCTTTATATAGATTTAAATATTCATTAATGAAAACGAAAGTGAGTAATCATGTATATTAGGTCTTCTTAGATAAATAGACTCATAGTTCGCTAAATGGCTTTGCTGTGTACAAAAATTTAGGTTAACGGAGGCAGCGTGAATGATAAAATTAGTGCGTTGAAAGCAGAATTAGCACAGCTGAAATTACAATTTAGTGATAAGGTTTCTGAAGTTGAATCCCGCTTAAAACACTTGATCGAGCAAAATAGCCAACAGTTCTCATATAGAAGCCTTAGCAGTCAACAGCCATTATCAAATAATTTATCTAACGCTGAATGTGTCATCTTACTACATGGTCTCGCGCGGTCTGCAAGTTCAATGGGCGCAATTGAAAAGCGATTATTGGCTGAAGGTTACCATGTTATCAACATCGACTACCCATCACGTGATTATTCAATTGAAGAATTAGCAGAACAAGTATTTACAAAAGCTCTACTCGAATGTGCCAATCGAAAAGTAAATTTTGTCACCCACTCCATGGGGGGAATCTTAGTAAGGCAGTATTTGAGCAAACATAAGATAAATGAGCTAAATAAAGTGGTCATGTTAGGTCCTCCCAATAATGGTAGTGAAGTAGTTGATAAGTTGATTAATATTCCAGGTTTTAGCTTTATCAATGGCGATGCTGGCATGCAACTTGGTACCAGTAAATTTAGTGTACCCAATATACTTGGTTCGGCAGATTTCAATTTAGGTATTATCGCAGGCAATCAGAGTGTTAACTTATTTTTATCGACATTAATACCAGATAAAGACGATGGGAAAGTTTCGGTGAAAAGTACCAAGCTTGATGGGATGAATGATCACATTGAAATGGAGACAACTCATCCATTTATGGTCAGAAATGAGAAAGTTATTGATCAAGTTATCTATTATTTGAAAACAGGGGCTTTTCAAAAATAATCGACTTGGCACTTGCCTTTACCAATAGCCTGTATATACTCACAGTGAATACTGTTTAAATTTACAGGCTTACCTCTATGTTAAATACAATAGGCGAATTACGACCACTCACAAATAGACAACAACAAATATTTGATTTGATTAAAGAAAATATTAGTGAAACAGGCATGCCCCCTACGCGAGCTGAAATTGCGACATTTTTTGGTTTTAAATCGGCCAATGCAGCGGAAGAACACTTAAAAGCTCTTGCTAAAAAAGGCTATATTGAAATGATACCTGGCACATCCCGAGGTATACGTTTGTCAGAGCAGCTAATTGAGCACGAAGGTCTACCTTTAATCGGCCGTGTTGCAGCCGGTGAGCCTATTTTAGCGCAAGAGCATGTGGAAGATCATTACAAAGTCGATGGAAATTTATTTCATCCTGCCGCTGATTATTTACTCCGTGTAAATGGGGAGAGTATGAAAGACATCGGTATATTAGATGGTGATTTATTGGCGGTTCATCAAACTACAGATGTTCAAAATGGGCAAGTTATCGTTGCACGTGTGGAACAAGATGTTACGGTTAAGCGTTATAAACGTGAAGGAAATATTGTTTATTTACATGCAGAAAATGAAAATTTCTCTCCAATTAAAGTTGATTTGGCTGCTGAAGAATTTAATATTGAAGGTGTTGCTGTAGGTGTTATTCGTTCAGCTGACTGGATGTAGCTGCAAACAATTAATTTAGCAAATTTTTACCTGTAAAATTTGCTAAAGTCTTCTTTTCTATCTATTCGTACGTTTTATCACCTAAGCCATACCTTTTATAATAATAATTCTCATTTCGAGCATCATAAAAGCCCTTTAATCTTTTTTTGTTTAAAAAATAACCAATAGTATTATCCCCAACGAAAGCCTTCGTTATTAACTGTGTGTTTTTAGTACAAAGCCTGTAGCCCTTTATAAGTATGCCTATACCTCCATTAGAGCTTACACTCTATTGTTTTTAATGGTTTTTATTTTAAATTAGCTTGAATTTTAAATTGACCCAGATCAACTTTTGAGTGATTCTAGATTAGAAAGCGTACAAATATAATAATAAGGTAACGTTGAGAGACATAAATATTTCAATAAAATTGCCAAAAAATAACAACAATAAACAAATAATAAAAATCCGTACTGAAGGTGATTTTCTGCCCAAGGTATAACATTTGAATTTTATAGGGTGAAGGAGATGTCGCGTGAAAAGACGTAACCTAGGTTGGCTGATGTTGGGAAGTGTTCTTTCCAGTTCAGCTTGGGCAGATATGCAATTGAATCTGACCAAAGGTGTAACTGAAGTAAGTCGAGATGTTTATGATTTACATATGTTAGCAATGTATATATGTGTAGTCATTGGTGTTGTAGTTTTTGGTGCTATGTTTTGGTCAATGGTATTTCATCGGAAATCCAAGGGAGCTGAAGCTGCTGATTTTCATGAAAGCACAAAAGTAGAAATTCTTTGGACAGCAATCCCCATCGTTATACTTATCGCTATGGCTGTTCCAGCAACAAAAACACTGATTGAAATGGAAAATAATGATGACTCTGACGTTACCATTCAAGTAACCGCTTCACAGTGGAAGTGGCATTATAAATATTTCGATCAAGATATCGAATTCTATTCTGTACTCTCTACTCCACGTGAACAGTATGAGAATCAGCAAGGTACAACTGCTGAAAAAGGAGAAAATTATCTGCTTGAAGTCGATAAACATCTCGTTATTCCAGTCAATAAAAAAGTACGTTTCTTAATTACGTCAGACGACGTTATTCATGCTTGGTGGATACCTGCTTTTGCTGTAAAGCAAGATGCTAACCCTGGGTTTATTAATGAAGCTTGGACAAAAGTTGATAAGCCCGGAATTTACCGAGGCCAATGTGCTGAGCTTTGTGGTAAAGATCATGGTTTCATGCCAATCGTTGTTGAAGTGAAATCTGAAGCTGATTATGCGAAGTGGATTGATGAGCAGTATCAAATTGCTGCGCAAGCGGCTGAGGCTGAAAAAGCATCACTCTCTGCAGAAGTCCCTATGGAAGAATTGATGGCATTAGGTGAAACGACTTATGTTGCTTATTGTGCGGCATGTCACCAAGTGTCGGGTGCTGGTTTACCTCCTGCATTCCCTGCATTGAAAAATAGCCCAATTGCTATGGGCGATATCGCGACTCATATTCAAACGGTATTCAATGGTAAAGCTGGTACTGGTATGCAAGGTTACGGTAAACAGTTAAGCATGAAACAAATTGCAGCAGTTGTGACCTACGAGCGTAATGCTTGGGGTAATAATACCGGAGATGCAGTACAAGCATCTGATGTAAAATCCGCTGTAGAAAACACAGCACAAGATGCAACAGTTGTTGATGATACCCTTGCTGATAGCGCGGCGGCAGTCGAAACTGCGCCAGTAGAAGATTTAACTAAAGAGTATAGTAAAGATGAATTGATGGCGATGGGCGAAAAAGTCTATATAAAAGCATGTGTTGCTTGTCATCAACCTAAAGGAGAAGGTATGCCACCGGCATTTCCAGCCCTAAAAGGTAGTGCAATTGCAACGGGTGATATTGCTGCTCATTTAGATATGGTGATTAACGGCAGTAAGAAAAATCCTGCCATGGCTGCTTTTGCTAGCCAGTTAACTAAAACCGAAATAGCCGCTGTTGTGACTTATGAGCGTAATGCTTGGGGAAATAATACTGGTGATTTAGTACAACCTGCAGCTGTCGATGCTGCTAGTGCGAAGTAGGGGGATATAAAATGACTACAGACGTTATAGAACAAGATTCGCACGACGAACATCATGATGACCATAAAATGCAGGGCATCAAACGTTGGTTGTACACTACAAATCATAAAGATATTGGTACTTTATACTTATGGTTTTCTTTTATTATGCTATTAACCGGTGGTGCTTTAGCCATGGTTATTCGCGCAGAGTTATTTCAACCGGGTTTACAGATAGTTGACCCTGACTTTTTTAATCAGCTAACTACCGTGCATGGTTTGATCATGGTGTTTGGTGCGATTATGCCGGCCTTTACTGGTTTTGCAAACTGGATGATACCTATGATGGTAGGCGCTCCAGATATGGCATTACCTCGTATGAATAACTGGAGTTTTTGGATTTTACCTTTTGCTTTTGCGATTCTTTTATCTTCATTTTTTATGGAGTCCGGCGCGCCAAACTTTGGTTGGACATTCTACGCACCACTGTCGACAACTTATTCCAATGGTAGTACGGCATTTTTTGTATTTGCTGTCCATATTATGGGGATCTCATCAATAATGGGCGCGATTAATATCGTTGTTACCATTATGAATATGCGAGCTCCGGGTATGACTTACATGAAAATGCCATTATTTGTTTGGACATTTTTCATTACAGCTTATCTACTAATAGCGGTAATGCCTGTCCTTGCGGGTGTGGTAACTATGTTGTTAACCGATACGTATTTTGGCACGAGTTTCTTTAATGCCGCCGGTGGTGGTGATCCGGTCTTGTTCCAGCATATTTTCTGGTTCTTCGGTCATCCTGAAGTTTATATTATGATACTTCCAGCCTTCGGTATCGTTTCAACGATCATTCCTGCTTTTGCTCGTAAAAAGTTATTTGGCTATAGCTCAATGGTTTATGCAACAGCATCGATCGCCATATTGTCATTCATTGTTTGGGCTCATCATATGTTCACAACAGGTATGCCGTTATTTGGTGAACTGTTCTTTATGTATTGTACTATGCTTATTGCTGTTCCAACGGGGGTTAAGGTCTTTAACTGGGTCGCAACTATGTGGCGTGGTTCAATGAGCTTTGAAACGCCGATGTTGTTTTCTATTGCGTTCGTCATCTTATTTACCATTGGTGGATTTTCAGGATTAATGTTGGCATTAACACCGGTTGATTTCCAATACCATGATACGTACTTTGTTGTGGCTCATTTCCATTATGTATTGGTCACAGGCTCATTATTCTCTATTTACGCTGGAGCCTATTTTTGGTTACCAAAATGGACGGGGCATATGTATAGCGAGTCGTTAGCAAAATGGCATTTTTGGTGTTCACTTATCTCAGTAAATTTATTGTTCTTCCCGATGCACTTTTTAGGATTAGCGGGCATGCCTCGTCGTATTCCTGATTATGCACTACAGTTTGCGGACTTTAATAAGTGGGTAAGTATAGGTGGTTTTGCTTTTGGTCTGTCGCAACTAATATTCTTAGCGGTCGTGATCAAATGTATTAAGGGTGGAGAAAAAGCGGCTGCTAAACCTTGGGATGGTGCTGAAGGGTTAGAATGGACTGTTGCTAGTCCTGCTCCTTACCATACGTTTACAACACCACCGAAAATTGAAGATTAAGTCATAAATCATGAATAAAGGTGAAGAATTGCAAAACTTAAATGACAAAAAAAATTCTGCAACTACGCAGAATAACAAAGTTGTTAAAAAGCTGATTTTAATTGTTTTTGGGATGTTCGGCTTTGGTTTTGCGTTAGTCCCTTTATATGATGTTTTTTGTGATATAACCGGTTTGAATGGAAAAACGTCAACCACTGCTGCTACTTATAATGTCGAGCAGGTTGATACTCAAAGAGTTGTTACGGTGCAATTTATAAGTCGAACCGCCCAAGGAATACCTTGGAAATTCGAACCTATGATCCGTGAAATTAAAGTTCATCCCGGTGAAGTGAAAGTTGTAAAATTTTATGCAAAAAATGAATCCACCCGTGACATTATCGGACAAGCAGTACCGTCAGTGTCACCCGGTTTAGCAGCTGCGTATTTTCAAAAGATTGAATGTTTTTGTTTTACGCAACAACCGCTAAAAGCCGATGAAGAGGTAGAAATGGCGTTACAATTTTACGTTGATCCAGAGCTATCTGACGACATAACAACGATAACCTTGTCTTACACTTTATATGACGTAACCGGAAAAGTGGAATCGTAGCAATTTATACCAAGCACTTAGCGTGCAACGGTACTTGTTTAGGGGAATAATAATGACAACAAAAGAATATGAAAGTTATTACGTACCATCGCAAAGCCATTGGCCTATTGTAGGGGCCGTGGCACTATTTTTAATTGCCGTTGGTGCAGGAAATTATGTATCGACACTTAATAACCCAGAGGGCGGTTTTGGCGGTTATATCTTGCTTGCGGGTGTTTGTTTAGTTATATACATGCTTTATGGCTGGTTTAGTAATGTTATTAATGAATCAATGTCGGGAAAATATAGTCATCAAATGGACAATTCATTTCGCCAAGGAATGAGCTGGTTTATCTTTTCTGAAGTGATGTTCTTTGCTGCTTTTTTCGGTGCCTTGTTCTATGCCCGAACGTTATCTGTGCCTTGGTTGGGTGGCGCAGACAATAATGCAATGACGGGTGCAGTTTTATGGCCAGAGTTTGTCGCAAGTTGGCCGTTATTGATTACACCTGATGGGACAGAAACTACAAAAATGGGCTGGTATGGCTTGCCACTAATCAATACCATTTTGTTATTAACGTCTTCAATAACTGCGCATTTAGCACATTCAGCGTTAGAGAAAGATAATCGTAAAATGCTGAAAATATGGTTAGGTTTTACAATTTTATTAGGCGTTGTCTTCTTATTCTTGCAGGTCGTAGAATACATGCACGGCTATTCTGCAGAAATGAAACTGTACTTAACCAGTGGCATTTATGGTTCAACGTTTTACATGTTGACGGGATTTCACGGTATGCATGTTACCTTAGGTACTATTATGCTGATTGCCGTGTTCTTGAGAGTCTTAAAAGGGCACTTTACCCCGTCTAACGCGTTCGCTTTTGAAGCCGCAAGTTGGTATTGGCATTTTGTTGATGTCGTTTGGGTAATACTTTTTGTCTTTGTATATATCGTATAAATATCAGTAAAAGTGTAGATGGGAAATAAACTCATCTACACTATTTTATTAAATTGATTGGATTAAAAAGGTCGTGGATTGGGTGTTATGACTCCAGTCAAAATAGCGATTAACATAAGAATAATGATAAAAGCTGAAATCATCACGCGTCGGCCTATAAATTTTGACATTGATGGTTTGTTAGGATCATTCTTATTGAGTACGATTAATGCCTGAAAAAGGCTAAATACCATGAAGAATAAACAACCGACAATTATTATTTTTACCGCAAATGCCATCTAAAAATTTCCTATGTTGTAATGTTCGAGAAGAACGTATTTAAGGAATTAATTGTTTGAAAACATTTTTATCAAACATCCGCCTCCCTTGGTTGATATTTACCCTACTTGTTTTTTCCGGATTAGTAAAACTCGGATTATGGCAAAGTGATCGTGCGTTACAAAAAGAACAACGTTTAGCCACTATTGAGCAATTAATCGAAGTTCAGGCTTTGTCGCTCGCGCAAGTACTCGCCCAACAAAAAAATGAAATTAATGACTTACCCATTTTACTGAAAGGTGAATTTGATAGTGAAATATTATTTTTATTAGATAACCAAGCGAACAAAGGCCGATTAGGTTATCGGGTTTACCAAGTATTTAATGTTGATGACCAAGCAGTTTTAATTAATTTAGGCTGGGTGCAGGGGTCAATTAATCGTCAAGAACTTCCTGATATTAAAGCCATTACCGGTGAGTTTCAGTTAACTGGTCATGTCAGAAAAATTGAAAAAGGCATTATGCTAATGGAACAGCAACTCAATAAAAACAACTGGCCGTTACGGGTACAACAAGTCGAATTAGATAAATTTTCGACATTAATTTCACGTGAACTCTTGCCCTTTGTTGTTTACTTAGATAAAACAGAGAGTGTGGGATATGAAAAAAATTGGCAGCCAATTGTTATGCCACCCGAAAAACACCGTGCTTATGCATTTCAGTGGTTCAGTTTAGCGATCGCATGGTTGTCGCTGATGATTTGGGCTTCAATTAAGTTTGGTAAAATAGTGAAAGCAGTATAACCACTAATTAAAAAAATAATAAGGTGAAGATGAATGAGTGATGTTGCACAGAAAAAATCTCGTCGTAGTATGATAATGGTGTTGGGCGCTTTTATCCTGCCTATCGTATTAGCAAAATTAGCATTAACTCAGAATTGGCTTGAATACGGTGTTACCAACAAAGGCACCTTAGTTGAAAATGAACTCACTTTACAAAAATTAGGTCTTGAAGAGTCTTCCCTACAACAAACATGGTTAGTTATTTACAGCCTGCCCGCAAAGTGTGATGCTCACTGTGAGCAAACATTATTAAGTGTTAATAACTCATACATAGCTTTAGGCAGAGAAATGCCCAGAGTAAAGCGCGTAGCACTTTCTCCTAATCCCTTATCTAATGAACAAGCAAAAAAATTGACTGACAATAGCTGGACAATTCTCTCAACACCTACGCTTGTCCAAAACATCTTACCAGAGTCACAAGTATTGCTTGTAGACCCCTTAGGTAATGTTATTTTATCTCACAAACCACCAGAAGATGATGATGCTCAAGCTATGTTTGGTAAAGAGATCCTTGCCGACATGAAAAAATTACTTAAGTATTCAAGGGTTGGTTAGTATGAGAAATCGTGGAAACCATCGCATTCGTGTTTTGGTACTTATCAGTATTTTATTAGCGTTAATTGTAGTGAGCCTAGGTGCCTATACTCGGTTAACTCATGCTGGTTTAGGTTGTCCTGATTGGCCCGGTTGTTATGGGCAAATTGATGTGCCGGAAACCGCTGAACAAATTATGAAAGCCGAACAAGCATTTCCAGAAAGGAAAGTTGAGCCGCACAAAGCATGGAATGAAATGATTCATCGCTATTTTGCTGGTGCATTAGGCTTCTTAATCTTAGCCATTGCTTTTATGTCTTTTAAAAGGCGTGACCAAGGTACACCATTAAGGTTACCAATGTTGATATTGGCCGTTGTTATATTTCAAGCTGCATTAGGCATGTGGACGGTTACGATGAAGTTGATGCCTATTGTCGTGATGGGACATTTGCTTGGTGGTTTTACAACGCTAAGTTTACTCTTTTTATTATATTTACGTTTATCCGAATTTCGTGTGCCAGGCGGCGATTTTGCCATTAAAAAATATGGACGGTATGGTTTGATAGGTATGGTGCTATTAACCGCACAAATTGGTTTAGGTGGTTGGACATCATCAAATTATGCGGCATTGGTGTGTACTGAATTACCTATTTGTCAATCAGGCTGGCAAGAACAACTGACCTTTGAAGATTCGTTTGATCTAATTCCCCCTGAAAAGGACAGTTATGAATTTGGTCATTTATCACATGCTTCACGTGTCACCATACATGTTGTCCATCGTATCGGTGCCATAATTACCGGACTCTATCTTTTCTGGTTAGCTTTGATGGTCTTTCGGAAGTCACAATCCGCCTTTTTTAAAAGTGCAGCCAAAAGTTTAGCTTTTATTCTTAGCTGTCAAATATTATTGGGCATTAGCAATATTTGGTATTCGTTACCCTTATCGGTAGCGGTCAGTCATAACGTGGTTGCAGCATGTCTAATGCTGTCGTTGATCACCTTAACGTACAGTTTACGACGGAAATTATAGGAACACTTATGAGTGAAACAATCACAACAGAAACCACAAATGAAGTCACTACTGTGAGTCATACCAGCGAGCCTAAATCTGCTATTTGGCGTGATTATTATGAAATAACTAAACCGCGAGTGGTTGCCTTATTAGTCTTAACCGCATTAGTAGGAATGTGCCTTTCAGTCCCAGGGGCGATTCCATGGCAAATACTTATTCCATCAATGCTGGGGATTGGTTTCTTATCATCTGCAGCGGCTGCGATTAATCATATTGTTGATGAACGCATTGATAGTATTATGGGGAGAACCTATAACCGTCCAGTGGCAACCGGGCGTTTAACCCCAGTAAAAGCCACAATTTTTGCAATCATTTTAGCGCTAAGTGGCTTTGTGATTTTATATAGTCTTGTCAACCCGCTTACGGCGTGGCTGACATTTTCAGGCTTAGTCGGTTATAGCTTCATTTACACCATGTATTTAAAGCGTGCTACGCCACAAAATATCACTATTGGTGGCTTAGCAGGAGCTATTCCGCCGTTATTGGGATGGACGGCAATGACTAATGAAATTCATGGTAATGCTTTGTTGTTAGTCTTATTGGTCTTTACTTGGACACCACCACATTTTTGGGCGCTAGCCATTCACCGTAAAGATGAATATGCGAAAGTTAACATTCCCATGCTGCCGGTAACACATGGCGTGAGCTTCACCAAAACACAAATTTTACTTTATACCGTCTTACTTTTTGTTGTCGGTTTGTTGCCTTATTTAGTCGGGATGAGTAATTGGTTATATTTAATTGGCGCTGTTTCTTTAAATTTAATGTTTTTTGCTTATGCATGGAAGTTAAAGTTTAATGCCGATGAAAATACTGCGATGGACACGTTTAAGTTTTCGATCATTCATTTGATGGGATTATTTATCATATTATTACTAGATCATTACTTATTACCTGTTAGCTAGCAGAAACTGGAAAACTACGATATGAATAAACTGTTTTATTTGATTACTGCTATTGCAGCCGGCGCCATAGGTTTTTTAGCCTTTCAAAAATCAGCTGAATTGCCACAGCCTGAACACGCCTTATACTATGAACAAGCACGAGAAATTAAACCATTTCAATTAACTGATCATCATAACCAAGCGTTTACTAAAGATGATTTGAGCGATAAATGGTCGTGGATATTTTTCGGTTATACGTCTTGTCCAGATGTTTGCCCTACTACACTTCAAGAACTGAATTTTGTCTACGACGAATTAAAAGCCGTCAGTGAAAATACGCAAGTATTATTAGTGTCTGTCGATCCAAAACGAGATACCCCTGAAAAATTAGCGCAATACATTGCTTATTTTAATCAGGAGTTTATAGCACTGACAGGAAACCATGGGGTGTTATTTCCTTTTGCACGTAACGTTGGTTTGATGTACGCGATTAACGAACCAACAGGTGAAGATGAAGACAAAAACAACTATTTAGTCGATCACAGTGCTTCGTTAGTATTAGTTAATCCGCGAGGTAAAATAGCTGCGATATTTAGGCCAAAACAAGCATTAGGTGTTTTGCCTACCATTGACGGTGAGAAGTTAGTTAATGATTTCTCGAAAATTGTTAATTTAGCTAAACAATAATACTGTTAAATAAAGCCGTCATCAGAAATCAGTTCAGTATGACGGTTGTGTATAAATAACATGCTTATCCTTACTTACAGTGAATACCACTGCTTACCTTCTTTTAAAACAAACCAAGGCTTCGAATACCAGTAATAACGACCGGGTTCACTAATGCTAGGCGCGGTGCAATTACAACGTACACGTCCTATAGGCAGTGGGGCACTGTAATTAATGGTAAAGCTATCGTTTTCATGCCATTCAATCTTTTGTCGTCCTAGCCCTGAAATATAACAATTGACTTGAGAGGGATGAAAATCGTCAACGACTACATTAAAAGTGACTGACTTTGATTCTTTAAATTCTACTATCGTTTTTGCATTATCATCATTTAACGTCATGGTGAAAGGCAAAGATTTCAACTTATCGCGTAAGCTCGAAATTTTATCGTAAGGTTTTGATGCTGGAAAACGTGGCACGCTGGTCAAATCTGTAGCTAAACCTACCGCACCAGATTGCTGTGAAAAAGCGATAAAATCATTTTGTGTGATCCATTGCTGAACCGCAGGCGTGTACTCACCGTATGGATAAGCAAAATAGCGCCAACTTTGGCCTGTTTTTTCTTTGATAATAGTTTCAGCATTTAATAATGAATCAGTCTGTTTTTGCAACCATGCTTGTTCTGTTAACCCTTTAGTGATTCGCGCCATAGAGTCATGTTCCATACCATGGTTAGCAATTATTACACCATCATCGGCCATTGCTTTAAGTTGCGCCCATGAAAGGTAGCTTCGCGAGCCACGTTCAACAATGGCAGGGTTGATAAAAATAGTGAAAGGATAATTAAATTTGTCGAGTATCGGTTTGCCGTTTGTTAAAATATCAAGGTAAGCATCATCAAAAGTTATGATCACGGTTTTATCGTTAATAGGTTGCTGCTTTTTAATCGAGTTCATTAAATCTGACAAGGCAACAACATTAAAATTATTATCAGCCAAGTACTGCATATGTGCTTCAAACTGTGTCGGTGAAATACTGGTGCTTGCCGGTGTTTTATCACTGACGTGATGATACTGTAATATAACGGCCGCTAAGCTAGAGAAATGAAAACACGATAGCAATAATGCGACGAGAGGAAATTTCATGATAATGATCCTTGCTAATTTTGAAGCTTAAAAATAGCGCTTTTTGTACAGCATTAATAGATAAATTATCCATCTGGAAGATATTTTTGAATTTTTATAATCTGAGTCAACATAAACAGCTTTTTATCATCGCTTTGCCGATGATTTTTTCAAATATTACTGTGCCTTTACTCGGTTTAGTCGATAGCGCAGTACTTGGGCATTTGGATCAATCCTATTACCTTGGCGGTAGTACGGTTGGCGCGATGATTATCACTTTTGTTACTTGGTTATGCGGATTTTTGAGAATGTCTACTACAGGCCTAACCGCACAAGCCATAGGGCGTAAAAATAGTCGACAAAGTTTACTGGTTTTATTACGTGGTTTATTGGTGGCTTGTTGTATTGGCAGCTCTTTAATTTTACTGCAATCCTTTTATCTAACATTTAGCTTAGGATTAGCGGGGGGCTCAGAGCAAATACAGTTTTATGCTCAACAATATTGTGCTATTCGTATTTGGGGCTTACCTGCGGCGCTATCGAATTTAGTTATATTAGGTTGGTTACTCGGTAATCATCGAGCAAAAGCGGTGATGTGGATATTAATTGTCACCAATTTAACTAATTTATCACTCGATTTATTATTTGTATTAGGGTTTAACTGGCAGGTACAAGGGGTCGCGTTAGCTACCTTAATTGCTGAATATTCAGGTATGTTGATAGGCTTAACCTATATTGTCTTTATGAAGCAAAACAACCACCAGCAGACTATTAAAAAGTTATTTCAGCGTATTGGTCAACAATTGCTCAACATTAAAACTGAGTTATTTGAAAAGTCTGCACTCGCTCATTACTTTAAGCTCAACCGAGATATTCTCATTCGAACACTCTGTTTAGAGCTATGCTTTGTTTTTATTACCTTTCAAGGTGCTAGATTGGGTGATGATGTAATTGCCACTAACGCGATATTAATGAATTTTGTACTTTTGATTTCATTTGGTCTCGACGGCATTGCCAATGCAACAGAAGTCTTGGTGGGTAAAGCGCAAGGGCAGCAAAACCGAAAACAACGAAGCTCAGTGGTTCAACTCGCTTTATTTTGGACAGGAATTTTTGCGTTAATGTACAGCTTACTTTTTGTTATTGCTGGCGATTTTTTGATTCATTTAATTACAAATATTCCAGCAGTTGTTGCCTCAACAAAACAATATATTTACTGGCTTATTCTCTTACCTGTTTTAGGTTGTTGGTGTTATTTGTTTGATGGTGTTTTTGTCGGTTTAATGAAAGCTAAAGCCATGAGAAACAGTATGATTATTGCCACGTTTGGCTGCTTTTTTCCGTTATGGTGGTTATTACAAGACTTTGGTAACCACGGGTTATGGGCGGCATTTAGTGTGTTTTTATTAGTGCGAGGAGCAACATTAGCTTGGTATTATTATCGGGTAATTGAGCCACAAACGATTACTGATTAAAGTAGGGAAATTGTTTATTTTTGGCGAGGAGTAAACATATTAAGTAATCGGTTAGCAAAGATTCCGGTGTACCCCCAGATTGAAAATATAATTCCTAAACCAAGAAAAACGATACCGGCTATTTGCCAAAAGTGATGATAAAAGTATCCCAAAAATATCAGAAAGGTACCAATAGCAAAAAGACCAAGGCCACGGAGAAATAGCGCTAAGCTACGTTGTGGATTTTGGCCTAATTTTTCGAGTAACACTTTCAAGTTAAGTAATTAATGACTTAGTAGAAATAGCGACTTAATAGTATGAGTGATCGCCACGTTCATGTTCGGTCATATCACGAACACCTTTTATTTCATCACCCATAGTTTCAATGAGTTGTTTTTCGATACCGTCTTTAACGGTGACATCGATTTGGCTACAGCCATTACAACCACCGCCGAATTGAAGAACAGCAATTGAATCTTCAGTAATTTCCATTAACGTACATTCGCCGCCATGACCCGCTAATTGGGGATTTACTTCTGTTTTCAAAAAATAGTCAACGCGTTCAAATAATGGTGCATCATCGGTTACTTTTTTCAGTTTAGCGTTTGGCGCTTTTAACGTTAATTGCGAGCCCATTTGGTCAGTAGTAAAATCAATTTCAGCTTCTTCTAGGAAAGGTTTGCTGTCTGCATCAATATAAGCAGAAAAATTTTCAAATTTTAATTCAATATCTTCAGGTTCAACGGCATCTGCTGGACAATACGACACGCCACATTCTGCACTGGCGGTGCCAGGGTTAACAACAAATACACGTATGCATGTGCCTTCAGCTTGTTGTTCTAATAATTTAGTGAAATGCGATTGTGCAGTTTCGGAAATATTGATCATCACTTTTACTCTCTACGCTTGCTGTCAAAATTTCTCTATAGTTTTTGAAAAAATCTAGAGAATGGAAATATGAATACCTGACTAAAATAGTCAAGTATGAGTATTTTACGCTGTAAAGTTATTATACGCTAGTGAAATGACTTTAAAGTAAGTTGAAATTTTTCCGAGTGGGCATAGCTGCGAGTTCAAAATAGGCTTGGGGAAGACTGTAAACTCTCAAACATAGCGACCGAGGTATGCTGTATTGCCATAGCCAAATTAGTATCATTACACTTGGCTTTTCCGGTTAACCATGTTCGAAGTAATGCCAGTTGCGCCTCTGCTATTTGAATCGCCGCGTGATGTGGTTCAATAATGAGTGCTGTATTGTTGCTCGCTATAATTTTATCTATGCGGGTTTCAATCAATTCGGTTAAACACTCAGCTACCGCTTTTCCCGGAATACCTTGAAGTATTAATCGACAAAAACTACGCTGTTCCCAGAAGTGGATCAAAATATTTTGTAGCGATTTTAACTGGGCATCAGCATAAATTGCATCGGCAAGGCAAGACATCGGTGGTTGTAAACTGCTGGCTAATATTGCTTCTTTACTTGTGTAGTGCTGATAAAAGGTAGAGCGAGCAACACCTGACAGTTTGATAATATCGCTAGCTTTTATTTCGTCATATCGCTGGCTTAATACCAATTCAACAAACGCCTCTCTAATGGCTTGCTGACTATTTTGACTGCGTTTATCCATAATTTTACTTCCGACATAACGAGTGTTCGAACTCTATAAATAATTGTCATATATCATATTAAACCTTGAAGAAGAGAAATATTACACTGTTTCCGAACAATGTGTATCGATTGTTTGATAACGGAAAATTTAGTCGGTTTTTGCTTTTATCAATGCAAAGGAATATGCAAAATAAGCGATTGAATTATCACTAACCATTTCAACAACTCATAAAAATAATAAGGAATAAAATGATCGACTCGAAATACTCTTTAAATGATAGCAATTTAAAATGGGCTGGTATTATCATCGCTGTTAGCACGTTAACCAGCTTATTTATGATGATGCATCATCCAACAGTGACAGCATCAGGCATGGCAGCGCAAGTGGCTGAAGTACAGCATGAGTCTTTTGTGAATAACATTGTCCATGGCTCACTTATTTTATTTGTGCTGCTAACATTGGCTTCATTTAGTATTTTTTCAAGACATAGAGGTCAAAAGTATCTCACTGTTACTATTGCGCATCTGTTCTATTTCATTGGTAGTATGGCGATGGTGGCGGCAGCTTTGATTAATGGTTTTGTTTATCCAGATTTTCTACATGGATATAGTGCTGCTTCATCTCAAGAATTAGCACAGTTACCAGTGTTTAAGTCTTTACTTTGGAGTGCGAATCAAACGCTTGGCAAGTTAGGCGTGATCACTATGTCTGTTGCCATATTATTTTGGTCAATAAATTTATGGCGCGATGAAGGGATTGTTAAACTTGTTGCTGTTATAGGCATGGTCATTGGTTTAGGTTGTAGCACAGCGATTATTGTTGGTGTATTAACACTTAATGTAGCAGGTATGACGCAAGTCGTGATGTTGCAGGGAATTTGGAATTTGGCGATAGCTTATTTGATGATTCGTTCGAAATCACTGTAATACGATATCGAATCGTATATAAAAAATAAGTCAGCGAAACTTTTTATGTAACTATATGAAAATATTGATCTCATCTGGTAAGGTAACCGTAATCAAAATTTTTGATAGTTTTCATAAATAGGAAAAAATATGAAGTTTGTAAATGGATTTACGCTGGTACTCGTTGTACTTTTCTTAAATGGCTGTGCGTCTTATATTGCCCATGAAATAATGAGTCCAAGCAATCAAGAGTTAGAAGGAGGTCTGTCAGACTTAATGATCGTAAAAACACTGTGTGATGATAACCGTCGATGTATCAAAGGCATAGGTGTTGATGTAACGGACGATGGAGCAGAGGATATAAATTTAGATTACAACGTTAAAATTAATAATAATCACCAAGTTTGGCACTATCAACAAAAAAGTGATGAAACTCAATCGTTAAAGTCATCAAAACCACTCGATAATCAATTAATTTTTATATTTGCTGGCTACAATCTTCCCACAGAGTTACTTGTCATCTATCAAAGTTGGCTACAGCACATGACAGGTGCTGAGGTGCTGTTAATTCCGAGTGCGGATAAAGCTGAATATTTTACTTTTGGTTTAGATTACGTTTCTCCTATTGTTGCAGAAATTAAGCGCAGACAAGCTGATAAGGTTCATCTTATTGGTTTTTCGATGGGGGCTGTCGCTGCACAAGCGGTAGCTGCCGAAACTAAAAATGCACAACTTTATTTAATAGCACCAATGACTAATTTTAAACATGCGACTAAAGCGATATGGGATGTTTTATACAGCAAGACATATTACTCTAAGTTTATATCAATAGATAATGTTGAAGATGCCGTTGAAATCGTTTTTGACAAATCAAAAATCTCACCTGCAGATATAAATATTATAAAAAAAATGCAAGGCTCCAATACGCCGACTTATATTTATGCATCTAACCAAGATAGAATCGCCTTAGCTTCAGACTGGAATAAAGCCAAGCTTGGAAATATTACGCTGAAAAAATATGAAGAGCTCAATCATCTAGAAATGGTGTCACTGTTAGATCAAGATTTAATGGTAGATTTCGTTTCTCATTTATTAGCTCGGCAAGTCTCAAAGGATGAAACAAAGACAATCGGTATACTTTGTCAGGGTGAAGATAAAGCTTGTTTAAGCCAAATAGAAGAGTAATAGGTCACAAAGTGAATCTAGGTAATTGGAAGATGCTTATTCAAGATAGTTTTATCATTTCAGGCAGCATTCACTTATTAACTACCGATGAATTTTACTATTGTTAATGGTTTCCCACAAAAAACGCCTACCAATATTTAATTATTGATAGGCGTATCATCTTATCTTTTACTTAAGTACTAAAACTTCAAATGCGCATTAAAGTACTGTGTCATCATCGTTTTAAGATGCAACGTTGTACCTTTACCTTCATATAAACCATGGCTTCTATTTGGATACGACATAAAATCAAACTGACGGTTGTGTTTAACTAATTCATTAATTAAACGCTCAGATCCTTGATAATGAACGTTGTCGTCGCCTGTACCATGTACAAGTAATAATTTACCTTGCAGGTTCTTAGCATGAGTAATTGGCGAGCCTTGCTTATAACCTTCAGCAAAGTCTTCTAATAATCCAGAATAGCGTTCTTGATAAATAGAATCGTATAAACGTTGATCAGGTACTGGCGCTAGTGAAATTCCTACATGGTATTGCTCTGGGTAACGGAACAACATATTTAATGTCATAGAACCACCGCCAGAATGTCCCCAAATAGCCACTTTATCAGTATCAATATAATCCCAACGTTTGCTCATCGCTTTTAAGGCGTCTGATTGGTCACGTGAAGAAAGTACCCCGACAGCGCCGTAAATTGACTTGCGCCATTCTCGACCTTTTGGTGTACGTGTTCCGCGATTATCAATAGAAGCAACAATATAACCTTGCTCGGTTAACATTTGATCCCACATTGCAGCATTACCACGCCAGCTATCATTGACCGTTTGTCCCCAAGATTCTCCGTAAACATAGAAAATAATTGGATATTTCTTCTTCGGGTCAAAGTCTGCCGGGCGAATAATATAGCCGTCTAGCACTACACCGTCTTGAGCGTTAACTTGGAAAAACTCATGGCTTGTCTTTGGTAATTTAGCTAACTTATCCATTAGCACCTTGTTATCCATCATCATATGCTTAGTTTGATGGCCTTCAATTTTGACTAAACGCTTTTGTGTTGGCTGAGTAAAAGTTGAATGTGAATGAATCGCCCATTGGCCGTCTGCTGACATTTGGTAGCGATTGGTACCAGCAAACTCATCAGGAGTAACACGTTGATTACTTAAACTACCGTCAAGTTTACTGCGATATAAATAACGTTGTGCAACATTTTTAGGTGAAGCAATGTAGTACAACCAACCATTTTCTTCATCAATGGTTTGAATGCTGACTACATCAAAGTCGCCTTCCGTTAGATTTACAGCCGTTTTTCCGTCACGAGAAATGTTAAATACATGACGCCAACCGCTACGTTCACTTGTCCACAAAAAGCTACTACCTTGGTTTAACCAACGTGCATCATCGAAGAAATCAAGAAAAGTTTTTTCTTGTTCTGTCATTATCGGGCTAGCATTGCCGGTATTAGCGTTTGCTAAATAAAGAATGTTAGTGTCTTGTTTACGATTAACATGCTGAACCAATATTTGCTGGCTGTTGCCTGACCAATTCATGCGTGGAATATACATATTGCGTGAATTATTAGGTAGGTTTGCCCAAGTAGTTTTGGCTGTCGCTAAATTTACCACGCCAACTTTTGGCAAAGCATTGGTTTCACCTACTTTTGGGTAAGGGAATTTTGTTATCGTTGGATAAAGTTCATCAGTATTGTTAATCATGATGAAATCTTTACTACCGCTGGTGTCTAGCTGCCAGTATGCAATTTTTTCACCGTCTGGGCTCCAGCGAAAGCCATCTTTAATGGTGAATTCTTCTTCGTAGACCCAGTCAAATAAACCATTGATTTTGCCATTTCCGGCATCAAAGGTTAATTGGCTCACTTTATTGTCTGATAAGTTTTCTACATATATATTGTCGGCAACAACATAAGCAATTTTACTCGCATCAGGAGAAAATTTAGCAAACATTAATGAGCTTTCTGCCGGGTTTTTACCACCAAGCTGGATAAGCTTGTTGGCCTTGATGTCTAATAACCAGTAGTCACCGCGGCTATTTGAACGCCACACTTTTTTACTATTGGTATACACTAATAATTTCTGGCGATCGTCCGACCAAATGTAATTATGAATGGCGAGTGGCTTATCTGCACCTTCAGGCGTTAATTGAGCTGCAGAAATTAATACCGATCGCTCTAGAGTTTCGGGATCATAAACAACGATATCTCGACCAATACTAATTTCTTTACCATTATCATCAATTTTTGTTTTTGCTGATTTTTCAACAACGGTATAGCCGCTACCGTCAGCTAACCAACGAAGACGAGAAATATAATCAGAGCTAAATTCATTATCTTTGTATATACGATCAACGGTTAATGTTGTTGAATTTTCGACGTTAATTTCAGTTTTATTGCTGTTTTCAGTTGAAGTGCTTTGACATGCCATTAATGATACTGCAATAGCAGTAGTCAATACGGTTGTGGTCAGCCAACGAGTTATTTTTATTTGCGGCATAGTAATTCCTTAATTTGGGCGCAATCACTTTAAATTGTATACAATTATTTGGCAATGCTATTAATCGATTAATTTGTAACATCTACCGTATTTAAATGATCGTATAACGCTTGAAAAAATTAAATTAGACCTCACATTTAGCTCATCAAAATACAAAAGGTTGAACCATGAATAATGCATTAGAAATTTCTGGCTTGAAAAAAGTTTATAAAGGCGGTTTTACTGCACTTAAAGGTATCGACCTCACTGTTAATCAAGGTGATTTCTTTGCATTACTTGGCCCCAATGGCGCAGGAAAGTCGACTACCATTGGCATTATCACCTCTTTAGTGAATAAATCAGCGGGTAGCGTTAAAGTTTTTGGGCACGATATTGACAAAGAATTAGAGAAAGCAAAAAGCTTTTTGGGCTTAGTACCGCAAGAATTCAACTTCAATCAATTTGAAACGCTATTAACTATCCTAGTGAATCAAGCGGGTTATTACGGTGTTGAAAGGCCGTTAGCTTTTCAACGAGCTGAAAAATATTTAAAGCAACTCGACTTATGGGACAAACGTAATGACGCTGGTCGCATGCTTTCAGGAGGCATGAAGCGTCGCTTGATGATAGCTCGTGCGCTTATGCATGAGCCTCAAATGCTAATACTTGATGAACCGACTGCGGGTGTTGATATTGAACTACGTCGTTCGATGTGGGAATTTCTACGTGAATTGAATGACCAAGGCATTACGATTATCTTAACGACTCATTATTTGGAAGAAGCAGAAATGCTCTGTCGTAACATCGCTATTATTGACTCTGGCGTCATAGTCGAAGATACCGATATGAAATCGTTACTGTCAAAACTCGATCAAGAAACAATTGTTTTTGATATTGATAAAATTACAGAAGTGCCAACAATTAATGAATTCACTTCCCGTTTAATTGATGATCATACCTTAGAAGTCGATGTGAAAAAGTCGCAGCTTATTAATCAGGTTTTTAGTCAACTGAGTGAACAAAGCATTAATGTTCATAGTATGCGTAACAAAAGTAATCGTTTAGAAGAATTGTTTGTGAGTTTAGTAGGTAGTGGGCAAGAAGTTAATCAGGAGAGTAAATAGTATGTCTTCAAAAAGTAATGTTATCGCCCTAAAAAGTATTCTATATAAAGAAATAAATCGCTTTATGCGCATATGGGTGCAAACCCTTGTACCTCCAGCTATCACAATCAGCTTATATTTCGTCATTTTCGGTGAATTAATTGGTTCGCGTATCGGACAAATGGGCGGTTTCGATTATATGTCGTTCATTGTGCCAGGTTTAATAATGATGAGTGTTATCACCAATTCATACTCTAATGTCGCCTCGTCATTTTTCAGTGCTAAATGGCAGCGTAATGTTGAAGAAATGCTGGTAGCTCCTGTGCCTAATTGGGTCATCGTTGCTGGATATGTTGGTGGCGGTATGGCGCGAGGTATTCTCGTGGGAGCAATTGTTACTTTAGTCTCATTACTCTTCGTTGATATCCAAATTCATAATATTTGGATCATTATTGCTACGGTCAGCTTAACCTCTGCCACATTTGCTTTAGGTGGCTTAATTAATGCGATTTTTGCGGGCAGTTTTGACGATATCTCAATTATACCTACTTTCATTTTAACGCCGTTAACTTATCTTGGTGGTGTGTTTTATTCAATAAGTTTGCTGCCGGAATTTTGGCAAGGTGTGTCGCAACTAAATCCTATTGTTTATATGGTCAATGCCTTTAGATACGGTTTTTTAGGAATTAGCGATGTCAGTTTAACATTAGCCTTCTCTGTATTAGGGGCATTTATTATTACCTTATATGTTATTGCAATGACGTTAATCACCAAAGGTATAGGGCTACGCAGTTAATGACAAAATTAAAGAATGGTACAGACAATGAAGATGACGGTTCAGGTGACTCAAGAGTTATTGTTACGAATCAACCCGGCATTCATGAGAAGCTTGAAGAAATAGTAGAAAAACATTTGCTACATCGCTCGCAAAAACCTTTTCAAGCACATACACAAGAAGCATTTGCTGAAATGGATGCGTTAGTTAAAGCGCATCCTGGTGATATCATTCTAGATTCGTGTTGCGGCGTAGGGCAAAGTACACGCATTTTAGCGAAGCAGAACCCTCAGGCCTTAGTGATTGGAGTCGATAAATCAGCTCATCGCATCAACCGTAATGTCGATGAGATTGTTAATGATGACGGTTCCACAATCGAAAACTATCGTCTGGTAAGAGCTAATTTGAATGACTTTTATCGCTTAGTTGAACAAGCCAATTGGCCAGTGAAAAAACACTACATTTTATACCCAAACCCATGGCCAAAATCTAAACATATCCAAAGACGTTGGCATGGTAGTGCTGTGTTCCCACAGATTATAAATATTGGAGAGCAAATTATTTTACGCAGCAACTGGCGATTGTATCTAGAAGAGTTTCAGTTTGCTGCGGATGTTGCTGGTGTACTAGGGGACATTAGTGAAATAACTAATAACGAACCTTTAACGCCGTTCGAAGCAAAGTATCGAGCCAGTGGGCAAGCATGTTGGCAGTTACTGCTTAATCGTGAATACCTCCCTTTTTTGTCTAAATAACCGGCAACAAAACTTTCATGCTTGGAGTTGTTGTGACTTCGAGCATGACTTCATTCCTAAATCTAGTCATCAACTCTGTCATCCTATATTTTGTTGTAATTTCATCAATGAGTAAATTTCACTTTATATTAGCGAAATTTACTAATATGTTTGATCTATAATGATTGGTGATTTAATACTTTCAGTATTAGTCTCTAAAAATCAGTAACTTAAATTGTTGGCTTAAATCTTGATACTAAGCTGGTAATTGCACAATAATTTTATACCCAAGGATGATAATCATGAACAACCCAATTAAGAAGAATGTAATAATGATGGCGCTAAGTACTTTAGCTTTAGTTGAATTAGCTTTAGTTTACGCTGCAACCGTCATTTAATGGTTAAACACTCTCGATTTTTCTGAGATCGGAAATAAAGTACAAGACATTTTAGTCATTTTTTATTAAAGTGCCGTTTTATGTTTACTTACTAACATGGTTACAACGGCAAGGTATGACGACGCACAAGCGCACAGCACAAGCGACTCAAGAGTCTTTACATCGTATTTTTACAATTCCAGAAGCACCTGATTCTACATTAGGGCTAATCGAGAAAGAGATCTCTGAAAATCTTGCCGGATTTTTAGGTAACCATATCGCGGCCAAAGAACAGGCGTTAAGTGACATCGAAAAAGACTTTGCCTGTTCGGAAATACCTGAAGAACCGACTTTTGTTTCTGATCACACTCGCCATATTTTAGATAAAGTCGTCGCACAATCCGTGCATACATCGAGCCCCAGTTTTATCGGGCATATGACCTCTGCATTACCTTATTTTATTTTGCCACTTTCAAAATTGATGGTGGGTTTAAATCAAAACTTGGTAAAAATTGAAACATCAAAAGCATTTACCCCACTTGAACGTCAAGTCTTAGGCATGATGCATCGTTTAGTTTACCAAGATAACGAGCCCTTTTATCAAGAATGGATGCATAGTGCCAACCATTCATTAGGTGCGTTTTGTTCAGGTGGCACTGTCGCCAATTTAACGGCTTTTTGGGTTGCGCGTAATAATTTACTTAAACCTGATGGTAAATTCACCGGCATTGCACGAGAAGGCTTATTTAAAGCGTTAAAACACTATAAATACGATGGATTAGCAATTTTAGTGTCGGATCGTGGGCATTATTCTTTAAAAAAATCAGCTGACATTTTAGGAATTGGTCAAGATAGTGTTATTTCAATTCCAACTGACGAATACAACCGTGTTGACTGTCAAAAATTACGTGATAAATGTCTTGAATTGAAACAACAGAATATTCGCGTATTGAGCATTGTTGGTGTTGCGGGAACCACTGAAACTGGCAATATTGATCCATTAGATAAAATGGCTGATATTGCACAAGAGTTCGAAACACACTTTCACGTCGATGCTGCATGGGGTGGCGCAACTCTGTTATCTAATAAATATCGTCCGTTATTAAAGGGTATTGAACGTGCTGATTCGGTGACGATTGATGCTCACAAACAAATGTATGTACCTATGGGAGCTGGTTTAGTTGTCTTTAAAAATCCAGCTTCAGTGTCTTCGATAGAACATCATGCTGAATATATTTTGCGTAAAGGCTCTAAAGATCTAGGCTCTCATACTTTAGAAGGATCTAGACCGGGTATGGCAATGTTGGTGTATGCAAGTTTGCATATTATTAGCCGTCCTGGTTATGAAATGTTGATTAATCAAGGTATCGAAAAAGCTCAGTACTTTGCGCAATTGATTAACCAACATCCTGATTTTGAATTAATCACTGAACCTGAATTATGCTTGTTAACTTATCGTTATAACCCCCAGTCAGTACAAGCCTTATTATCAAATAGCTCACACGAACAACAAGATGAAATTAA
>MAAB01028993.1_pt1 | contig 28562 bp, 22 predicted proteins | sample 1115991 | NCBI WGS metagenome assembly MAAB01 (sample SAMN04961124, study PRJNA320927) | seawater metagenome | isolation source: sample BD02T18 sea water enriched with oil for 18 days | place: USA:Gulf of Mexico | collected 2013-07-27
GCATTGATTGAAGAGAATAGTTATTCTATTGTCGAAATCAATAACGCAGCATAAAGCGTTTATAAACCAGCCCCTTGGGGAAGGCTGAGCAAATCATACTCTGCGTTACATTTCTTTTTAAGGACGCTACATGGATGTAGCTTATTAGAGAATGCAGGAGCATATTCTCCTGAATAACCCTTAATAAAAAAATTCGCCTTGATTATGAATCGCTCAGAATTCCTGAAACGAGCATATTCAAGTGGAACGGGTATGCACTATCGTTACGGGACATTATTGTTGCGTTACATTGATGGTGAATATTGACCAACGGCTGTGTTAATGGCCTTGATTTTGTTAGTGCTACCGCTCTTGTTTTGGTGATAGCAGCTAATCAAAATAGTATCAGATAAGTATGCCTCATCTACATCTTCTCATTTGTTATAACGGATCATAGAACGCAGGCCATCAATATAGGCCTATCCACGTTCCGAATACTTATCTAACATTCCTGCTAATATTTTTGATCTGATTTTTATAGTGAAATTATGAATTTTTCAAAGAGGCCTTATTGATATGATGTTTTTTAATAGTAATTAATGCTATAAATAATATCCCTTAATACTGCTCATTAGATTCAGTACCCCATGATAGCGAAAGTTGAGCTTTAAATACCCCATGATGGAACGGTTAACTCAAATATTACTGTTATTTTGTTTACTCACTATGGCAAGTCTAGGGATGGTCCATAAAACTTGGGCACAGGATAGCCAATTAACGAAACAACTTGCTGATATTAATCAGAAAGTAGATAAACAGGCCGCATTGGAAGCATTATTAAATTTATCTAAATCACCAGCGCTTAATACTGGTGAGAAAGCCGAAGTATTGCTTAATCAAGGAAAAGTGCTATTTACCTTACATCAATACAATCAGGGTATTGATGCGATTAATAGCGCCATTGAATTGGCCCAAAAATCTAATCTTTTCGGTTTAAAAGCTCAAGCCGAAAAGATGCTTGGCATACTGCTTTATTATCAAGGCGAATTGAAGTTGGCATTGCAAGCTTATCAAGCATCATTAGCCTATTACCAAAAAAATCAAGCAGATGGTATCAATAACTTTGCTATTGAACGAGCAAATTTATTTAACAATATTGCGCTAGTTTATACCTCGTTAGGGCAAGCTAATTTAGCCTTGGTAAATTATCAACTTGCCGAGCCTTTATATGCTCGCTACGGCGATGAAGCTGACAAAATTGATGTTAGATACAACATTGCTGCTTTGTATATCAGCTTGAAACGTTTTGATAGTGCTATTGATATGTTGAGGGTAATTATAAAAAAACGTCAGCAATTGAAAGATGCTCATGGTGTTGCCACGGCGAGAGCTGATTTAGGTGTTGCTTATAAGGATTCTGGCCAGTTTGAGCTAGGTAAAGAAAATATTTTAGCAGCTTTGCATTATTTTCAAGAGCACGGCTATAAACATGATATTGCCTCACAACTACATAATATGTCAGAAATATATAACGATACTTTCGATATTGAGCAAGCGTTGTTTTATGGCAAACAAGCATTAATCATTAGCAAAGAAGTGGGTCACCAAAAAGCCTATGCTGGTAGTTTACAAAGTTTAGCTAAAGCCTCCTTTTATTCCGGTGATTTATCGCAAGCTGAGCAATACATAGAACGCTCAATTACTGTAGGTAAAAAAATAAACTACCAAACACTTCTGACTGAAAATTTAGCAATATCTGCTTTAATTTATGCTAGTAAAAAAGAGTTTGTCAAAGCGCTTGCCCAACAGAAAAAATATCAATATAGGTACCTGCTAGCTTCTAATAATTTGCTTAACCACAAATTGGCTGAATTTGAATCAGTGCAGCTTAGTCAGAAAATAGTAGATTTAGAGCAGCGCAGAAAGCTGCAGATATTACAATCCGCTAAAATAGAACATCAACGTAACATTATTATTTTAACCTTAGTATTAGTACTCGTGGTAGCCTTTTTTATCTATCGCCGTTACCTTGAAAAACGCTTAACACAAGAGTTAGAGTTACGGGTAAAACAGCGTACTCATGAACTTGAAGATTTGACCATAGAATTAGAGAAAGCGAATCAAGTTAAAAGTCAATTTTTAGCGAATATGAGTCATGAGATTCGTACACCGTTAACCGCTATTGTTGGTCATGCTGAAGCCATTATCCATGACGATATTGATAAAGATAAAGTACAAGAAGATATTGAAGTAATCCATGGCAATAGTTTACATTTGCTTGAGTTAATTAATGATATTTTGGATTTAAGCCGTATTGAAGCAAATAAATTTGAATTAGACATTCAGCCACTTGATTTAGGCGAATTAATTCAAGATTTATCACATACCTTTACCTCTCAAGCTCAACAAAAACAGTTGGTTTTTACCATTGTTCATCAATTACCCTCACCTTTTATCATTCAGGTTGACAGTTTGCGGTTAAAGCAAATATTGCTTAACTTATGTGCTAACGCTATTAAATTCACTGAAAGTGGCCAAGTAACGCTAAGTATTGATTGGCAAAAAGAACAACTCGTTTTCACTGTCACTGATACTGGTATCGGCTTGAGTGAAGAGCATTTAGCACAAGTCTTTGAAATATTTACTCAAGCAGATAATAGTATCAGTAGACGTTTTGGTGGTTCAGGACTTGGATTGACATTATCAAACCAGTTAGCAAAATTAATGTCAGGAAATATCGAGGTAACAAGTGAGCTAGGAAAGGGCAGTTGTTTTTGTTTAACGCTACCTTATCAGCATTATAGTGACGACAGTGTAAACCCCTTAACTGATTCATTGCATGTCGATAGTAGCGAAATATTCTTTAGCGGCAAAATCTTATTGGCTGAGGATCATGATGATAACCGACGGTTAATTGCCCGTTTACTAATGAGCTTAGGGTTAGAAGTTATTGTCGCTAGTAATGGTAAGGAAGCGGTGAAACTTTGCGTTGTACATCAACCCAACTTGGTACTCTTAGATATTCAAATGCCAGAGATGGATGGGGTTGAGGCCTTTAAAGCCTTACGGGCTTTAGGCTGTAATCAACCTATTTATGCCTTAACGGCGAACGCTATGTCCCATGAAGTTAGTCAGTACCTAGGGTTAGGATTTACTGGGCACTTAAAAAAACCTATTGAAAGAAAACACTTTATTGCGACCATTGCTAAGTATTTAACTACTAAGACGGATGAAAAATCACTTACTGACCAGCCCAATAAAGCAGCAGAGCTGGTTTTAGCTACTGATGAACTTGTTAATAAAGCTGATAAAAGCCTATCTCAAGTTGATTTAAGTGATTTAATCGCTGAATTTAAAGCTAATCTCAGTAATGATAAACGAGATCTTGTTCGTTATAGTGATAATGATAATAAAAAGAACATTGCTTCCCTTGCACATCGCTTAGCAGGAGCGGCACAAATGTTTGGCTTTGTAGAACTTAATCAGGCAGCAAAAGAGTTAGAGACTATAATTAAGAAAGAATCAATGACAGATAAACCAGAGCACTTATTAATTGGTGAATTGACTCATTGTTTAATAGATGAAATTAATTTGATTGAGCAGCAATAGTATGACTATGGTGAAACAATTTTCTTATTCACAGGCATTACTAGCTTTAGCTATTGCCTTTCTAGCCTGGTCTTTATTCAAGTTTACAATGCAGGTTCCTGCCATTCTTAATGTTATTGAAAAGACCACACAAACGGTCGATTTAATTAGTCCTAAAGTTGATGAAATTGTTAATGAAGTCGCTTTAGTTAGAGTTGAAGTGGGTAAAGTGAGGGCACTAGTTTCTCAACAAACACCTGCTATTTTATCGCAAGTTGAGGCTTCTCTTCCTGTGGTACAACAAGTCGTTGCTGAAAGCGAATATTATTCAAGGCAATTACCAACACTGCTAAGTCAAATCGCGAGCATTGAACAGCAAGTAGCAAAATTACAAGCGTCTATGCCAGCGATACTTAAACGTGTCGATGCTGTTGTTAAAACTACCAATAATACCACTGAAGAAGTCGCTCGTTGGCGTCCGCATTCCACTCGTTACCTTGAAGAAATAGAACTTTCCAGAGGTTATATTCCAGAGTATCTATCACGTATTGAAAATACTATTGTTGATGCTAAGACTGTAGGTTCAGAAGCGAGTAGCGGTTTAGTGTCTGGCTTTTTTAAAGGCGTAATCAATCTGCCATTTGAAGTGGTGTCTGGTTTAACAGGTATTGTGGATGCAGACTCTCGTTCTGCTAAGTATTTAACAGCCCAAGATGTTGCACTGATGCAAGAAAAAGTTGTTACATTGCTCAATGATAGTAATCAAACAAAGACGGTTTGGCAAAATGTTAAGAGTGGTAATCGTGGCACTATTATTAAGGGGAAAAAGACTACTCGTAATAAACAACAATGTCTTAATCTTACTTTTAATAATCACTTTGGCAAAGATAAAGAAACACTTAAAGAGTTAATGTGCATGAATGATAAGGGATTATGGAAAGTGATCTAAGCGGTTACCGTCTAAGCATTCTAATAGCCATTTTATTAAATTAATGTGCGCTTATGCTGGTTAAAATTGCCATGTCTACCTATCACTCTGATTTATTTTCTTTACGTAAAACAAGATCATAAACTTAGGGACTGTTGAACTCTCGTGCTTGTTTTTGCAGCTATTTGTTGGGTGTTTATACAAGGCAGAGCCTTTGTAATGTGGTTATTCCACATAAAAAGGCGATAACGTAGTAAAAATGACCAACAAATGCTGTCCGAAGGATTCGGCTAAAAGCGCTTTACTCTTTGTTGAGTAGTATTTGCTTAGAGTGACTAGGCTACACACTACTCGCCGCGATTAAAGCGCTTTTATCTCGAACAAAATTTAACCGCGAAAGATCAACAGCCCCTAATGAAAGTAGTATAAAATAATATTTATTGTGTACAATACAAAAAATATAAGTTTGCAATATAAAATATGCTAATAGGAATGGAAAATGGCTAGAGAACAATTTGGTATTTGCGCTGAACCAAACCTTCATGGAAATTATCTACTATTTAACGCACTCGATGATAAAAATGCTTTTATTCGTGCGGCAATTTCTCGTTTACCCAAGCTTTTTGATAACTATTCTGAACAGTTTTCAGAAGCAAATCTTATTGGCGTTGTCGCTATTGGTGACGCTTATTGGGATGAGTTTTATCCCCAAGCACGTCCAGCACTGTTAGCGCCATTTCCTGCAATGCATAGTGATGACAGAGTTGCACCGAAAAATAGCTATGATATTTATATTGAAATTCGCAGTGACCGTGCCGATGTTAATCATATTGTCAGCTCTAAGGTGTGTCAGTTACTCGGTGACAGTGTTGAATTAATTGAACAAGTACAAGCATTTAGATTTTTAGATGGCAGAGACTTAACCGGTTTTGTTGATGGTACTGAAAACCCTCAAGGTTTACATCGTCGAGAAGTAGCGCTGGTTAAAGGCGAAGATGATATTAACTTTGCTGGCGGGAGTTATTTGCACACTCAACGGTATCAACATAACTTGACACTTTGGGGATCTCTCGCTGAACATGAACAAGAAGATGTTTATGGGCGAACCAAACTCGATAACGTTGAATATGATAGCGAAGATAAGGCACTGACTGCGCATACTAAACGCACCAGCCTTAAAGATGAGCAAGGCAATAGTATTGAAATTGTAAGGCAAAGCATGCCTTATGGTGACATGAAGCGTAAAGGCTTATTTTTTGTTTCGTATTGCCAATCACCTAAGCCCTTTGAAATTATGCTCAAAAGCATGATTCATGGGGATGGTCATGGTAACTCGGATCATTTACTTAAATATACCCAAGCCGAAACGGGTAGTGCTTTTTTTGCGCCTAGCTTAACCTTTCTTGCCCATGTTGCAGATATTGACTAACGTTTAACTTGCTGAGCTAGCAGTTAATTCAGACAGGTAAGAGTTTTTACTACCAAGTGCCTTGCTCTGTTTAATCTACCTGTGGTTCAGTTTTTTGTTTAGGTAATACTTGGTGATACTCTTGGGCAATATAATGCCCTTGATTAATTGCTAACTCTGACTCTGGAGCTATTGTGCCTAAAGGCAGTAACGCTGGTCCCGTAGGCTCTGCTAATAAATACTTTACTTTATTATGGGTAATAGTTACTTCTCCTGCTTCGCCCTCTATATTGATTCCAATAAAAGCATGGCCATCAATATAGATTAAAGCCATATCAATACGCGGCATCAAAGCTCTTAATAACGCTGCAGTTAACGTCATTTTACTATCGCAATCCCCTTGGTTTTCCCACAGTACTTGTAATGGTGGGTTAAAACCTGCACCGGAAGAAGTGAGGCGAGACTCTAGGGTGCTATAAGGAATGCTCTGTACAAAACCCAATACGTAGTTGGTGACCTTTCGAATATTCTTAATTGAGACATGATCTAAAATTAATGGCTTTAATGGTTTTAAATCAAGGACAGAATTATTAGCAATACTCACATGATCTACTTTAATACCATTTATCTGTTCATGATTGGTAAACGTTTGATAATAAGTATCCTCAAGGTACTGTTGCTTTACCTCATTCTCAAGACTAGCTAATGTTTGATAAGCTTTTGCTACCTTATCTCTATCTGATCCCTTGGCTTCAATGACAAACCTATTTTGTTGTTGTCGATAAAATATTCGCACGCCCTGAATAGGGCTTTGTTGCATTTTCTTCTTAATACGCTTGAGAATTGTTTTTTGTGCGTAACTATCTTGGTAAGTTCTAAAATTCCTAAAACGCTCAAATAACCCTTCTTGATTTAAGGTAAAGTTTATTGCTTGTTTGGTTTTGGTGTGATCGAGCCATTGATATTGAAAGTTATAACCTTGGTCTACTTGAGTTTTACTAAAGCTCAATTGCTGTGCTTGTGCTTTAGTAATAAAAAGTAATAGCAAGGTCATTATCATCAGCGGAAGATGATTTTTTTTTAAAAATGCATAAGGTAAATCGATGGTCACGTCATTTCTACTCGCTAGGACAGATGTTCGTAAAGTTAATTAATTTGCATATTTACTCCTACCATTGGGATCGCTCAAGCACTCTGAAACATGCATCTCGATTGATAGCGGATATAAACCCTAAATAACACATTAACTTGGTTTCAAGGATAATAGCAAACAGCGATCAAAGTTCTAACTAGAAAATATCATTATCTATGCAAATAACTTCCTCATTAGGTAAAAATACCGTGCTATTGATCGATATAGCTTTACATTTTCATGATTTATATTATTATTCAAACAAGTGTTTTAATTGTGTGTTTACCACACAGAAATCCAAATTGAATAAGGGAAGTCATCATGGCTGAGTATAAAGTTCCGTTAACAGAGATGAGTTTTTTGCTTTATGAAGTGTTTAAAGCGGATGAGATGTGGCAAAAGCTACCTAAATTAGCGGAGCAAGTTGATAAAGATACTGCTCAAGCAATTCTACAAGAATGTGCCAAAATTGCTGAACAAGAACTTGACCCTATTGCTCGCCAAGGTGATGAAATTGGCGTGAGCTTTAAAGATGGTGTCGTTACCACCGCCCCTGGTTATAAAGAAGCATTTAATACTTATGCTGAAGGTGGCTGGACTGCACTTGGCGGTGATGTTAACTATGGTGGCATGGGGATGCCAAAAATGTTAACTGCGATGCATGAAGAAATGTTATGCAGCGCCGATATATCTTTTGCGCTTTATCCAGTACTTACCGCAGGTGCGGCACTATCGTTAGCAAAGCATGGTAGTGAAGAATTAAAAGAACGCTATTTAACGCGTATGTATGCTGGAGATTGGTCTGCATCTATGTGTTTAACTGAATCACATTCTGGCTCTGACCTTGGTATTATCCGTACAAAAGCTATCCCACAAGATGATGGTAGTTATAACATTACCGGTAACAAAATTTTTATCACAGGTGGTGAGCATGACCTTACCGAAAATATAGTTCACTTAGTATTAGCTAAATTACCTGATGCACCAGCAGGCCCTCGTGGTATCTCTCTATTTTTAGTGCCTAAATTTAATGTTAATGATGATGAAACACTTGGTGAGTATAACAATGTCAGTTGTGGCTCTATAGAACATAAAATGGGTATTCATGCCTCGGCAACTTGTGTAATGAATTTTGATGACTCAAAAGGTTTCTTAATTGGTGAGCTAAATAAAGGCTTAGCCTGTATGTTCACCATGATGAACTTTGAACGTATTGGTGTAGGTATTCAAGGTTTGAGTGCTGCAGTACGTTCATACCAAAATGCACTAGAATACGCAAAAGACAGACTACAAGGACGAGCACTTGATAGTAAAACTAATGGTGTTAAAAACCCTAGTCAAGAAGCGGACTCTATCATGGTACATGGTGATGTTCGTCGTATGCTTTTAAATATGAAAGCTTTGAATGAAGGGTCGCGTGCGCTTTCTAGTTATATTTCTATGCAACTTGATTACGCTACTTATGGTGAAGGCGAAGAGCAAGCTAAAGGTGAGACCTTAGCAGCATTGATGACGCCTATTGCCAAAGCCTTTTTCACTGATTTAGGTTTTGAAAATACTGTTGCAGGACAGCAAGTGTTTGGTGGCCATGGTTACATCCGTGAATGGGGTCAAGAACAATTAGTGCGTGATGCTCGAATTACTCAAATATACGAAGGCACCAATGGCATTCAAGCCATGGATTTATTGATGCGCAAAGTAGCCGGTTCAAAAGGTGCTATGTTAAAAGTGTTTACTGATGAAGTGAATACTTTCATCGAAAGTAATACACACGATCAAGCCATGAGTGAATTCATTACGCCTCTAGTAGCAGCGTTAACTGATTTAACTGAATTAACGACGGATTTATTATCTAAATCACAAGATGATATAAATGAGTTAGGCGCATCAGCAAATGACTATTTGCATGTATTTGGCTATACAGCGATGGCATTTGTTTGGGCGAAAATGGCACAGGTTTCTTTGTCACAGCAACAGAACAACGGTGAAAGCGGTGAAGATTTTTATCAAAGTAAAGTGCATACTGCTCGATACTTCTTTACTCGATTATTGCCACGTCGACTTTCATTAATTGCATCAGCAAAATCAGGCAGTGATTGTTTATTTGCTATAGATGATGAATTGTTTTAAACGCGTAAACTAGCCTCTGTTAGGGGGAACTTTTCTTTCTGGGAAAAACGAACCCTAACACAGCACTTTTCTCACCCCTGTCGCTAATAATAGACAGTACTCCAGTAAAATAATTATTTTTTTTCCAATTTCTGGGATTGCTCACCACAAAAGTCCACAATTTCATCCACTTCCTCAAAAGCCTTAATTTTACTGGTGTTATAGCCAGTGTCTGTACGTTCATTTTTGGTTTTACTCACTTGACAGATCATTGCTTTTTTCACTAAACTGTATCAATGTGGAAAAAAGTGGAGAAATGTGGAACTTACAATCCCATTACTCAATACTTGTTTGTTTATTGTTCAAAAGAGTGAAGTAACAACAGATATGTTTAGAGGCACTAGCGCAATTACGCTTGACAGTAAAAATAGGATCACGATACCAACCAAGTATCGTGAAGAGCTATTTGCTGATTGCCAAGGAAAAATGGTCTGTACGGTTGATATTCAACATCCGTGTTTATTACTTTACCCACTACCCGAATGGGAAGAAATTGAACTAAAACTGTGTAATTTATCAAGCATGAACCCGCAAGAGCGCTTATTGCAGCAAGTTATTTTAGGTAATGCTAGTGACTGCGAGATGGATAAAAACGGCAGATTATTAATAAACGGTCCTTTAAGACAACACGCAAGTTTAGAAAAAAATGTCATGCTTGTTGGTCAATTGAAAAAATTTGAAATTTGGCATGACACAGCATGGCAATCGCAAATGCTTCAGGGCATTAGCAAAATACAATCGGGTGAAATTGAATTGACTGAACGCCTACTAGATTTATCACTTTAGTTTTTATCTAAGTCACTTTTAAAAATAAACGCGTTAACACTTTCGCGAACAAAGGTTATAAAAATAATAACATGGAATTAGACACCACTCATATCTCAGTGTTGCTCAATGAAGCCGTTGATGGCTTAGCTATAACCGATGACGGTTGCTTTATCGATTGTACTTTTGGTCGCGGCGGTCATTCTTCAGTCATTCTTTCTAAGTTATCTGCCAATGGACGTTTAATTGCCATTGACCGTGATCCAACAGCAATTATTGCCGCTGAAAAGTTCAAAAATGATGAGCGCTTTTTGATTGAGCACCAAGGCTTTGCTGCTTTGGCTGAAATTGCAGAAAAGCACAAGTTAACCGGTAAGGTTGACGGTATATTGCTTGATCTTGGGGTATCTTCTCCTCAACTTGATGAAGCTGAACGTGGTTTTAGCTTTATGAAAGATGGTCCCCTTGATATGCGTATGGATACCAGTAAGGGTCAAACAGCGGCAGAATGGCTAGCGGTTGCGGATGTTGAAGATATCACTTGGGTATTACGTACTTTTGGTGAAGAAAAACATGCATGGCGAATCGCCAATGCGATTGTTGATACCCGAGAAGAAACACCGTTAACTAGAACAAGCCAATTAGCAAAACTCATCAAAACCACAGCTCCCCAAAGAGAAATAAAAAAGCATCCAGCAACACGAAGCTTTCAAGCTATTCGTATGTATATTAATAGTGAGTTGGATCAAATTGAGAAAGCCCTTGTTGCTTCTCTTGACGTGCTAGCAGAAGGCGGACGTCTTGTTGTTATTAGTTTTCATTCACTGGAAGATCGTTTAGTTAAACAGTTTATGAAAAAACATTCTCAGGGTAAGAAAGTTCCACGTGGCTTACCTATAAGTGAAATTGAATTAAACAAGGGCAAAAAACTTTCTTTAGTTGGTCGTAGATTAAAACCAAGTCAAACGGAAGTTGAAGAGAATGTTCGCTCTCGTAGTTCAGTATTACGTGTTGCAGAGCGTTTAGAAAGAAACACTGATTAGTTATGGCTGCGCGTGCCTTAGTTTTTGATATTTGGCAAGATATTGTCCGTTATAGCGTTACTTATATCTTGTTGTTGTTTGTAGTAATGTCTTCGTTTTCTGTGATTTATTACAGTCATGTCAATCGACAGACAACCAGTGAGCTTGAAGTCTTATTGTCACAAAAAGATGACTTAAATATTGAGTGGCGCAACTTATTATTAGAACAAAGTAGTTTGGCAGAGCACAGCGCAATTGAGAGTAAAGCAAAAAAGCTATTGGGTATGAAACGCCCGAATGGGAATTCAGAAGTGATTGTTACCTTGGAATAAAAGCAGAATTTAGGTTCAAGTTACTTGAAAGAACAAGTTCATAATTAAAAAATATAAAAACTTTAGTCGGGTTTGAGTCAGATATAAACTAGGCATAAGTTAGGCAATAGCAAAACAATAATAGATATGGAGCGGTGTGAATAAAAAAGCAGCCAAAAACAATAACCCACTAAATACCGCCCCATGGCGTTATTATTTAGTGCTGGCTGTTGTTGCTCTTATTTATATCAGTTTGATGGCGCGAACCGCCTATATCCAAATTATTGAACCTGAAATGCTGAAAAAACAAGGCGACTTACGCTCTTTACGTGTTGCTGCTAATACTGTTCAGCGCGGTTCAATTGTTGATCGAAATGGCGCTGAGCTTGCTATTAGTGTACCGGTGGAAACCGTTTGGGCTGATCCTAAGATTATTATGGATAATAATGCTATCGCTATGACCAAACATTGGCAAGCCCTTGCAGACGTACTTGATCAAGATATTAATAAATTGATCGCTCGTGTGGTTAAAAACCCACGTAAACGTTTTATTTATCTAGAGCGTAAAATTTCGCCAGCCATGGCGAGTTACATCAAAGAATTAAAAATCCCCGGAATACATTTACGTAAAGAATCGAAGCGTTTTTACCCTACCGGTGAAATTAGTGCTCACCTTATTGGTTTTACCAATGTTGATGATAAAGGTATCGAAGGCATCGAGCGTATGTACGATGAATTACTCACTGGTACAGGCGGCGCTAAACGTTTTAGAAAAGATGCCAAAGGCCGCAAAATTGAAATTATTTCTGTTGAAGAACCAGAACAAGCGCAAGATATTACCTTAAGTATCGACCAACGTATTCAAGCCATAGCTTATAAAGAACTCAAAGGTGCAGTGCAAGCATTTAAAGCGACTTCGGGCTCAGTTGTGGTAGCTAATATTCATACCGGTGAGATATTGGCTATGACCAATAGTCCGTCTTATAACCCAAATAACCGTCGTAATACGGCAATTCATCGCTTTAGAAATCGTGCGATTACCGATATTTACGAGCCTGGATCTACCATGAAACCACTCACTGCATTAACCGCGTTAGAATTTGGTTCAGCTAAGGCTAATTCTATTATAAATACCAGCCCTGGTTGGATGCGTTTAGGCGGACGTCGAGTAAGTGACCCTATTAATCGTGGTAAGTTATCGATTGAAGAAATCTTGGTCACCTCATCAAATATGGGTACTACTAAATTGGCGCTCTCTGTGCCAAAGGATTATCTGTTAACTAAATTTTTTGACGCTGGCTTTGCTGATGATACAGGCACTAACCTAGTTGGTGAAAGCGTTGGGATGATGCATGATAGAAGTCGTTGGTCTAAGTTCGAATTAGCAACCCTCTCTTGGGGCGCGGGACTTGCGATTACTCCTGCGCAATTAACACGTTTTTATATGGCTCTCGCTAATGGCGGAATAAAACGTAGATTAACCATAGTTAAAAACAATGGTGAAACGACTGACCTAGAAGATCAGGAAAGAATTTTCTCTGCTAAAAATAGTCTCGCTATTACTCATATGCTTGAAGCAGTGGTCGATGAGCATGTACCGAAAGCGAAAATTGACGGCTATCGCGTTGGTGGTAAGACGGGCACCTCAATTAAAGCCGTTGCGGGCGGCTATGGTAATGATTATGTCGCTTTATTTGCCGGCATTGCACCCATTTCTAATCCCGAAATAGTTGTCGTTGTGGTAATTAACGAACCAAGTGGTGATCTTTATCATGGTGGCGAAGTTGCCGCACCGGTATTTTCACGGGTAATGAAAGGTGCTTTACGTGTACTTAATGTCGCCCCAGATGCACAAAAATCACGAACAGCCAGTAAACACATTAAGCTCTCGCATCCAGCACAAAAACCAGTAGTAGGAGAGCATCATGCCTAAGCCTGCTACACAAAATATATTCACTTGCTTAACGCAATTTTCCATTGCTCTACCCAGTACAATAAATTTAAGTGGCTGGTGTGGTGATCTTCACAACGATAGTAGAGCCATTGTCGAAGGTGATATTTTCTGCGCCATTATTGGTCATGATCAAGATGGTCGCCAATACATTGAGCAAGCAATTAAGCAAGGTGCAAAGTTAGTCCTGGCTGAGTGTGAAAACAGCAGCGAACATGGTGACGTTGTTATTGCGTCAAGCGGGAACAATGTAGCTATGGTTAAGTTTTATCAACTTAACCAGCATTTATTCACCCTTACAAAAAACTACTATCAAGCGCCGCAAGATAATATGACGCTAGTGGGCATTACCGGTACCAATGGTAAAACTACCACCAGTCAGTTATTAGCTCAGATGCTCAGTATTTCCGATAAACCTTGTGCCGTTATAGGTACTAATGGTGCAGGTAGTATCGATAAGTTACACCCTTTAGAAAATACTACTCCTAGTGCCTGTGAGTTACACCAATTATTTTACCGTTTTAATGATGAGCACTCTGTCCATGGCAAGTTTAGCTATGTAGCGATGGAAGTGTCTTCACATGCTTTATCACAAAATCGCGTTCAAGCAGACTTATTTGATATAGCACTGTTCACCAATTTAAGCCGAGACCATCTTGATTACCATGGCTCTATGGCAAGTTATGGTGAAACTAAAAAGCAGATTTTTACCGCGGATAGTAAGCAAGTTGCAGTAGTGAACTTTGATGACAAACAAGCAAAACAATGGTTAAAAAACTGGCCGGAACAACAAGTTATTTGGCTTTATGGCCGTGAAAGCAACATCAATACTTATAAACATTTTGTAACGGCTAACGCGATTAAACATCATAGTCATGGTGTATCTTTTACCTTAGCGAGCCATTTAGGCAATGTTGATATTACCAGCCCATTATTGGGTGATTTCAATATTGATAATTTATTGGCGGCTATCAGTGTGTTGCTTATCCAAGGCATACCGTTAAGTGAACTTCCTCATTTAGTTGCTCAGGTAAGTGCGATCGCTGGGCGAATGGAAGCAACCAGTGCTAAAAATTTAGCAACTGCTGTTGTTGATTATGCTCATACTCCAGATGCGTTGGAAAAAGCATTGCAAGCCTGTCGTCAACATTGTGCAGGTGAGCTTTATGTTGTCTTTGGTTGCGGCGGAGATAGAGATAAAGGCAAAAGACCCTTAATGGCACAAGCGGCAGAAAAGTATGCTGATTATTTGGTCGTTACCAATGATAATCCGCGTAGTGAAGATGCTCAATTGATAGCAAATGATATTGTTGCCGGTTTTAGCAATCCTGATGCCGAGCAAATAACGATTATTTTAGAAAGAGAACAAGCCGTATTGAAGACACTGAATAAAGCGCAAGCTGGCGATATCGTATTATTGGCAGGCAAAGGCCATGAAGATTATGTCATTGTTGCTAAGCATGATGAACATGGTGCAATCATTGGTACACAGAAATTAGCTTATAACGAACGCTTAGTGGTGACTAACTTTTATCAACAGCACGCTGGCTTAGCCTCAATAGCCCCATTGCCTGATGAGGCAAACTTATGATCACACTTTCACTGGCTACTTTAGCTAAAGTTACGGATGGCGAGCTCATTGTTCCAGAAAAACAAACTGAGTTAAGCCTCGATAATCTAGTTATCGACGACTCGACTATTGATGATTTAGTCACAGATAGTCGCGCCATTGTTGAAAATTCTGACAAAGTAACTGCTTTTTTAGCGCTCAAAGGCCCTAGCTTTGATGGACACCGCTTTGCCCAGCAAGTGATCACACAAGGCTGTCAATTACTCATTGTTGACCATCACCTGAGCGAGGTAACAGATACGGCACAATTAGTTGTTAGCGATACCCGTATTGCCCTAGGTAAAATTGCCGCTTTTGTTAAAAAAGAGGTCGCCCCTAAAACGGTGGGTATTACCGGTAGTAGTGGAAAAACAACGGTTAAAGAAATGGTTGCGGCTATTTTATCGCGCTTAGGTAAGGTATTAGCAACCAATGGTAACTTCAATAATGATATCGGCGTGCCCTTAACCTTACTTCGTTTAGATAATAGTCATGATTTTGCTGTTATTGAAATGGGCGCTAATCACATGGGTGAAATTGCTTATACCACAGCATTAACTCAGCCAGACGTTGCCGTGATTAATAATATTGCCGCAGCGCATTTAGAAGGGTTTGGCGATTTATCTGGCGTAGCGCGCGCTAAAGGCGAGATATTTTCAGGTCTTGGCAAAAATGGTGTTGCTCTGTATAACCAAGACACCAAGTACACCAGTAAATGGCAATGGCGCTTAACGGATAAAACGGTTCGTACCTTTTCTTGTGTTAATAAAGCCAACTGTTATAGCGAAAATGTCAGCTTAGACGAAAATGGCTGTGCAAGTTTTACCTTGCAGAGCGAGCAGGGCTCTTGTGTTGTTACTTTAACCGTACCTGGCAAGCATAATGTTTGTAATGCGGTTGCTGCTGCTTGTATCGCGCTAGAGTTTGGCGCCAGCCTTGAAGACATCCAATTAGGTTTAGCACAGATGCAGCCGGTAAAAGGTCGATTAAATTTACATCAATTAAAAGACACAAAAACGGGCTGCAACATCAAACTCATTGATGATAGCTATAACGCTAATCTTGAATCAGCAAAAGCGGCCGTGCAATTATTATCAAATTATTCAGGTAAGCAATTACTTATTCTAGGCGATATGGGCGAGCTAGGTAGCGAAGCGCGCAGCTACCATCAAGAGCTTGGCGAGTTTGCTAAGCACTTACGGTTAAATACTCTATTGTCATTAGGGATATTAAGTCAAAGTGCCAGTGATGCTTTTGCTAAAGATAATGACAAAAATGATCAAAGTCAGCATTTTAATCAAAGAGCTAATTTGATGGATCATTTACTTAATATGCTAAACGAGCAGTTATCTGCTGGGCAGCAAGATATAGCCATTTTAGTTAAAGGCTCTCGAAGTGCACATATGGAGCACGTAGTGACAAAAATTATTGATTGGTTTGAACAAATGAATGCCCAGCAAGCGTTAAATCAAGAACACAGTACTAGCCAAGAAAGTATGGCTAGTAAAAATAAAGTTAGCAAAACTCAAGCTAGTGATAATCAAAGTAAAGAAGGTATGGCTTAATGTTATTGTGGTTAGGTGAGTATTTAACTCAATTTTATTCAGCGTTTAATGTTTTCTCCTATTTAACATTTCGCGCCATTGTCAGCACGCTAACCGCGTTGTTTATATCATTGTATTTTGGTCCTAAACTTATTCGTTATTTGCAAAAAATGCAAATTGGTCAAACGGTAAGAGATGATGGTCCTGAAAGTCATTTATCTAAATCAGGTACGCCCACTATGGGCGGTCTGTTAATACTCGCTTCCATTGTGATCAGTGTTTTACTATGGGCCGATTTAAGCAATATTTATGTTTGGGTGGTGTTATTCGTCATAGTGAGCTTTGGTATTGTTGGTTTTGTGGACGATTATCGTAAGGTCATTCGTAAAGACGCGAATGGTCTAATAGCTCGTTGGAAATATTTTTGGCAAACCGTTATCGGTTTAAGCACGGCGATATTTTTATATTTTATTGCACAAAGCCCTAATGAAACAGCGTTATTAGTACCCTTTATGAAAGAGTTATTACCGCAGTTAGGCATCTTTTATGTGGTAATGAGCTATTTCGTTATTGTCGGCACCTCAAATGCGGTTAACTTAACTGATGGTCTTGACGGCTTAGCCATTGTGCCTACCATTATGGTTGCGGGGGCTTTTGCATTATTTGCTTATGTCACGGGTAATGTAAATTTTTCAAGTTACTTAAATATTCCACATATAGCCTTAACAAGTGAGTTAGTCGTCGTTTGTACCGCAATTGTAGGTGCAGGGTTAGGCTTTTTGTGGTTTAACACTTATCCAGCACAAGTCTTTATGGGCGATGTAGGCTCTCTTTCGTTAGGCGCAGCACTCGGTGTTATTGCGATACTTGTTCGCCAAGAGTTAGTTTTATTTATTATGGGTGGTGTTTTTGTTATGGAGACCGTCTCAGTCATTTTACAGGTTGGCTCATATAAAATGCGCGGTCAGCGTATTTTCCGTATGGCGCCAATTCATCACCACTACGAATTAAAAGGCTGGCCAGAGCCGCGAGTCATTGTTCGTTTCTGGATTATTTCACTGATATTAGTACTGATAGGTTTAGCGACCTTGAAGTTACGTTAAATAAAAATCGCTAAATAAAAACCGTTAGATAAATAATGCTAAACAAAGATCGTTAAGCAAAATAAGGTAAATTAAAATAAGTTATGACTTGGTTAACAGCGTTTAAAGATAAAAATATTGTCGTGCTAGGAGCAGGAATGACAGGTTTGTCATGCCTACGTTTTTTGCACGCACAAGATTTGTCATTTGCTGTTAATGATTCACGACCTATGCCTTTTGCAAATACTGAAGAACAAACTCAATACGAGAATGATTATCCAAACGCTAAATTTGTTTTCGGTCAATGGCAACAAAGCTTAATTTCTAATGCTGATATTATCGTAGCTAGCCCTGGCATTGATTTAGTTAATGAAGGTCTTGCTGCACTTATTTCAAAGCACTGCCAAGTCATAGGTGATGTTGAATTATTTTGCCTAGTCAATTATAGCCGTAGTAATCCTATGAATATGTTGGCAGTCACTGGCTCTAATGGTAAGTCTACGGTAGTGTCACTGCTCGCTTATCTAGCAAAAGTTATTGGTGTTAATGCTGCATTGGCGGGTAACATTGGAGAGCCAATACTTGATCTGCTACAACTAAAACATGCGGGTGATGCTCAGGGTGCTCATCAGCCAGATACTGCCATTGTCGAGCTTTCTAGTTTTCAATTAGAAACATTATCTAGCATGCAAGCTATTGCTGCTAGTGTGCTTAACCTAAGTGATGATCACTTAGATAGACATAAAACCTTAGCGAATTATCAAGCGATTAAACAAGGCATTTATCCACAAGCTAAAGTTGCTGTGGTTAGTAGAGAAGATCAAGCAACTAAAAGCTTAGTTGCAGGACAAGAAACAATTTCTTTTGGTTTAAACAAACCAGAGCAAGGCCATTTTGGTCTGACAATCATAGATCATAAACAGGTGTTAATGTTTGGTGACCAAGCATTAATTTCGATAGATCAATTACCACTTGCTGGTATGCATAATGCGCTGAATTATATGGCAGCTTTAGCGCTTGGTTACTGTGCAGGTTGGTCATTATCACTCATGACAGAAAACCTTGCTGGATTTACTGGCTTAGCTCATCGTTGTCAACGTGTGGCGAGTGACGATAACATTCAATGGATTAATGATTCTAAAGCAACCAATGTTGGTGCAACACTGGCAGCGATTTCGGGATTGGCTCCAACCCTAACAGGTAAAAATAAACTAATCCTTATTGCTGGTGGCGATGGCAAAGGCGCTGATTTTTCAGCGCTGAAAAGCATTTTAAAGCGAGACGTAAGTCAATTAATTACTTTAGGTAAAGATGGTGCTGAAATTGCCAGTTTAATGCGTGATGTTATTCAAGTTGATAGCCTGAAAGAGGCCGTCAATCAAGCTAAACGAATAGCTAGGCATGGTGACTTGGTATTACTTTCACCAGCCTGCGCTAGTATCGATATGTTCAAAAATTATATGGTACGGGGTGAGCAATTTATTGCTGCAGTAAACGCTAAGGAGGGCTCATGTCGTTAGATAAAACCATGGCCTTAGCGAGAACGCTGACTTTAGAAACAACACAAGTCATCACAAAAACCATCGCACAAGTACCAGTGCCACCATTACCTGAGTGGATTAACCGTTTGATGGCGGACTCAAATCAATATGGGGCAAGTGCTTTTGATCGAAGTTTTATAGTGCTGGGATTGACCATGTATATGGTCGGACTGGTCATGGTCGCTTCTTCTTCGATACCGGTGGCTGAACGCTTATTTAATAATCCATTTCATTTTGTTATTCGTCACGGTATCTATATTGGCTTAAGCCTTGCTGTTGCCGGTGTTGCCCTACAAATCCCTATGTCTTGGTGGCATAAAAATAGTAGTTACTTATTAGGCTTTGCTATCGTATTGCTTGTTACTGTGTTGCTCATAGGGCGCTCAGTAAATGGTTCAACCCGTTGGATAGTTCTTGGCCCAATTACGGTGCAAGCAGCAGAGCCAGCAAAGTTATTTTTCTTTTGTTATTTATCTGCTTATCTCGTTCGTCGCCGTGAACAAGTCATGGAAAATCTAAAAGGTTTTATTAAGCCGTTAATTGTCTTTGGTGTTATGGCTGCATTGTTATTATTACAGCCGGATTTAGGCACCGTTATTGTGATGTTTGTTACCACGTTTGGTTTGTTATTTTTAGCTGGCGCTAAGTTATGGCAATTTCTAGCTATGGCCCTAGTTGGCGCAACGTCATTAGGAATGCTTGCTTATTTTGAACCTTATCGTTGGCGACGAGTGACTAGCTTTTTAGACCCATGGCAAGACCCGTTTGGCAGTGGTTATCAACTAACCCAATCACTAATGGCTTATGGCCGTGGTGAAGTATTAGGTCAGGGGTTAGGTAATAGCATACAAAAATTAGAATACTTGCCAGAAGCGCATACCGATTTTGTTATGGCGGTTTTGGCAGAAGAATTCGGTTTTGTTGGTATAAGTGTTGTATTACTACTGAGTATGACCTTGGTTTACAAAGCACTTATTTTAGGGCGTTATGCCCTGGCTAAAGAAAAATACTTTGAAGGGTTTTTAGCGTATTCCATCGGTATTTGGATGTGTTTTCAAGCAGCAGTAAACATTGGCGCAAGTGCAGGGATTGTGCCGACGAAAGGATTAACAATGCCACTGATTAGTTATGGTGGCAGTTCAATGATAGTCATGACTTTAGCCTTGGTTCTTTTAATACGCATCGACCATGAAATTCGTTTACAGAGCATTCAAGCCACTAGCTCAAAAAGAAGCACTAAAAAAGACGCTAAGAAAAGTGGTGATAAATAATGAATGCTAATCATAATAAAGGCGAAGAAGTTAAAGCAAAAACCTTACTTGTGATGGCTGGTGGTACCGGCGGTCATATATTCCCAGGTATTGCGGTTGCTGATGAACTTAAAGCACAAGGGTGGAAAATCCATTGGCTGGGAACCGCAGACCGTATGGAAGCTAAAATTGTTCCTGAGCATGGTTATGATATTTCTTTTATTAACATAAGCGGTTTGCGTGGCAAAAAGTTATTAACAATGCTTGTTATGCCTTTTAAATTGTTACGGTCGTTGATTCAAGCAAGACGTGTGATTAAAACAGTGAAACCTGATGTTGTTTTAGGTATGGGTGGTTATGCTAGTGCACCGGGTGGTTTGGCAGCATGGCTAAGTAAAATACCGCTAATCGTTCATGAACAAAATGCCGCGGCCGGATTAAGTAATCGCTTGTTAGCACGTATTGCCAATAAAGTATGCTGTGCTTTTCCTAATGCCTTTGTTAATGGGGTTGATGCAGAAGTTGTTGGCAATCCCTTACGGGCGTCAATTGGCCGAATAGCAGTCGGCTCTAAAAATACAGAGCAAAGCAATCGAGGCTGTAAGAATATACTCGTGGTGGGGGGGAGTTTAGGTGCTCAAATCTTAAATAAGGTGATGCCCGATAGTTTTAAAAACTTATCAGGAAGTGATGAGCAATATTGTATATGGCACCAAACGGGCGAAAGTAATCAAGCACAGGTTAGAGCATCTTATGTAAAAGAAGACATTGTGACTGGAAAAGTGAAAGTTACTGAATTTATTACTGATATGGCAGAAGCATATCAGTGGGCAGATGTTGTAATTTGTCGTGCGGGAGCCTTAACCGTCTCAGAATTAGCGATGGCGGCAACACCTGCTATTTTTGTACCACTGCCGCATGCAGTAGATGATCATCAAACAAAAAATGCGCTTTATCTGGTCGAGCGTGAAGCGGCAAAATTATTGCCACAGGTGAAATTGAATAAAGAGAGTGTCACTGTGTTAATTACCGAGCTATTTGAGCAGCCTGAAACTTTAGCTAATATGGCTAAAGCTGCTTTGAGTGCAGCAAACAGTGATGCAAGACAGAAAGTAGCGAAATTGTGCCAACAGCTTTCATCAGCTAATGGCGCAGAACTTAGAAAATAATGAAGAGAAAATATGATTAAGCAAGCTAACTCAAACAATAGTACCAGCTCAAATACTGATTCAATTTCTAATTTCAGTAAGGGTACCAACTCAAACGGAGCTCAGGTACCTGAAATGCGCCGGGTAAAACGTATCCATTTTGTTGGCATAGGTGGCGCGGGTATGGGAGGTATTGCGGAGGTATTGCTTAATGAAGGTTATCAAATTTCAGGCTCCGACATTGGCGAAAACCAAGTGGTTAAACGCTTAACAGCCCTAGGTGCCAGCATTGTCATTGGTCATCAAGCAGATAACGTGGCACAAGCCAGCGTAATAGTGGTTTCTACTGCTATAAATAGTGATAATCCTGAACTTGTTGCTGCAAAAAAATTACGTATCCCAGTGGTTAGACGAGCAGAAATGTTAGCTGAGTTAATGCGCTTTCGTCATGGTATTGCTATTGCAGGTACACACGGAAAAACAACCACAACGAGTTTAATCGCTAGCATTTTTGCACAAGGTCAATTAGACCCAACGTTTGTTATTGGTGGTTTACTCAACAGCGCGGGTACCAACGCAAGATTAGGTAGCAGTCGTTACTTGGTAGCCGAGGCTGATGAAAGTGATGCATCATTTTTGCATCTACAGCCTATGGTTGCAGTCATCACTAATATTGATGCTGATCATATGGAAACATACCAAGGTGACTTTGAAAAACTTAAAGACACTTACATAGAATTTCTACATAACTTGCCATTTTATGGTTTAGCCGTTGTTTGTATTGATAACCCAGTAGTGCGTGAATTGTTACCGCGTATTAGCCGTCAAGTGATCACTTATGGTTTTTCCGAAGATGCCGATGTTAGAGCGGTAAATTACCAACAAAACGGTGCTGTTAGTCATTTTACCGTAGAGGTAGCAGGGCAGGAACCGCTAAATATGAGCGTAAACTTACCTGGTCAACACAATGTGTTAAACGCTTTGGCTGGTGTGGCCGTAGCCAAAGACGAGGGTGTTAATGATGAAGCTATTTGTCAGGCATTAAGCGAATTTGAAGGCATTGGCAGACGCTTTGAGAAATTAACCGATTTTACGACCGCTGCAGGCAATATGGTTTTAGTTGACGATTATGGCCATCATCCGAGCGAAGTGAAAGCGACTATCATAGCTATGCGTCAAGGCTGGCCCGACAAGCGATTGGTGATGGTTTTTCAACCGCATCGTTTTTCCCGAACCCGCGATTTATATGAAGATTTTGTTGAAGTACTTTCTGAAGTTGACTGCCTGTTTTTACTCGATGTTTATTCGGCAGGAGAAACACCTATTTCGTCTGCTGATAGCAAAAGCTTAGCACGATCAATTCGTCTACGTGGTCAAATAGAACCTGTTTACGTCAGTGATGTAGATAAATTGCCCCAATTATTAGCGACTCAGTTGCAAGATAACGACATGGTTATTACACAGGGAGCCGGAAGTATTGGCGCGGTAGCTCGCAACTTAGCTGATCATAGTTTGTTGCATACTAGTTGTGCAGCCAAGTCTGTTGTTAAAGGTGACAAGTAATGGGCAGTACTTTGGGATCTTCAATGGAGAGTTCATTAGCCCTGCTTAAGCAAGAGAAGATTGCTGTGCTTTATGGTGGTAATTCAGCAGAGCGTGAAGTCTCACTCAAGTCAGGGCAAGCTATTGCCAAAGGTTTAGAAGAAGCGGGTTTTAATGTCGTCTTAATCGATACTAAAACAGTGCCATTAACTGATTTGTTGAGTAAAAAAATCGACCGAGTTTTTATTGCTCTACACGGTCGAGGTGGAGAAGATGGTTGTTTGCAAGGTGCACTTGAATATTTAAATATTCCCTATACCGGTTCGAATGTTTTAGGGTCCTCGCTCTCAATGGATAAAGTACGAAGTAAACAGATTTTTAAAGCGTGCGATATACCAACAGCACCTTTTACCGTCGTTAATAAAGTTGATTTTGCAACAGTATCATTAGAAAAAATTCTTGCTGATTTAGGCGGGCGAGTGATGGTGAAACCAGCCAATGAAGGTTCAAGTATTGGTATGGCACAAGCAAAAACCATTACCCAATTGCGCAACGCGTTAATTGAAGCGTTTGGTTTTGACACCCAAGTATTACTCGAAGCTTGGATTGATGGCCCAGAATATACCGTCACCATTTTAGGTGATAAGGCTTTACCAGCTATTCACATGGAAACGCCACGTGAATTTTATGATTATGAAGCAAAGTATCAATCGACAAGTACACAATACCACTGTCCATGCGGATTAAGTGAAGATGATGAAAATGAAATAAAAACGCTGTCTATCAAAGCATTTAATGCAACAGGTGCTCAAGGCTGGGGACGTGTTGATATTATGCGTAATAGGGCTGGCGAATGGCAGATATTAGAAGTGAATACAGTACCGGGCATGACAGAAACGTCACTCGTGCCAAAAGCTGCAAAGGTATTCGGTTTGAACTTTAGTGAATTAGTGACTCAAATTTTACAGCTTAGCGCCAAAAAATAAGAAGTGAAAATGACGAAAAAACAGCAAGGCAATAGTAAAGCAGCAGCACCACTAAGCCAAGACAGCGCTTTGTCTTTTGGTTTGGGGTTGGTGTTTTTTATTGTCGTACTGTTTAGCCTCATAACCATTAGTTATTGGCTTACTCAGCATTTTATTGGGCAAGAAAGTGCACCGGTAACTTCAATCGTGGTTTCCGGAGAAATGCCTTATAGCCAGCGTAGCGATATTATTAATGCGATAGATCAGGTTGATATGGGCAACTTTTTTCAAGTCGATGTTAATGAAGTACAAAGTTATGTACTTACTTTACCTTGGGTTTACTCGGTAGCCGTAAGAAAGCAGTGGCCTAATGAATTGAAAATATATGTAGTTGACCAAAACCCGATAGCACTATGGAATGGAAACTTTTTGATCAATCAGCTTGGTCAAGTTTTTCAGGCTGATATTGAACGTATTAATCATTACCTCCCTAACTTTTTTGGTCCTGAAGGGAGTGAGTTGTTGGCGTTAGAAAACTATAGAGATCTCAATGCATTACTTGACTATAAGGCACTAAAAATAGATGAGTTAGTGCTAAGTGAACGTTTTTCTTGGCAACTAACATTAGATGATGGCGTGACCTTAAATTTAGGTCGTGAAGAGCGGGTTGAACGTATTCAACGTTTTATGGATGTTTATCCAATAATTAAAGCCCAGCTAAAGGCAAAAAAAATTGCAGAAAAACAGCAAAATCAGGCGGTTGATTACATCGATTTGCGGTATGATACGGGATTGGCTGTTGGTTGGAAAACAGTAGAAAGCATTACCCAATATAAAACACAAAGTAAATTGCAAAAAAAGAACAAAAATAATCACCTTAAATCAACACAATTAGTTAAGAGTTTAAGTTAAATGTCTAAAGCAGCAGAAAGAAAATTAGTGGTTGGCCTTGATATAGGCACCTCCAAAATATCTGTCGCAGTAGGAGAGATTACGCCAGACAACCAATTGAGTATTATTGGTGTCGGTAATCAGCCTGCTCGCGGTATGGATAAAGGCGGAGTTAACGACTTGAATTTAGTTATTCAAGCGATTCAACGCGCCATTAATGAAGCTGAATTGATGGCAGACTGTCAAATAAGCTCAATCTATTTAGGTATTTCAGGGAAGCATATTAGTTGCCAAAATGAAAATGGCATGGTGCCAATTAATGACAAAGAAGTTATTCAAGAAGATGTCGATAATGTAATTCATACCGCGCGCTCAGTTCCTATTTCAGCCGAACGCCGTATGCTGCATGTCCTTCCGCAGGAATACAGCATTGATTGTCAAGACGGTATTAAAAGTCCCATAGGCATGTCTGGTGTACGTATGGAAGCTAAAGTTCATATCGTTACTTGCGCCAATGACATGGCTAAAAACTTAGTTAAATGTGTCGAACGCTGTGATTTGACCGCGGATCAATTAATTTTTTCAGCTTTAGCTTCAAGCTATGCGGTGTTAACCGATGATGAAAAAGAATTAGGTGTGTGTGTTGTTGATATGGGCGCCGGCACAATGGATATTTCAGTCTTTACGGGTGGAACTTTACGACATACCGCGGTAATCCCTGTAGCAGGCAATCAGGTAACTAGTGATATTTCTAAAATATTTAGAACACCACTAAGTCATGCTGAAGATATTAAGGTGCAATACGCCTGTGCCTTAAAACAATTAGTTAGCATGGAAGAAAGTATTGATGTGCCAAGTGTTGGTGGTCGTCCTGCTCGCTCAATGTCGCGTCATACATTATCGGAAGTGGTAGAACCTAGATATCAAGAGTTATTCGAGTTAATTCAAGACGAAATTAGAGAATCTGGTTTAGAAGATCAAATTGCTGCCGGTTATGTATTAACAGGTGGTACGGCGAAAATGGAAGGTGTACTTGAATTTGCTGAAGAAATTTTCCAAATGCCAGTTCGTATTGCTAATCCATTATCAGTGCAAGGATTAAAAGAGTATGTAAACGATCCTACTTACTCCACAGTAGTTGGCCTTCTACATTATGGTATGCAGGCAACGAGTGAAGTGAATAGTACGGCGAAAAAACGAGAGAGTGTTGGTGACTTTTGGTCAAGAATACATGCCTGGTTTAAGGGCGAGTTCTAAAAAATTGTGTTGTGAGCTGTTAGATGGAAATAACAGTTATCTCGAATTGTTGTTAATTAAAGTAATAAATAACAACAGTTTATTAAATATTTTAAGTTATTGTAAGTAAAACGGAGAGAGAAAAATGTTTGAATTAATGGAAGACCATAGCGAAGAAGCGATAATTAAAGTTATCGGCGTTGGTGGCGGTGGTGGTAATGCCGTTGAACACATGGTTTCACAAACGATAGAAGGTGTAGAGTTTGTTACAGCAAACACTGACTCGCAAGCGTTACGTAATTCTTCTGCAGATGTCACTTTACAGCTTGGCGCTGATGTCACTAAAGGGTTGGGCGCTGGCGCAAACCCTGAAATTGGCCGTTGTGCAGCTGAAGAAGATAGAGAAACTATTAAGCAAGCCTTGCAAGGTGCCGATATGATATTTATCGCAGCTGGTATGGGTGGTGGTACAGGTACTGGCGCGGCACCTGTAGTTGCTGAAATTGCGAAAGAAATGGGGATTTTAACGGTTGCTGTCGTAACAAAACCGTTCCCATTTGAAGGTAAAAAGCGAATGAATTATGCCGATCAAGGTATTGAGTTTTTATCTAAAAGCGTTGATTCACTTATTACGATTCCTAACGAGAAGTTACTGAAAGTCCTTGGTCCAGGAACAAGCTTATTAGATGCCTTTAAAGCAGCCAATAACGTGTTACTTGGCGCAGTGCAAGGTATTGCAGAATTAATTACTCGTCCTGGTTTGATAAATGTCGATTTTGCCGATGTACGTACTGTTATGTCTGAGATGGGTACTGCCATGATGGGTTCTGGTACTGCTTCTGGCGATGATAGAGCACAAGAAGCTGCTGATGCTGCTATTTCAAGTCCTTTACTAGAGGATGTGGATTTAGCTGGTGCTCGCGGTATCTTAGTTAATATTACCGCAGGCATGGATATTAGTATCGATGAGTTTGAGACTGTTGGTAATGCCGTCAAAGCTTTTGCTTCTGAAAATGCAACGGTTGTTGTTGGTGCTGTTATTGATATGGATATGACAGATGAGCTTCGTGTGACCGTTGTTGCTACGGGTATTGGCGCTGAAAGTAAGCCTGATATTACGTTAGTAAACCCTATGCCAATGGCTGAAGCAAAAGTGGTAGGTGCGGATTATACACCAGCTGCACCACAGGCGAATTTAGCGACTGAAGCAATAGCGATGACTGATAGCAATGCGCAAAAAGCAGCAGCAACGGACTTAGATACCTATTTAGATATTCCTGCTTTTTTACGTAAGCAAGCGGATTAACTATCTAGTTATTAGATGTGAACTAAGTTCAACTGTCATTGGTATTTTTGATTTTAGCGCTTTTTTTTGATATATTATGCGCCCTGAAAAGAGCTTAGCTACTTTTACTCCTAAATCTATACTTAGATTTAATACGGAGTAAGTAGGTAGTTCATTTTAATAATGGGATGAAATGCTGCATGTAGATGGTTTTATATGGCCCAGAGCTAAGTAAAATATTTATAATAGCAATTGCATTTATTAACCAATAAAAAGCAAAGTAAGCGAGGCTGATATGATTAAGCAACGTACATTAAAAACAAGTGTTTCAACAGTAGGTGTTGGTTTACATAAAGGTGAAAAAGTGCAGGTTACTCTCCGTCCTGCGCCAGCAAACACCGGTATTGTTTTCCGTCGTGTTGATCTTGACCCTGTGGTTGATATCAAAGCGTCACCAGAAGCTGTGGGCGAAACAACGTTATGTACCTGTTTAGTTAATGAACAGCAAGTTAAGGTTTCAACAGTTGAACATTTACTCTCAGCTGTTGCAGGCTTAGGCATCGATAATTTAATTATTGATGTTGATTCAGCTGAAATTCCTATTATGGATGGCAGCGCCTTACCTTTTGTTTACTTAATTCAATCAGTAGGCATTGAGACATTAAATGCACCAAAACGCTTTTTGCGTATTAAGAAACCAATTCGCGTAGAAGAAGGCGATAAATGGGCAGAGTTACTGCCTTATGAAGGTTTTAGGGTCAATTTTTCTATTGAATTTGAACACCCTGTTATTGAGAAAACGTGTCAAACCATGAGCATGGACTTTTCTAGTTGTTCTTTTATTAAAGAAATTAGTCGCGCTAGAACCTTTGGTTTTATGAAAGATATTGAGTTCTTACGCTCTCATAATTTGGCCTTGGGTGGCAGTTTAGAAAATGCCATCGTACTTGATAATTATAGAATGCTTAATAAGAATGAATTACGTTATGATGATGAATTTGTGAAGCATAAAATACTTGATGCTATTGGCGACCTTTATATGGGCAGCGCGAGTATTTTAGGTGAATTAAACGCTTTTAAATCAGGACATGGTTTAAATAACCTGTTGCTTAGAGAAGTCTTTAAACGGACTGATTCATGGGAATGGGTAACCTATGAAGGTGATAAAGCTTCACCAATAGAATATCAGGAAATTAATGCTACTGCATTTTAGTTT
>MAAB01029013.1_pt1 | contig 28542 bp, 23 predicted proteins | sample 1115991 | NCBI WGS metagenome assembly MAAB01 (sample SAMN04961124, study PRJNA320927) | seawater metagenome | isolation source: sample BD02T18 sea water enriched with oil for 18 days | place: USA:Gulf of Mexico | collected 2013-07-27
CTGGGCATTTTTGTGTATACTGGCTCGATATTTTTTAATCATTTTAAGTAAGTAGTAGTTATTTTGGACGCATTTAAAGTTATTGGTGGTAAACCACTTCGCGGCGATGTCGTGATTTCCGGAGCAAAAAACGCTGCTCTTCCTATTTTAATGTCGGCGCTGTTATCTAAAACGCCTGTTGTTTTTAGTAACGTACCGCAATTAAATGATATTCTCACAACGGTTAAGTTATTAGGTCAGTTAGGCGCCAAAACAAAGTGGCTTAACGAAGAGAAACTCATGATCGATGCTAGCAGCATTGATGTTTGTCGTGCACCTTATGATTTAGTGAAAACCATGCGTGCATCTATTTTAGTGCTAGGTCCATTACTAGCACGTATGGGCCACGCTGAAGTTTCTTTGCCTGGTGGTTGTGCCATCGGCGCAAGACCCGTTAACCTGCATATCCAAGGTTTAAAACTTATGGGCGCTGATATTACCGTTGAAGACGGTTATATCGTTGCTAAGAAGGAAGGCCGGTTATCGGGTGCGACTATTTTCATGGACACAGTGAGTGTTACCGGTACTGAAAACTTAATGATGGCTGCTGCGCTAGCTGATGGTATTACTATCATTGAGAATGCTGCTCGTGAGCCTGAAATTGTTGACTTAGCCAATTGTTTAACAAGTATGGGTGCTAAAATCACTGGTGCTGGTACAGATACCTTAACCATTGAAGGTGTTAGTGAACTTTTTGGTAAAGAATACTCGGTTATGCCTGACCGTATTGAGACCGGTACTTTCTTGGTTGCTGCTGCAGTAACTCAAGGGCATATTAAATGTTTAAAAACCGATCCATCTTCGTTAGAAGCCGTAATAAGTAAACTTCAAGAAGCTGGGGCTACGATCACGACGGGTGATGATTGGATAGAGCTTGAAATGTCCGCGCCTGCAAAAGCGGTAAATGTTAGAACTGCTCCTCATCCTGCGTTTCCTACCGATATGCAAGCACAGTTTATGACCATGAATGTATTAGCAGAAGGCACAGCAACAGTTATTGAAACTATTTTTGAGAACCGCTTTATGCATGTTCCAGAATTACAACGCATGGGTGCAGATATCGCTTTAGAAGGTAATACAGCGATAGTTAAGGGCGTTACTAGCTTAAATGGTGCTCAAGTGATGGCTACTGATTTACGTGCATCAGCAAGTCTGGTAATAGCTGGTTTAGTTGCAAAATCACCAACCCAAGTAGATCGAATCTATCATATTGACCGCGGTTATTTGTGTATAGAAGGTAAATTACAAAGTTTAGGTGCAGATATTACTAGAATTAAAGCGGACTAATATCTCGCTATAATTTGAATTCAATGTCATAACTATGACAGTGTTGAAAAGGCTAGCTCTTTAAAAAGGGCTGGTTTTTTTTGTGTCTGAACTTAGCGAAAGTATAAATATATCCGTCACCATTTAAATTCATAATTTCTACAAAGGATTGTAGGTTTTCATTGTAATCCGGACTTTGAATAATAACGGGTATACAGTTATCCAATCATTCACTTAGATACAGTATAACCGCACTTTAACGGGAGTTTTAATCTGAGATGAAGGTTTGGTAAGTCTACATATAGAAACGTTTAGAGAGGACAGGTAAACGCGGGAATAAAAACAAAATATATTTTCAAACAGGCAATAAAAAAGGACATCCAATTAAGGTATGTCCTTTCTTTAACATCTTTAGGTTGGTTATCAAATAACTACCTAATTATTGCAAATTAAAGTGCAACGATGTTTTCAGCTTGAGGTCCTTTCTGACCGTCAGTAACTGTAAATTCAACTTTTTGACCTTCAGCAAGAGTTTTAAAACCGTCACCAACGATAGCGTTGAAATGAGCAAAAACGTCTGGACCGTTTTCTTGCTCGATAAAACCAAAACCTTTAGCTTCGTTAAACCATTTTACTGTACCAGTAGTAGTAGACATATGTGTATCCTATAAATATTTAAGAGTAATTGTACTAACAATCTTTGCGTTAAGCTAAGCTGCTAGGGGTTTGCTAAAAAGAGTTGCTATTACTTATAAATCAGGACGTGTTACAGATATCTTATCTAAGGTAAGCATGAGATAACATCGAAATGGTGTACAAAAAAATAAAACTAACTTCAAAATAATTCTTGTCAACTATAATACCAATTTCATTACATTATTGCCCACTTGTGTAGGTTAAAATACTCCATTACTCTCAATCCTAATAGCCAGCTACTACTACTCAATCAGTGCCTTATCTTGATTTTTCCCTTCACACAACAAACTCATGAACTTAATGAGACTGGTATAACTGTAATCTAAACGGCAAGTTAACGGTAAGTAATACTTACCGTTTAGATTGATTTTTATAATTTAAATTTTTGCACTGACTGTTGTAACTCTTCAGCCAAACGAGCAACTTCACTACTTGATGTTGCTGTTTGCTGTGAACCCGCGGTGGTTTGCTCGGCAATCGTCACAATAGACTCAAGATTTTCACTGATTTCATGGGCAACAACACTTTGCTCTTCAGCAGCCGTTGCAATCTGAGAGCTGCGGTCGAATGCTTCGTGTACCGCATGGGTAATAATTTCGAGTGCTTGATCCGCTTCTTCACTTTGATTAACACAATCACTAGCTTTAGATTTTCCTGCATCCATCACTGTTACAGCTTTACCTGCACCTGTTTGCAGCGCTTCTATCATCGTTTGAATTTCAGACGTTGATTCTTGTGTTCTGCTTGCTAAGGTACGTACTTCATCAGCAACGACAGCGAACCCTCGTCCTTGCTCACCAGCTCGTGCTGCTTCAATGGCAGCATTTAGTGCAAGTAAGTTGGTTTGCTCAGCAATACCACGTATAACATCTAATATTCCGCCAATTGAGGCACTGTCTTGTTGTAATTGGTTGATAACTTGAGCGGCTGATTCTACTTCGTTAGCAAGCATTTCAATAGTCTGACGGTTTCTGGCTGAAATACCTTTAACACGTTCAGCTTCTTCATCAGCATGTTTAATTTCACCTAAGGCGTCGTTTGCACTTGCAAGTACACTTTGTGAAGTACTGCTCATTTCGGTTGTTGCTGAGGCGGCTTGCTCTACTTGGTTACGTTGTTCCTCAATTGCGCTGGTACTTTGTGCCGTAACGGCTGAGGTTTGTTCAGCAGCAGCAGCTAATTGTGCTGAACGATTAACTATGCCTTCAATTAGATTACGTAAACTATCGATTAATAAATTACAATTTTTTGATAATTGGGCGAATTCATCTTTACCACTTTCATCGAGTTTTAATGAAAGATCACCCGAAGCCACAATACTGAGCATCTCATTAACTCGTGCTAATGGGCGCGTAATACCAATAAGCGTAATGCGAGCGATTATTAGCGCAACAGCAATTGATATGAGCATAATAATGGTGGTGTGAGTAGTACCGTTGCTTACCGAGTCTTCGATTCGTTGACTGGAATTTATAGTTGTTTGGTTAGCTAGTTCAAGTTGTTTATCTAATATTTTGTTAACTTGCTTGGCTACCTTTTCTTCTTCTAAGAGCATGAGAGAGGCTTGTAGATTAGAATTTAATTGCTTTTGTTTGTGCGCTATTATGCCATTGTCTTCTGATAAAAGACTTTCAATTTCGTTGAATGCTGAGGTAACTTGCTCAGAGATATCTTCAATCTCATGGTTATCTAATTCAAAGATTATATTATCAACTGAGTGCCTTGCATCACTAATACTACGTGTAAGCTCACTGCCAATAAATCCTGCAGTATCTTCATTCAAAATTTCACGATACTCTAGGGCAGAAGAGACAATCGAGTTCAATTGGTTTTCGAAATAGTCACTTAAGTTAATTGCACGTTGAAGCTTAGTATCTGCGAGCTCATGGTCAGCCAAATCTAACAGTAACATAATGGTGTTATCTGCTTTTTCTTCTAAAATATCAATCTTCTCAGTCAATAGCTGCTTTTGTTCGATGCTAATTTTATGGTGGTTAAACAACTCAACACTCGCATGATGAAAGTTTGAATAGAGTTGGTCGACTTGAGTTAAGTTAGTCAGTAAATCTTGTTCAGAAGCTAAAATTTGTTTTAATTCTGATAATTGTTGCGTGAAAACGGCTTCAGTTTTTTTATAGCTTTTAAGGTCGCCCGCTAATAGAGTCAGATCAGTTTGATAATAACCCTTTAAAGTCAAATTGCTCATTTGACTGATCTCAAGAGCAAGTTTATTACTCGCTTTGAGTGTGGGTATAGCTAAAGTGTTCTGCTGCTGAGTTGACTCGCTGATGGTATTTAAATTCGATAAAGATATGGTGCTAATGACAATCAGTAAAGTTGAGATGATGGCAAAGCCACCAATTATTTTTACAGCTACAGTTAAATTCATTGAATCCACCCAATTGAAAGGCTACTTGCCTAGTTAATACGTTAGTTAGTTTTGATATATCAAGCTATGTTTGTATCGGCAGGTATTAGGAAATACTTAATTGCCAATAATTTTTTATTATACTTTGTGAAATATAGTTTTTATTAGTCACTCAGCTCAGAGCTTTGCATAAAGTATTTTTTATCATGCCAGCGAAGCATGGTCAATTGATTACCCCAAACACAGCCAGTATCTAATGGATATATATTAGGATGCGAACTTTTGCCCATGAGTGAAGCCCAGTGACCAAACACCCAACGGGTATTATTGATAGTTTGAGATAATTCATACCAAGGGACTATGTTAGTAACCGTAATATCTTCAGGAGAGCCTTTCTGTTCAAGCTCCAGTGTCCCATCGGTAAAGCAAAATCGCATACGGGTAAAGGCATTAATACTATAACGAAATTTTTCAATTTCAGTTATTGCTTGATGCCAATCGTTTGGTTTTTCACCATACATCAGTGCTAACCATGTATTACGATCACTACTGGCTAATTTAGTTTGAATAAGTTTGGCTTGTTCTAATGCATCGACAAGCTGCCATTGAGGTGAAATTCCGGCATGGCTCATATAGGCACTGTTATTATTCGTTTGATTTACAGCATTTGAATTCGAGCAAGTATTAGGTATTTCTTGTAATAAAGGCTGTACGGCTAACCAGTCCATAAGCTCATTAACATCTGGAGCTGCTAATAGCGCAGATAAGTAATCTGATTTGTTAGCTTTCTTAATACCAGCGTGAACTGAGAGTAAATGTAAGTCGTGGTTACCTAAAACTACTTTGGCGCTTTCGCCAAGAGATTTAACAAAGCGTAGGGTTTCAAGAGAGTTAGGACCGCGAGCGACTAGGTCGCCCGCAAGGTAAAGCACATCGTTATTACGGTCGAAGTTGACTTGTGATAACAAGGAGGTTAACTCTTTAAAGCAACCTTGAATATCGCCTACCAGATAGATAGCCATAAACTATTCAGCTTTGGGTGCAGTATTCTCGTTCAAATTATCATTTGCAGATTCAGTCATTTTATTTTTTGCCATGCGTCTTTTTTCTTTAACTGGAGCAACTTCTGGCGGATTATCAACAATAAAATCGGCAAGTTTTTTATACTCATCAAGGGATAAGTTTTCTGGGCGTAAATTAGCATCAATGTTTAATTCAGCTAACTGTGCTTCAGTTATTAACTTCTTAAAAGTATTTCGAATAGTTTTTCTACGTTGGTTAAAGGCAGCTAAACAAACAGTGTTCAGTGCGTTAATGTCTTTAACAGGGTTCTCAATATTTGCATGAGGTATTAAACGTACTATCGCTGAATCTACTTTTGGAGCAGGTTTAAAAGCCTCGGGTCCTATTTCCATTACGGGAAACACTTGGCATTGATATTGAGTCATTATCGATAAGCGACCATAGGCTTTGCAGTGTGGGCCTGCAGCCATACGTTCTACAACTTCTTTTTGCAGCATGAAATGCATATCTTTCACTTTATCTTTGAATGTCAAAAGATGAAAAATAAGTGGTGTTGAGATGTTATAGGGTAAATTACCAAAAATGCGCAGTGGTTTTTCTTCAGTCGCTAACTCGGAAAAATCAAACTTCAGTGCATCGGTTTCATAGATAGTTAAGTCTTTAGCCAAAAATGGATGATGGCGAAGTCTATGGGCAAGATCTCTATCTAATTCAACTACCGATAATTTTCCTGCGCGTTCGATAACAGGCTCTGTTAAGGCACCTAAACCAGGACCAATTTCTATTAGGTTTTCACCCGGTTCAGGATTAATTGCATCAACAATGTCACTGATAACAGCATCATTATGGAGAAAGTTTTGTCCAAAGCGCTTTTTGGCTTGATGGCCTAAATGTTTTTTGTCGTTCATAACTACTTCTTTGTTAAACTATTTGGTACTAGCTAAGTTGATGGCGTTGTTCATTGCTTCAATAAAGCTACCTGAGTCCGCGGTACCTTTACCAGCAAGTTCAAGTGCTGTTCCGTGATCAACGGAAGTACGAATAAAGGGTAAACCTAGCGTAATATTTACTGAAGAGCCAAAGCCCTTATACTTCAGTACAGGAAGGCCTTGGTCGTGGTACATGGCTAAAATCGCATCTGCCTCAGCCAAGTATTTTTCTTGGAAAATGGTATCAGCAGGTAATGGACCAATAATATCTATGCCATCAGTGCGAAGTTCAGCAAAAGCTGGCTCCATGATTTCTATTTCTTCACGGCCAAGATGACCATCTTCACCTGCATGAGGGTTAATACCACAAGCATAAATCTTAGGTGACTTGATGCCGAATTTCTCTTGCAAGTCTTTATGCAAAATCCGAGTGACTTTCTGCAGACGTTCATAGGTAATTGCTTTAGATACATAGGCCAACGGTATGTGTGTTGTTACTAATGCGACTCTAAGGCCTTTAGTCGCAAGCATCATCACAACATCGGTACAGTTAGCTTGAGTTGCAAAGTACTCAGTATGCCCACTAAAAGCAATACCGGCTTTATTAATTAGTCCTTTGTGCACAGGCCCGGTAACTATTGCATCAAATTCACCCGATATATTTTTCTCGCTGGCAATTCTTAATGTTTCTACCACGTAGGAGCCATTAGCACTATTTAATGTTCCAGGCACGCAAGGTTCCGTTAGTTCAACATCAAGTACAGTTAAACTCCCTGCTTGTTGTGATTTCGCGGGTGCGTGTTGATCATAATCGATTATGGTTAACGGTAAAGAAAGCGCTATTGCTCTTTCTTTTAATAATGTTTTTGAGGCAATAACAACCATTTCAACAGGCCAATCTTGTTGAGCGATAGTAATTATTAAGTCGGGACCAACACCTGCAGGCTCTCCGGGGGTAATGGCAATGCGTTGTGTCATTACTTGTTATCCTGTTCAAATATTTCAATATAGGCTTCATCGCGAGTTTCTTTTAACCAACGGGTACTTTCCATACCATATTTACGGTTAAAAAGAATTTGATAAGCGCGGTTTTCATTCAATTGTGAAGTGGCATCAACCATACGGCGATCTTCTAATTTAATAATATGCCAACCAAAAGAGGAGCGAAATGGTTTATGGTATCCCCCTTTTTTCATGGTTGCGAGTGCTTTTGTAAAAGCAGGGTCATAGTTTTTAGGATCTGCCCAACCTAAATCGCCACCGCGTACTGATGTTGGTCCTTCAGAATGTTCTTTAGCTAATTCTTCAAAGGTTGCCTCTCCAGCATTGATTTGATTTAAAAAGCCTTGTAATAAATTCTTAGCCTTTTCATCACTTAAAATAATTGATGGTTTGATTAAAATATGGCTAGCTTTTACTTCTTCCACTTCAACGACTTTTCTACCGCGAATATCTAGGACCTTAACTATGCTATAACCTAAACCTGTTCGAATTGGGCCAACAATGGTGTCTTTAGGCTTATCGTTAATTAATTCTGAGAAGAGCGTTGGCATTTCATTGATATTTTTCCAGCCTAAATCTCCGCCTTTTAACGCGTTGGCATCACCTGATGAGGTTATCGCAATTTTAGCAAAATCAGAACCGTCATTAAGTAATTCAACCACTTTTGTTGCGCGAGTTTTAGCTGCGGCTAAATCCTCTTGGCTAGCATCAGCAGGAAATTCTATTAAGATATGACCTAAGTGGTATTCGACATTATTTGTGCTTTGCTCTTTCATTACTTGAAGTAAATTTGCCACTTCTTGTGGTGAAACAAATATTCGACGTCTTACACTATTACGACTTACTTCACCTGAAACGAGTTCTGTTCGAACATTTTCACGGTATTTTTCATAACTAGTCCCCTCACTAATCACCTGTTGGCGAAATTGAGCTAAGGTTAGTTTGTCTTCTTTGGCCATGTTATTTAAAGTTTGGTCAAGTTGCGCATCACTAATTTGGATACCCATGCGCTGACCCATTTGACTGAGTAGACTGTCATTAATTAATTTATCCATCACTTGAATGCGTAGAGCTTTATCGGAAGGTAAGCTCTGATTATTCTTTTTAGCTTGTTGTTTAATATTAACAAGCAGGTCGTTAACTTCCGACTCTAGTACTACACCGCTATTTACAATGGCGGCGACTCTATCAAGCAGCTCTTCTTTGGCTTGTACTGACGTGATAGTAGTAATGATAAGGCTAGAGGCTAACAGTATTGCTTTAATTCTATATTTCATATTTTTTATATCTTGTTTTATATTTTAAATATTGCGTATGGTGTTAATTTTGTAAGTAATAAGGGCGTTTATAACCAAATATGCTGTCATCAAACATCTCTTGCGTACCGATGGCTGATTGCTTGCCATCTAACCCTTTAATGATGAATTTGATGCTAATACCAGTATCAAATTCTTCACGATTCTCTGTAACAAAGCTGGCAGCATCTAAGTTAGAGTTAATATGGCGATGGTAGGCTATGCGTACTGCCCAACAGCAACTTTCGTATTGAAAGCCAGCATATGATTCTAAACTTCTATCCTGCTGTAAATCTTGTGTTAAACGCCCAACAAATGCCCAGTTTTCGTTAATAGCAATACTTGTTAAGAGAGAAGCTTGTTCTAAGCTATCTCCTGAGACATTACGAGTATAGCGATGGTTCAATTGTATTAGATTATATTTATTAATTTGATAATCAATATTAATTTGCCCTTTATTAGTAAAATCCTCTAGGGTGTTGTATTGAATATCTCCACTCACTTGCCACTGATGATTAATTCGGTAAAACAAATCCGCAGCAACAGATGATTGTTTCTTGTTAATGTCGCCATTATCAGTTAACAAGACATCATTGGCAAGGTCGGTATTATTTTCCCCAATATATTGAATACGACCCAGACTAACGCGAATTATTTCCAAGTTTTCTTCATCAAGTAATCGACTAGTAATACCCCAAGTATACTGGTTAGCTGCCGCGATTCTATCCAACCCACTATAGCGGCTATCACGAAAAATACCGTGGAAATCATCTTGTAAAATTGTTGTATCATATAAGCCAATATTAGATTGATCTTCTTCTGGCACATAAAGGTATTGTAACTGCGGTTCAAGAGTATGGCGGTAGTTTTGTCCAAAGGCGAAAAGCTGTCTATCAAAATTAATACCCGCATGAATACGTACCTTAGGTAAGGTTCTTTCTACTGTTTCTTCTAATGAGCTTCCTGCAGAAATATTGTCTTGTTGATAATAAGTATGCATTAACTTTACTTCAGAATTTAAAAACCAAGCAGGCCTGGTAATAGGAAAGGTAAAGCCTACTTCGACATGATAGCGATTTGCTTCTACTTGATCTTTTTCTGAAGCTTGAAAATTAGTCATTTCAGAATAAAGTTCAAATTGGCCCGATAAAAAGTTTAACGGTTGTTGGGCCGATATTTCAATATGTGGTAATGTTTTATAGCTAGGCTGATGATCACCGAGTACTTCAAAATCCTGTAATTGTAATGTCGCTTGCCATTGCTCACTAAAGTAAGCCAATTCACCTGTTTGATATAAATAAGCATCGTTTGAATTATACTGTTTACTGCCAATATCAACTAAATAGTTATCATCACTAATGGTGGTGTAATCAATATAAGCGCGGAAGTCCTCTGAAAAAGTGCCTATATGTTGAAAGCGCGCTAAATATCTAGGATCATTATTGGTTTTGATTTCTTTATCATTATTTAAATATTCGATATCAATTTTACCCGCTTGCTGATCCATCAAATAACGAAATTCGGTTTGCAGCTGAGTGCCGCGTTTAGACATATAGCGAGGAGTTATAGTGGCATCATAGTTCTCGGCAATATTCCAATAAAAAGGAGCACTAAACTCTGCGCCCAAGTTGGTAGAAGTACTGAACTCGGGATATAAAAAGCCAGTTAAGCGTGCTTTTGATATTGGAAAAGAAAAGTAGGGTACATAAAAAATAGGTATATCTAATACTCTAAATTGTGCATGATAAGCTTCACCAAAATCGCCATTTGAAGAAAGGTTAATTTCAGAGGCTTTTATTTGCCAATCAGGTACTTCTTGTAAACAGGTGGTAAAAGTTGAGTCGACTAAACTCATCACGCCATCACTGCTTATAGACAGTTTTGCTGCTTTACCATGCCCTGGATTGCCATCAAGTTGGTATGATGCGCCGGTCATCTCTGTTGACTTATTCGTTTTACTTGCACTTAGTGTATTGGCAAAAATATTGATTTGTTTGCCTTGGTAATGAATATTTCCAATGGCTTCTATCTGCATTTTTAAACGATTAAAGGAAAGCTGGTCAGCAATGATTTTCTGACCTTTATCTACCAGAATAACAGAACCGTTAAACAATGCTACTTGGTCTTGTTCGATACTTGCCTGTAAAGAGGATATACGAATAGTGCTATCAACAACGTCAGGTATTCCTTTGGCAATATCATCAAAGACGGGTAACGGGCACAGCATTACTCTAGTTTCAGGTGATTGATTTTTTGTTTCTTCATTAGCTTGAGCGACTTCTGATAAGCAAACTAATAGTGCAACGAGAGCAAAACTTAATGTACGGGAAAAAAGCATTTATTGTCCGAAAATGGTGAAAGTATTTATAAATTGATTTTATAGCGATGAATCAAGTATTTTAACGGCTAATTGCTTTATGATATAGCAATTTCTTCAGTTGGACTAACTTCTTATGTCATAGTTCATCTGTAGGCTAGATATTATTGTTAAGGAATGCTTAAAAATGCATATTTGGGGTAAGGTTTTAGGTTTTTTGTTTGGCTTTATGCTCAGTAAAAACTTGTTTGGTGCTTTGTTGGGCCTTTGGCTCGGTCATATGTTTGATCGTGGCCGAGGTTTTAATTTCAATGGGTTAGCCGGCGGCAAAGAAGATGAGATAGCTCGGCAAGCCGCTTTTTTCTATACCACTTTTTCAGTGATGGGACATGTTGCCAAAGCCAAAGGAAAAGTGACTAGTCATGAAATTATGTTCGCTAGTGCTTATATGGACAAACTGGGGCTAAGTAGTGAGTTACGCGAGCAAGCACAAGATGCTTTTCGTGAAGGCAAATCCGCAGGTTTTCCGCTCAAAGACCGTCTTGTTAAATTTAAACGTTTGATGGGCAATAGACATGATTTGTTGCTAATGTTTTTAGAAATACAAGTTCAAGTTGCCTTTAGTGATGGCGAATTAGATGACGCAGAGCGTTCTGTTTTGCACACCATAGCAAAATTGTTAGGTTATTCGACTGGTGAACTTGATAAGTTACTAGAAATGATTATTGCTGGCGCTAATTTCCATCAACAACAAAGCGGCCGGGGTTATCGTCAACAGGGGGCAGGAAATATACCTGCTAGTGGTCAGCAATTAGATAACGCTTTTAAAGTACTCGGCATTGATAAAAACTCAGAAATGCGAGTAATTAAAAAGGCTTATAAAAAATTAATGTCTCAACATCACCCTGATAAATTAATGGCTAAGGGCTTACCACCAGAAATGATGGAAAGTGCTAAACAAAAAACACAAGAAATTCAAGCTGCATATGACTTGATTGAGAAACAGAATAAATAACCCCTAAAGTATGCTTAAGGCTATTTAATATTGAATAGCTTTTCTCTTTTATGATGGTATGAGCTTACCAGCCAATAGCTTTGAGCCAACTATTAATTTGAATCAATAATTCTTCTTCCGGATAATAACCGGTAACGGTATTGTTTAACTGACGCTGGCGGTAATATACTTTCATTTCTTGCGTCGAAAAGGCCTTTCTTTGTGCTGCAGTGGACAGCACGAGTGGATTATCATGCTTAAGGTAAAGGTCGAGTACCGGTAGTTCAGTCAAAGCTAACTGATGTGCAAAGTGTTCATTTACATTGTTAACGAGTGCATGATTACTCTGTCGATAGCTACTTAACATAATGAGTGCATTGGGTCGCTGGCTTCCGTCTTGGTTGTATAAATCTACCAAGAAGGCGGCATTATTCCCTTGAGCAATAACCAGTACTATACCGGGGTATTCTTTTGCCGTGTTCATGACGGCATTGATCATACTATTTAGTTTACTTTTATACTCTTTTAGGGCTAATTGGTTTTCTTTTTTTTGTTCCGCTACTGTAATTGCAGATGAGGGATAACCTTCTGGTTTCTTGCTCGGTTGTATTGCAATAGTGCTCCAGCCTTTAGCAGGGAGAACATTACGTAAATAATTTATTGCTTTTGGGTTAGTGGCACCTTGCTGCCAGTCAGGTAATAAAATCGCGACACCTTTACTGTTTGCACTGGTGTATCTTTTTACTAAAGTCAAATAATCATCTGGTCCTGCTAACAAGGGCTTTACCTCATCACTTGATAAATAATGTTTAAGGTCTTCTTTATACTGCTTAGTTAGCTCGATAGGCTTTTTTATTGGAGGCGTTTTATTTGCTACCGTTTTAGTGTTTTCTATCGACGCGTCAGCTTTTTGCTCCTCTGCAAAGATAAAGTTTGTAGAGCAAATAAAAGTTAGCGCACAGATAAGTAAAGCCATTAACTTTGCGCTGACTTTATTACGGCTAATTTTAGGCAAACTTATGTTATGCAACTATTTTTCCTTAAGGGTCTTAAGTCTCATGGGTATTAACCCGTTACCAGTAATCCTATATCGACCATAGAATAAAAAGCGTGAAATAAAAATGTTAAATAAATGGGCACGGCGCATTAAAAGTAATCGCTTGTTCAGTACTTGGATGAAATAAGCTTAACTTCAACGCATGTAACTGTAATCTGTTTCTCATTATTAATGCTTCTTGAGGCGCATAAAGCCTATCCCCTAATATGGGATGATCTAATGCTAACATATGGACTCTAAGTTGGTGAGAACGCCCGGTAATTGGTGTCAGTTCAAGCAGGGTGCTAGCTGGCTCATTTGTTGAATCATTATGGCTAAGCACGCGATAATGCGTTAATGATTTTTTACCGTTTTCATGGTCAACTTTTTGCTTTGGTCTATTGGGCCAATCTGATATCAATGGTAAATCAACACTACCTTCACTTTGTTCGACTAAACCCCACACCCGGGCAAGGTAGCTTTTTTGAGTTTTTCTTTGCTCAAATTGACGGCTTATAGCAACGTGTGCTGGTTTGTTTAACGCCATGACCATTATGCCTGACGTGGCCATATCTAACCTATGCACGACCGTTGCGGTAGGTAAAACTCTCTGCACACGATTTTGTAAGCAGTCTTGATGTTCAGGCAATCTACCTGGCACGCTCAGAATACCACTCGATTTATTTAAGACAACAATATCATTATCTTGGTAAATAATATCAAGGTAAGGTGACATCTGTGGTAAATAGATAAAATCAGGGTTTGCGCTCATTATTTTTCCAAGATTAGAAGGGCTATGCTCATGTGAGCTTAGCCCTATAATTTTTTAGTGTGTAGCCAGTTAACGTTTAGGCATTAGTGAGTAACCACTATCATGCGAATTGCTTCAAAGGTCAATTGCGCTTTATCAATATAGTGCCTTAACTCATCTTGTTGCTGACTAATAAAATCAATCTCTTCTTGGCGCACACTTGGGTTAATAGCTTTTAACGCTGTTAATCGTTGTTGCTCTAATGAGAGTTTATTTTGCATTGCAGTTAAAGACTTCTCTTGGATTGCAATAATATGCTGCGCGCCATGAGCCTCTGCTTTAGCAACCAAAGGCGCTATTTGTGTCTTAAGTGCTTTGATAAGTTGTAATGCCATTTGTTTTTTAACGGGTGACAATTGTTTATCAAGTACTTTTTCACTGACTTTGTCTGCTAAATTATTGCCATTTTTATCTACCAAAATACGAATTGGCGTAGTAGGTAAGTAACGACCTAGCTGTAAATGAGCAGGTGCAGTAGCTTCTACAGTAAATAAACACTCGAGGAAGAAAGTGCCTACTGGTAGTGCTTCATTTTTTAATAAACCAATACTGGCATTACCAATTTCATCGCTTAAGACCAAGTCCAACACACCACGAACCATAGGGTGATCCCAAGTTAATAATTGATAATTTTCATTAACTAACGCGGTTTCTCTATCAAAAGTAACTGTAGTGCCATCTTCGGGTAAGCATGGGAAATTACTATTAAGCATGTGTTCGCTTTGGTTCAAGGCTATGGCATTATCAGCTTTATCATCTTGCTGGACACCAAAAACATCGAGTGCCTGAAACATAAATTGAGGCAAGTTAATGTCATTATCAACTTGTTGAATTTTTTCAACTAATTCATGGGCACGTCCTTGGCCAGATGAATTCAGCTCTAATAACTTATCTCGGCCAGATTCTAATTCAGCTTTAATTGTTAAATGCTTTTGCCAACTGCCACTGATAAGCGATTCTGCTTCAGCTGATTGCTGCTGGCAGGTTAATGCTAATGAGAGTAATTGCTCTCCGAAGGTTTCGAAAACCACTCGACCCGTAATACAAGTATGCTCAAATGCTTGCATACCTTGTTGGTACCAATCAAACAATAACTGCTGTGCCGAATCTGCAAAGTAAGGCACATGAATACGGATTATCTCTGTTTGCCCTATTCTGTCTAAGCGACCAATGCGTTGCTCTAATAAATCAGGGTTACTTGGTAAATCAAACAGAACTAGATGATGAGAAAATTGGAAATTACGCCCTTCACTACCAATCTCAGAACAAAGCAATAATTGAGCACTGTCTTCGTCTTGGGCAAAATAAGCGGCAGCCTTATCGCGTTCAAATATTGATAAACCCTCATGGAAAACAGCACTGCGAATACCTTCTTTAATACGAAGTACGGCTTCTAAATCAATGGCTGTTTGGGCGTGAGCACAAATGACTAAAACTTTTTCTTTTTTAAGTGACTGTAACAGCTCAATTAAATAATCAACTCTAGGGTCAAAGTCAGTCCAAGTATCATTTTGTTGATCTAAACCGTGGAGCATTTCGGGGGTGAAAATATATTTAGCCTGCTTTGATTTAGCTAAAACTTCAGGGCAGTCACTGAGCATAAACTCGTTAATATTTTCTTGATATTGCTCAGGCATATCCAACGCAACAGGCATTACTTGACGGGCAGGGAAGCCTTTAATAGTATTTCGAGAGTTTCTAAACAAGATACGACCCGTGCCATGTCTGTCAAGTAACTGTTTTAATAAACCTTGACGTACTTTTGCAGATTGCTCGCTATTTGATTGGTTTAACTCAGTTAGTTGGACGCTGATATCAGTTTCTTTCAATAAATCAGTGAGTGTTGCTTCTTGCTCACTAGAAAGTTTATTACCTTCGACTAAAGCATTGGCGGCATCAGCAACCTCACTATAGTGGGATTCTTCTTCGGTAAATTTTTGATAGTCATAAAAACGGTCAGCATCAAGTAAGCGTAAACGGGCAAAGTGGCTTTCATGACCTAACTGGTCAGGCGTTGCTGTTAACAATAAGACACCCGGAATAACTTGTGCGAGTTGTTCAATACATTGATATTCAATACTAGGTTTATCTTGTTGCCAGTTTAGATGGTGTGCTTCATCGACAACCATCAAGTCCCAATCTTCACTAACTAGTGCGTCATACCATTGTGGATTATTAGTGATAAAACCAAGGTTAACTAAGACCAACTGTTCTGAACTAAAGGGATTAGCTTTCTTGCCATCAACATAATTATCTTGGCTGGTTTCAACACAGCGTTCATTATCAAAAATACTAAAATTAAGATTAAAACGGCGTAGCATTTCAACCAGCCATTGATGCATTAAAGATTCTGGTACTATGATCAGAATTCTTTTTGCACGGCCAGTGACCAATTGCTGATGGATGATTAACCCCGCTTCAATAGTTTTACCTAAGCCAACTTCATCGGCGAGTAAAACTCTAGGAGCAAAGCGATTACCGACTTCATCAGCAATGTAGAGTTGATGCGGTATCAAGCTAACTCTACCACCGGTCAAACCGGTTAAATCAGATTGTTGCTGTTGGTATTGATGTTGTAAGCAATCTTTACGCAAGCGAAACCAATCTAAGCGGTCAACTTGGCTGTTAAGTAAGCGGTCGTGTGGCTTATTGAATTTAATAAAGTGATCTATCATCACTTCTTTTAGGATTACTTGCTCATTGGTATCTTGGCGTATGCCTTCATAGCTGATAATACCCTGAGCTTCACTGTGTGAAATTACTTTTAACGACCAGCCTTCGTGGCTAGGAATAAGGTCATCTTGATTAAATATAACACGCGTTAGTGGGGCATTATCTTTAGCATATTTACGAGATTCACCTGTGGCAGTGAAAACAATATTAACAAAGCGGTGTTCAACCCCTGTTACTGTACCCAATCCTTGATCTGATTCACTGTCACTGATCCAACGCTGACCTACCTGAAATGGCATAAACTTACTTCTCCAACGATTGCTTAGTTATTACTTTATATTTGATTAAGAGCGATACTAAACATTAAAAACTAGGGGTAAAAAAAAAGCGCTATAGTACTCTTAATCATAGACGGAATCATTAAAAAATTAAGCTTGCTTAGTGATAATTAAGATAATACTGTGGGTAAGCTATACTTGAAGTACAGTATTGTTCTTTTATATTTGTTTTGTCAGTGACTCACGGAGATTGCTCATGACTGAAGAGAATATGAATAATGAGAATATGTTAAGTGGTAATGTAACCCAAACGTCTCAAATCGATGAGACTATTAATCAACCCATTATCTATATATTAGATACCAATATCCTTTTACACGAACCTTTCGCTTTTTTATCTTTTAAAGAGCACGATGTAGTCGTACCTATGACTGTACTGGAAGAACTCGACTCTATTAAAGATAGGCGAAAAGATGTTAGCCGTGACGCTAGAGTAGCTATTCGGGCGCTTGAAGACACTTTGAGAGATGCCAGTCCAGAGCAAGTGCTTGCTGGTGTTAAATTACCTCAAAACGATGATCAACACCCCAGTGGCTGCCTCGCCATTATCAATGATTATGCGCTTGAGAAAACAGCTCACACTTTATCTTTTAATGAGAATGATAATCGCATCATTAACGCTGCTTTGCATATTCAAAAGAAAACCCCGGATAAAAAAATTGTTTTGGTCACTAAAGATATCAATATGCGTTTGAAAGCCAAGGGAGCAGGGTTGGCGCATGTTGAAGATTATAGAACGGATCAACTCATTGATGATATCCAATTTTTGACTAAAGGCTATCATCAATTTGAAGGTGATTTCTGGGAAAATATTCAAACAGTTGATAGCGAGACTGAGGGGCGAAATACTACGCATTATGTTGCTCGAGATACAGTTCCGCAAACTTATATTAACGAATACTTATTAGATGAAGGCGACAGCTTTGCTGGCAAAGTTACTGGCTGGGATGATGATAATATTTCCATATTAGATCTTGGCAGAGAGCGACTGTTAGCGAAAAGTGCTTGGGGTATTAATGCTAAAAATATTTACCAAGGCATGGCAATGGATGCTTTATTGGATCCAACTATTGATTTGGTTATTCTTACCGGGCCAGCAGGTAGTGGTAAAACGCTACTGGCCTTAGCAACCGCTTTAGAACAAGTGATAGAGCGAGGTCTTTATGACAAAATAATTGTTACGCGCAGTACGCCAGAAATTGCTGAGTCTATTGGCTTTTTACCTGGTACAGAAGAAGAGAAAATGGCACCTTGGCTCGCCGCAATAACTGATTCGCTTGAAGTCTTACATCAACAAGATGAAAGTATGCATGGCAGCTTAAATTATATTATGGATAAAGCCAATATCCAATTTAAGTCAGTGAATTTTATGCGTGGGCGTAGTATTCAAAATGCACTGGTACTGCTTGATGAATGCCAAAACTTAACGGCGGCTCAGCTAAAAACTATTATCACCCGCTGTGGTGAAGGGACTAAATTAGTTTGCTCGGGCAATTTGGCGCAAATTGATAGTAACTATTTAACGGCGGTTACCTCGGGACTGACTTACATTGTAGAACGTTTTAAAGACTTTCCTGGCTCCGCTACGGTTAACTTAAACGGTGTAGTACGTAGTCGACTTGCTTCCTTCGCCGAGGAGAATTTATAGCTTTTACTGTGTTTGGAAAAGTAACGTGGTTAAATACGTTACTTTTCCTTGTGTAACGTTTGTTTAATCCTTGTTTAAATCGGGTGACTGCTTTAACTTATCAAGTTATCTGTTTATTTAAACAAAAAATCAAGGCATTTTAGTGCATTACCAAACGGGCATAAATACAGTTTTTAGACGCTATAATATCACCGTTGTAGTTGCCTTTATTGTCATTATTCTCATTGCCTTTTCTGTTGCCTCACTTCGTTATTTTAATCAAATCGCGCACCATAAACAGCAAAGTTTGGCTGAACTTCAGCAAGAAGCTCAACAGCTAAACTTTATGCTAGAGCAAAGTGTTCAAGCCGTTGTTGGCATACAAGAGTTTGCCGAATATATTCTAAAACACCCTAATCAAATAAACATACCTATGCCTTCTTTGTTGCAACAGGAAGAGATGTTTTATTTAAATAAGCCCCTACATGATGTTATTAAACAGGGTAAACGTTTAAGCAGTAATATCACAGGCATAGGGCAAGTGAGTCAATTTGGAGAGCTTAAAAAACAAGAGATCTCTATGGCAAATGCATTAACGCCTGCATTTGTTGCTGCGCAAAATATCCTCAAAGAAGCAACATGGTTTTATTATATTTCCTTGGATAACTTTGTGAATATTTATCCTTGGGTTGACCGTGAAATATGGCAATTCAGTGAAAAAGCTCTAAATAGCCCACATAACCAATCCATGCGAGGATTAACACCAAAAAACAATCGTGTTATATGGTCTCCTCCATACCTAGATGCGGCGGGCGGCGGTATGAACGCTTCATTAGGTACAGGTGTTTTTTATCAGGACAAGCTACTAGGCTCAATAGTTATTGATCTTAATTTATCGCGTTTGCATGCCAGTTTGCCCGAGTTAGAATCAAGTAATCAAGGTTTTGTTTTATATAATGCAAATAATGATGTTCTACTTTCAAAGCGTCTTGGGAAAGAGTCGCTAAGCTACCGTGCTTCTTGGCAAGATTTGTTACCTGAGTCACTGCAAGGCCTTAATGCTAAACATTTAGCTACCATAGGTGATACTGAGCGCTTAGGTGATTGGTTTATTGAAAAACAGCTGCTTACGGTTAATGGTTGGACCTTACTTAAGTATCAACAGTATGAGGATTTTTCAGCGCCCCAGTATAGTGATTTTATTTTTGTTTTTGCGATGCTGTTTATTGGCTTACTGGCATTTCTGATGTTAGTTAATACCATGACCAAGCGTACCTTTATTAAACCAACGACTGAATTTATAAGTCATATTGAATATTGTGCTGAAGGCGATCCTGGTAAGGTTGCTCCTGCAGCGGACTGGTTACACTGGTTTCAAGTGGTTGAAGAGTTATTTGCTCAAAACCGTAGTTTATTATTACAGCTTACCGATCAAAATGATGTGTTAGATAGCCGTGTTATTGAAAAGACTAAAGCGCTACAGGAAACAAGTGCTAAGCATCAACGTGATTATGCGTTATTACGCTCGGTGATGAATGCAATTCCTGAGTTGATTGTCTTTAATGACCCCAACGGCTTATTAATGGGGTGTAACAAGGCTTTTGAACGCTTGGCTAATCATTCTGTTGAACAAATGTTAGGGATTAACTCAGCCAGCTTTATGCCAGTCCCTTTGGCTGAAGAAATTAAAATATTAAATGCTATTAATAATGATATTTACCCTCAGCAAGCATTGATTAAAGCAGGGGAGTTTATCTATCAGGGTTATTGTAATCAGTTTACTGATGAACAAGGTAATATTCTCGGCTCTATTAGTATTTTTCATGACGTGACGTTACAGCAAACAACACAAGCAGCATTGGAAAAAGCAAGGGATCAAGCTGAGTATGCCAACCGAGTGAAAATTCAGTTTCTTGCCAACATGAGCCATGAAGTCAGAACACCAATCAATGCTATGCAGGGCATGATGGACTTAATAGCTCATACTTCTCTTGATACCCGTCAGCAACATTATTTAGTGAATGCGCAAAGTGCCTCATCAACTTTACTTCATCTTGTTGATGAGCTTTTGGATTTATCTAAAATAGAAGCGGGTAAAATGATTGTCAATCAAGACGCAGTTAATCTACCCATCATTATTAATAAGGCATTAAAACTCAATATTACCAATGTCGATCAGCAACGTGTTGAGATCATTGTTGATATGGGGGCTGATGTGCCTAGCAACGTAGTCAGTGATGAAATGCGTCTAGTTCAAGTGCTGGCTAATTTATTTAATAATGCTATCAAGTTTACTGAACAAGGCCAGATTAAGTTAACTATTGATGTGCTTTCAATAGATGAGACTGTGGCTAAATTACGCTTTCGTGTTAGCGACACGGGTATAGGTATTGCGAGTCATAATCAAAGTCATTTGTTTAATGCCTTTAGTCAAGCCGATGAATCAATGACGCGAAAATACGGAGGATCAGGTTTAGGTTTATCTATTTGCCAACAAATTATCAAACTACTCGGCGGTAAGATCAAACTTACTAGCCAATTAGGGCAAGGCAGTGAGCTTAGTTTTGTTTTGCCATTTCAAATAGTGCAACTTGATATGTTGGATAAGCAAAGCACATCGAGCGTGGATACTTCAGCTCAACGAGTCGAAGAAGAAACGATGACTAATTTACCCGCAGAATTAAGTCAGCCTTTACTCTCTGATATTACTATTTATGCAGTAGATCAATCACTTTCAGCTAGCTTTACTCAAAGTATTGCTAAAATGAATTGGCTGTTACACACCGTTAGTAGTGTTGAAGCGTTATGTCAGCTAGACATTGCAGAAAATAGCGTCTTACTTATTGGTGAAGCAGACTTTGTTGAGCAGCAAAGTCTTCAAGAGTTAATAGTACCTTTAGCTGAGTTTAGATTACTCTGTTTGTGTCAGCCTGCATTAACGCAACTAAGCAATAAAGCTTGCAACTATTTAGATCAATTGTCTATACCCTATCTATTAGTTGATATGCCTTTATTTCGTTATGCGCTTGACCAAATATCACAAGCATTATTTTACAAAGATGAACACTCAGCCGAGCAGGGTAAAAGTTTAAGAGTAACTGTTGATAATGCTCAAGAGTATCAAGAGACAGTAATCATAAAAAAAGAAACAGCTAACGGGCAAGAATGCTTAATTACGAATGATGAGGAAAGTTTACAAGGCGTGTCAGTTTTATTGGTGGAAGACAATTTAGTTAACCAATTAGTTGCTAAAGAGTTGTTATTAAACATGCATGCTAAAGTGACAATAGCGGATAACGGTCAAGGCGCTTTAGAACTCTTAGCAAAACACAATTTTGATGTCGTGTTAATGGATATACAAATGCCGATTATGGATGGACTCACCGCCGCTAAACATATTAGAGCGCAAAGTAAGTATCAATATTTACCCATCATTGCCATGACAGCCCATGCTCGAGAAGCAGATAAACAGCAAAGTTTAGCAGCGGGAATGAACTTACATATGTCTAAGCCTGTTACAGGACAAGCTTTGCTCAGCAATATAAAAACAGTTCTAACTAACCTAAATGCTGTTTAAGCAGAGTTTAGGTTAAGTTTTTAGAGAAGAGTTGTTCTAATTTTTTGATGGTTTCATTAATTTTACTGACATCGCTAGGCGCAATGAAAATCGTATCATCACCAGCAATAGTACCAAGTACACCATCACTTTTACTTAAACTATCAAGTAGTCGGGCAATTAATTGCGCAGCACCTGGACTCGTTTGAATGATGATCATAACCTCATTGTGTTCTATTTCTAAAACTAACTGCTTAAGTGGGCTTTGTGCGGTGGGTACGCCTAATTCAGCAGGTAAACAATAGACCATTTCTTGGCGAGCATTTCGTGTTCTTACTGCACCAAATTTACTAAGCATACGAGATATTTTTGATTGACTGATATTGTCAAAGCCATTGGCTTTCAGTGCATCAACGATTTCACCTTGAGAACCAAACTGTTCTTGTTTTAACAAATCTTTAAATTCTTGTACTAGTGCTTCTTGTTTTTGTAAACCGCTCATAATACGTAATCAACCCTGTAGTAGACTAAAGTGGCGTTTGTAATCAGTATAAATAAAGATAGTATACGTCATCGCATCAGAATACTGAAAGTTAATATCTGAGTAATAGAGTATAACAATTGTTTTTTACTTGCTTATGCTATATCTTTTGGTCAGCAAAAAATTAACGTATTTACTCGAATAATATTTTAGTAACAAATTTTACAATAATTAAACCCACTTAGTTTCGGAGAAATCACATGAAAGTAGCTGTTTTAGGCGCCGCAGGCGGTATTGGTCAAGCATTATCATTATTATTAAAAACTCAATTACCAGCAGGTTCTGAGTTATCTTTATATGATGTTGCGCCTGTTGTTCCAGGTGTTGCTGTAGATTTATCACACATCCCAACTGACGTTAAAGTTGCTGGTTTTGGTCGTGACGACCTTAACGGTGCGTTAACAGGTGCTGATATCGTTTTAATCCCAGCAGGTATGCCACGTAAGCCAGGTATGGACCGTGCGGATTTATTCAACGTAAATGCTGGTATTATTAAAGTATTAGCTGAAGGCATTGTTGCTAGCTGTCCTAAAGCGTTGGTAGGTGTAATTACTAACCCAGTTAACGGCACTGTTCCAATTGTTGCAGAAGTATTCAAAAAAGCGGGTACTTATGATGCTGCTCGTCTTTTCGGTGTTACTACATTAGATGTTATCCGCAGTGAAGCTTTTGTTGCTGAGCTTAAAGGCTTAGATGTTGCTACTGTTAAAGTACCCGTTATTGGTGGTCACTCAGGCACAACTATTTTACCATTACTATCTCAAGTTGAAGGTGCTACTTTCTCTGATGAAGAAGTTGCAACGCTTACTCCTCGCATCCAAAATGCAGGTACTGAAGTAGTTGAAGCAAAAGCGGGTGGCGGTTCTGCTACACTTTCTATGGGTGCTGCTGCAGCACGTTTTTGTATGTCTTTGGTTAAAGGCCTACAAGGTGAAGATGTTGTTGATTACGCATACGTTGAAGGTAACGGCGAAGATGCACAATTTTTCGCACAACCTGTACGTCTAGGCGTTAACGGTGTTAGCGAAATTTTACCTTACGGTGAGTTAAGTGCTTTTGAGCAACAAGCTAAAGAAGATATGCTTGATACATTAAAGAAAGACATCAAAGAAGGTGTTGATTTTATGGCTAGCTAATAAGCCATAAAATACCAAATAAAAAGGCGCTGTTATCTTTGATAACAGCGCCTTTTTTTATGTTTAAATTTTAGTAAAAAAATTATGGGGTTAAACGTTAAAGCTAGTGACTTCTATTTGCTGCGATATGAGCCAAGGCAATGAGTGCTTGTTTGTACTCACTGTCAGCAATGACGTCGAGTGCCTTAATAGCTTTGTCTGCTTCAATTTCAGCTTGTTGCTGGGTATAACGCAAAGAACCAGTTTCTTCCATCGCTTCAAGAATCAACTCAAGGTTATCCATGCCATTACCAAGTTCAATGGCTTCTTTAATTAATTTCTGTTGGGCATCATTACCGTGCTTCATGGCATAAAGTAATGGTAACGTTGGTTTACCTTCAGCAAGATCATCACCGATATTTTTGCCCATCTCTTTAGCGTCGGCGGTATAGTCCATAATGTCATCAACTAACTGGAATGCTGTACCTAAGTACTTACCATAATCAGCCATGGCTTGTTCTACTTTATCATCTTGCTTCGCTATGACGGCAGCAAGACGTGTCGCTGCCTCGAACAGTTTAGCTGTTTTACAATAAATGACCTGCATATAGCTTTCTTCGGTGGTGCTTGCATCATTGCAGTTCATTAACTGTAATACTTCACCTTCGGCTACTATATTAGTGGCCTCAGATAAAATATCCATAATGCGCATATCACCCAATTTAGTCATCATTTGGAAAGAGCGGGTATAAAGAAAGTCACCGACTAATACGCTGGCGCTGTTACCAAATAGAGCATTGGCCGTTTCTCTGCCACGGCGCATATTTGACTCATCGACGACATCATCATGGAGTAACGTTGCTGTATGAATAAACTCAATAATTGCCGCAATTTCCCAATGTTTTTCACCTTGGTACGCGAATGCTCTAGCAGCTAGAACCGTTAACATAGGGCGCATACGCTTTCCGCCACCGTTAACAATATATATACCGAGCTGATTAATGAGTGCGACCTCAGATTGTAATTGATCATAAATAAGATCATTTACTGCTGTCATATCGCTTTGTGCTAATGCCTGTATTGCTTTAATATTTTCTTTATTGCCCATACCACTTTTCTTTAGCTATTTTGACTAGTTAATAATCAAATGTATTCAATTAGTTGATATGGCAAAGTTTACACTAAATTTTAGGCAAAAGTAGCTTTCCGGTGGCTTTGTTCTAATTTCTTAGCGTAAAAGTAATTAAAAAGCATAAATGGCCAATAAAGTTAATAAATGATCGCTTTTAGACTTGCCCTTGTTATGTTCTTCGAGTAGAATTCGCGACCTATATTTTTTAAAATTAGCGTCACATATATAATGACGCAGTACGGAGTAGCTATGTACGCGGTATTCCAAAGCGGTGGTAAACAGCATCGTGTAACCGAAGGACAAACAGTTCGTCTAGAAAAGCTTGAGCTTGAAGTAGGCGCAACAGTGGCGCGCCTTACGTTGCTGGTGGTAAAGTAGTTGCTGAGGTTGTTACACAAGCTCGTGCTCCTAAAATTACTATCGTTAAGTTTAAACGTCGTAAGCATTCACGTAAACAAGCGGGCCATCGTCAATGGTTCACTGAAGTGAAGATTACTGGTATTAACGGCTAATAGGAGCATTTAGACATGGCACATAAGAAAGCTGCGGGTAGTACTCGAAATGGTCGCGATTCAGAAGCAAAACGCCTAGGTGTTAAACGCTTTGGTGGTGAATCTGTTTTAGCTGGTAACATTATTGTTCGTCAACGTGGTACTCGTTTCCACGCTGGTAGCAATTTGAAGTTAAAGGTCCAAAGAGTCGTAAGTTTGTTAGCATCATCGCTGACTAATAACAACTTAACACTCCAAAAACCTCGCTTCATAGCGAGGTTTTTTTTTAGTTTTTTTTTGACAAGTTAAGAATCATTTTTAGTCAGTCAAAAATAGTTTATACTAGCGATAATTGAACAAAAATTACCATATTAGGGTTATTGAGATTCCATGAAATTTGTTGATGAAGTTGAGATCAGAGTTGAAGCGGGTGATGGCGGCAACGGCTGTGTCAGTTTCCGTAAAGAAAAATTTATTGAGTATGGCGGCCCTAATGGTGGTGATGGCGGTAGATTACCGTTTTGAACGTTTTCATCGTGCTAAACGTGGCCAAAATGGTCAACCCCAAAACTGTACGGGTAAAGGCTCTGACGACTTAGTACTAAAAGTACCTGTTGGAACTCGCGCTGTTGATCAAGACACCGGTGAGCAAATCGGTGATTTAACGTATAAAGGCCAAAAACTACTGGTTGCTAAAGGCGGCTGGCATGGTTTAGGTAATTTACGTTTTAAAAGTAGTACTAACCGTTCGCCTCGTCAGAGAACTGATGGAACACCAGGTGAAATTCGCAGCCTTAAACTAGAGTTACTGTTACTTGCTGATGTTGGTCTGTTAGGCCTACCTAATGCAGGTAAGTCTACGTTAATACGCAGTGTTTCAGCAGCAACGCCGAAAGTAGCTGATTATCCATTTACTACCTTAGTGCCTAATTTAGGTGTAGTACGTTTAGATACGCAGCGTAGTTTTGTTATTGCTGATATTCCAGGAATTATCGAAGGGGCGGCAGACGGCGCAGGTTTAGGAACACAGTTCTTAAAACATCTTGAGCGTTGTCGTATCTTATTACACGTTATTGATATTATGCCTGTTGATGGCTCAGATCCGTTAGAGAACGCTAAAGTAATTATCAGCGAGCTAGAGCAACATAATGAAAAGCTGGCAGGAAAACCTCGCTGGATTGTCTTTAATAAACTTGATTTAGTGCTAGAAGAAGAAGCGAAAGAAATTACTGATACTATTCTAGCTGGCCTTGATTGGAAAGGTGAGGTGCATAGCATCTCTGCATTTAATCGATTAGGTACTAAAGAGTTGACACAAAAAGTGATGACCTTTATTGAAGAATTACCTCCTGAAGAGGAAGAAGTGATTGATGGTAAAACTGTTGAGTTTAAATGGGATACCTATCATGAAGAAACTATCGCTGCTCATACCTTAAATGACGACTTAGATGATGACGACTGGGATGAAGATGACTACGATGTTGAAGTAGAATATCGTCAATAACATACCATGTTGATACTTAGCACTTGTTTATTTTATAAACAAGTGCTTTTTTTTGTCTTGTTTAAATTTATCTAACTCTAATTTGAATAGACTTGAAGATCGTTTTAAAATATCTCACCATATGTCATATTTTAAGTCGCTGATATTAAACGCCTTTATATTAATGTTTTTATTTTTTGTAGATCTGGCTTTATTTATATTTATTTTTAGCTATTATGAATACCAGACGAAGTTTTTTTAATAGATGTAACTTTATCGACTACATATTCAAAGGATTGATATGTCACTGTTTAGAAAGGAAGCTATTTCCCATCAAAATGAGCGTTTAACAGGTGCTATTACCTTAGCTCAACCATTATCGATCAAACTAACTGTATTGATTTTAGTCTCAATTGCTTTTGCCATTGTTACTTTCCTTTTTAGTGCTGAATATTCTCGTAAAGAAACCGTCCGTGGTTTTTTAATGCCAAATAAAGGTGTTATTAAAAGTTTTGCTAACCAAGGCGGTACCATAGAAAAATTATGGGTAAAAGAAGGTGATAAGGTTGTTAAAGGTCAATCACTTGCGACTATTATCGTTCAACAAAACAATAACAATGGTATTGATTTAAGCACACAACTTGCCGAACAACTGAATGCTCAAGAAAATTTACTAATTGATGAAATATCGCAACATCAAACTTTGAAAACACAAGAATTATCTAATCTCCACGCTCAAAATATAGCGTTAGATAATGAAAAAGTTGCACTGGAAGATCAGCTAGCATTGGCTGATGAAAAGTTAACACTGTTGAGTGAGCAACAGTTAGATTTCAATCAACTTAACAAAAATGGTTATGTGTCTAACTTAGAAAAAGATCGCCAACAGCAAGCACTACTTGAAGCCAAACAAGAAAAACAAAATATAGCCCGTCTGTTGCTTCAGCATCAAAACCAATTAAACCAGCTTGCCTTTAATATTAAAAATATTCCTCAGCAATATACCTTACGTATTAACAACCTTAAACGCCAACAAGCCGATCTTCAACGTCAATTAGCTCAAGTGGCGAGTAATTATAAATACACTATCACCGCAAGCAATAACGGTGTAATAACAGGTGTTCAAGTTGTCGAAGGTGAGACCTTATCGCAATCAATAGCACAATCTAAACCGCTATTGCACATATTACCTGAAGGCTCAGAACTTATTGCTGAGTTATTACTGCCAACACGCTCTGCTGGTTTTATTCAAGTTGGCAATAACACCCGTTTGCGTTTTGACGCTTTTCCATATCAGCGCTTTGGTTTTATCAACAGTGAAATTATCCGCATTGACCAAACATTAATATCGAGCCTGTTTACCGTTTACGTGCAAAATTGAATCAACAACAGATGAAGGCTTTTGGTAAATCGTTTGACTTAAAAAGTGGCATGTTGTTTGAGGCAGATATTATGTTAGAACAACGAACATTAATTGAATGGTTACTTGAGCCTATTTACAGTTTAAGAGGTCGAGTAAGTTAAGTTGATTATAGATAAGTATAAAATTTTTTTGTAATTATTAAAATATTTAAGGTCAAATTATGAGAGTGATGAATAGGCATATAATGCTTGGTATTTTTGCTACTTTGTTTTTAATAGTAGGTTCAATTCCAGACGATCTTTACTTTGAGATAACTATTTTTGAAAGCGTTGTATTTGGGATTTTCATGGGTTTATTTTCCCTTTACGTAAATAAGATAAAGAAATAATTTTTTGATGGGGCCATTTTATTAATACTAATCGCCTTATTGGAAAATAAACCGGCTGG
>MAAB01001345.1_pt1 | contig 28521 bp, 18 predicted proteins | sample 1115991 | NCBI WGS metagenome assembly MAAB01 (sample SAMN04961124, study PRJNA320927) | seawater metagenome | isolation source: sample BD02T18 sea water enriched with oil for 18 days | place: USA:Gulf of Mexico | collected 2013-07-27
TGAGAAATTTATTCGCAATGTTTGTTCTTTTGTCAACAATACTTCTGGTTTACCTAATAGTTGAATTAGAATGGTTCGGTGAACGGAATGGCTCACTAACGAGTATCGTTAGATTGTCGAAAAAGGCCGAGAATCATCAACTCGGATATTTATCTGATTATCTACAAGCAGAGATAGCTTCAGAGAATATAGGGATAAACATACCAAGCGATAAAGAAAGGAGAGCACTGTTACGAGATCGCCTTGAAGAAATTAATCTACTAGTCATTAGCGAGCACAATAATAAACAAAGTATACAATGTCGGGTAGAATTTCCGTCGAAGGACGACACAAAACATTTTGTACAGATCACGTCAAAGCTTACTTATCAACTGTTTGATTCTGCCAAAGATTCAAACCACAATATACTTGAACTTCAAAAGTCAGAACACTGCCCCAAAGCCTATAATTTAACTCTTAAACAAGCCATAGATCAGTGCCAGGTTAAATGGTGGAATCTTTGTAACGATGGTTTTACAACACAACAATACGCTTTTTACGAGTTAGCAGAAAAAGCCTATGCCGGTGACGTAGAAGCTATTGATGAAATTGAATTTAGATGGATATTGAATCGAGATTATACGGAAACACACGTCAATATTCGTCTTATACAACGCCTTATAGAGCTTGAAGCAGAGTGGACTGTTAATGAACTCAATTCACGAGATGAGCCTTTAACAGACGTTATTGATAGTAATGGGGATTTTGCATACGAGACCAGCTATGTCAATATTGATGGGATTTCTAATTAATTAGAACAGGTGTTCATGCTTGCATTTATTAAAAAACGGTGCCCACTGAAAATTTCAAGAATTGGTGAGAACGCACAATATAGATTGCGAATTTACAACAATAAAAAAATCGGTCATAAAAAGTCTCTTTACGGCAAACCATTCTCATTTAATCAGGTAAGAACACCCGTCATTGGGCTTTCATTCTCAAATATATATGGGATTAATAGAGTTATTCAGAGGAAGTTATTCGTGATAACAGACATACTTTCAGAATGTGAAAAAAATGAGCCTCATTTTCATAAAACTATTTTGAGTCGATATCATCAAGATATAGATGGCTACTTTTTTTTGAACGACGACACCTACAATGATTCTTGTACGATAGACTTATCTAAAGTAGTTGGTCATTCTCAAGGCTATGGTGAAATGGATTGGTCCCATATGCTACACAACCTTAAAAGGATCAAAAAAAGTTTAGCTGAGTTAGAAAGTAATCCTGATTACTATTTGTCGGAAGAGCATTATGGGTGGTCATTCATCCAGGTGGATGACAAATTTTATATCTCGCAAGGCAAACATAGGACAACCATCGCTCGATATTTCTTACACTTTAACCCTGAATTGTTTCCTGATGGCCCCTTAATTAAGGGGGTGGGCTTAACGATTAAGAATGTCGACCATGATTTGACGAATACCATCACTCGTATTCGAAATTTACTATTACACCCTGATTTCCTGCACCTTGGATTCCATGTACTGGATGATCTGCGAGGTACGAGGCGGTTCTCTATTAGCAACCCATATCAAAATAGAAGTCGTTGGTTCTTTCGGGCTGATGAGCTGGAAAAATTAGTAGATGCATTAAATTCAAGCAGTGGTCTACGGAGATTTTTGGGGGTGGGGATACAACAATATTTAAGGCGTTATTGGTGGTTAGGAATCAATCACTCTGACATATACGAATGACGCCCCCGTGCCAGTGTGAGAATCAATGGGGGCCGACAACACCAAAATCGGATAGATCAACGAGCTATAGCTACGACTCTTTGAACTATCCGATTTTGATGCATTAGGATGTAGCATAGTATGTACGCTCTACTGATACCGTTCCATTGTCTATTTTTAACTCGTAATCATTATGGAATCGTTGTCCGTCGATTGGGCGAGTTATGTTATTGGATATCGCCAATTCGTATCCAGAAGCGTCAATCCAAGAGATACTCGTACCGCGTGATAAGGGAATAACGTGATAAAGACTTCGCTGACCTGTTGTACCTGTGAGCTCCGCCTCCATTGTAGTATTTGCTAATGCTTGAGTGGGTTGTTGTGGAGAGCTATGTTGCCATTCTAGAAAAAACTGGGGATCCATCATTTCTTCCGCAGTTACCCCTAACTCCCCAAATTTAAGAGCTAACCAGGTGTCAAACGCTGGGCGTTGCGCTGCAGCTGCATCACGAGTTTTGGCAAGCCCTTGTGAAAGCATGAATGCTACGAAGGGGTCAAGCGTACCCCAACGTAAGAGTTCTCTGGCCCAGAAAGCGAACCAAGGTAGGCCTGTATCTTCTCGCCAGCTCTCCAATGAAGGCACTTCCATGGGGTTACCTGCCACAGGTGTATAGGCTTTAGATACGATGGCACCAATAACAACACCTAGACGAAACTCAATGTTCTCGGAAATAAAACGCTGCCATGTACGTAGATGCGAAGGTTCTGGCCCTATAGCACCGTCACTTTGCATCCACCATGCTAGCACCATTTGCCAATTGGCGAGGATTTCCTGATCGGTTACGGTATCGCGAACTTTAAAACCAAAGCCTCGTTCGTCGGAAATGCACTCGCCAAGTAGCACGAAGGTTGCAAGCCGCTCTTCTGTAGTTTCGATGCCATAATTTGATGTAGATTCGAGTATGATTTGTATCGCTGGTGCGACGTGCTCGAATCTGCGACCTACACAAGGTGAAAACCCGTAGCGATAGAGGCGCTTTCTTTCTTCCGAGTCTGGATAGATGTTATCAATAACCGACTGACCTCGCTTTATGAATGCCTGTTCCAACCAAGCCTCCTGCGCTGCAGCAACGTGTGAAAATGTGTTTTGCCATAGCGTAGCCAAAAAAACCTCGGTTTCGACGACGTCCAACATCAGATTTCGGGTTTCGTTTAGTTCTTCAAGGGCACTAAGGAGGATTGCGTCTAGCTCATCAAGACAATCTGCAAGTTGGGCAGGGGCTGATTGTGCCGCTGTACCGGCGTCTTCACTAATGATTTCGGGGATGGCACTTTCAAGCCATGGGAGAAACTGATCTCCTGCGATTCCCAATACGCTAAAAGCTCGCTCAGAGATACTGGTCAAGAGAAGCGCCAATGGGCTATTCACGCCTTCAGCAGCGACATTAGCCAACAATTTAGACCGGAGCAATAGGTAGTCACTCTTTAATACACCTAGCTGCGTTTGTTGCCTTCCTATCTGACCTCTAGCTGTTGTAGATGGCGATTGTGGAATAGAAACCAACGTTATGCCTTCCATGCCTTTTGAGGATCCGGGCCTGCCAGCCCGTCCTGCCAGATTATTGAATTCTGACGTCCCGAGGCGATTTATGACGGGGCGCTGAGTAATTGGATTGAATGATCGACGTTTTAACGCAGTAACAAAAATGATATCGAAAGGGAGGTTTACACCTTCTGTTAATGTTGCTGTAGCGACCGTTATTGGACAGATCTGTTTTTCGATCAGGCCTGTCATTAATCTTCGAAGTTGCTGGGGCATTTGACCATGATTGGTGGCAATACGACGATCAAGGAGAGCGACTTCGTATGATTCTACACCGCATACGTCAACACAAACGGCTCTAGCAGCGTTAAGTAGCCTTGTCTGACTTGCACTGAGAGGTAATTCGATGTTGGCTGCAAGTTCCCACCCTGGTAGCTCTAACGCCTCTTTGTACCACTTCATAGTTTTTTCTGGATTTTGTGCAATTGAAATAAGTATACGTCGACTTTCACTTACCAAATGAAGAGCGGACCATAGAACGCTTAATTCATTAAAATGGAATAAGCTGTTTCTAATTGCAGCGGGAAGCGTCGGCATTTCAGGGATTCGAAGATTGAGGTACATTTGTGATATACGGCCTTCAACATGCAATGGTTGTCCGTTCACTAAATCGAGGCGCATTCTTCCTTGCCTGGTAGGAGATGAATCATATACACCAATAATTTGCCGGGTACTGCGATATTGAATTCCAACTGCTTCAGCCTCAGCACGGCCTTCTATCCATCGAGCCACTGGGTTGGAGGCACTACCAGCGACAGCGGACAACGCAATTCTGACAATTTCAGGTGAATGGGTAAGTAGCCTTGAAACAAATGATTCCAGCCTGATTGAGCGGTTACTATGTTCAGCGAATGTAGTCCTTGTATTTTCATTATTTTCAGGCACAACTTGATGAGCTTCATCAAGGATCAATAATTTTAAGCGGCTAAGTAGCAGAGTTCCAAGGTGGCGCATAAGTGCCTCTGCTTTTTCGACGGTAGCCACTAGGACAGTAGGGCGGTTACCTGTTAACCAATAATCAGCAATACCCCAATCGGTGCCTCCATATAAGCCTGTGATGATGAAGTCCTGTCCCAATTCACTTTCAAGCTTAGTCTCTACTTCTCCCGCAAGTGCCCGGGAGGGAACAAGGTACAATGCCAAGGGAGCGCCCCCTTCTACGTCTTGAAGTAACAATTCTTTGACCAAGGCTAACGTCGCAATTAGGCTCTTGCCCGAGCCAGTGGGCGTTGTAAGAGCAAAGGATGATTGGTTGAGAAGTCGCTCAAGGCCATGAATTTGTGAGGTCCAAAGAATTCCGCGACGACGACGATATTGCCCACGCGAAAAATGTTGTAGTCGGTGACAGTGGGCGGGGTTAAGTTCAGCAAGCCTGTGTGTTTTTGTATAAATGCTTGATTCACTAAACTGCATGGCAGTAGCAGTCAAAATAGAAATCAGCATAGAGGCATCATCGCTAAACGTTCGCACGGCCACTTTATCTAAGGCTTTCAATTTGGTAATGGCATGGGCTGCGCGTTGTTGATCTCCACGGCGTAGTGAATCAGAAATTAACCCCAAGCATCGAACGAGCTCAACAGTGATGTACCAAGAGATATCGTCGTCTAGATTTTGTTCCAACAAGTCTCTGGTAGCTGTTGGGAGGGTAAGGTCTGTATGTTGTGTCCAGAAACCAGTTGAAATTCTGAGTACACTGTCAAAGTCGGCTTGTAAAAATTTTGCGTATAGTTGTGCACCACTTTCATTGATTTCTAACTGATCCAGCAAGCTTGAAGCCATTGCCGGCAATCCAGCTAATTGATAGGTACCCGCTGCAAATAATGCTATCGGAGCGATCAAAAAGTCCGCATCGCTAGAACGGGATAACCACTCAAGGATTTCTGCTGCTCGACGATAACATTGCCTGGCGTTGGGAGATTGAGAACCTTCTATGTCTATAAAAATAGCGGCGGCATGAATGAGCCTGCGGGAATCGTCCAATTGCTGTTGAGACTCTTTTTTATCCCACTTTATGACATCAACCTGCCATGATGTTTGTAAACAACGCACGAAGGATCGAGCCTGGATAGGTGATAACGTATCAATCTTAGCTAGTTGGGTCATTACTTCATTAGCGACCAATAGCCTTTCTGCAGTGTTACTGGCCATTTTCCTCACTCCAGAGTTGTTGATAAATGGACTCAATTAATACATGTCCATTTTTTAGAAATACCTCGACTACCTGCAAATCATTTCCTGCGGTGTACTCTTCAGGAACCTCTTCAAATTCGATAAATGCTTGGGTATCTTGGCGGGTAGGAGTGCTGTTGCCGATGACAATTATCAAGTCTGTTCGAGGAATTTCAACAGGATTTTGCCGCGTTAGGGCCTTATCCATTGAAAGGATCGTAGCCGAATATTCTTCCGGGGCGGTTTCCTTAAGCAACCTTTGTAGTTGTCGCACCGCATGTGGAACTGGTGTATCTTTGTTTACTTCATGCCAAATGCCTTTTCCGCTGCGATAACGATCCTCGCCTTCTTTGGTGACCCACTGTCCTTGAAGCAACGTATCCATAACACCAAGAGTAAGGGTTTTCCTCCATTTAGCTTCGCCGGCAATAATGCGATCTATAGAGCCATCATTCTGTAGCGATAGCCCAAGAAAATCGGTACCGAAGCGACCAAAAGTACTGCGAGTTGCGTTGGAATCACGAGCGAGGTCAAAAAGGTATTTTTCAGCGTCCGAATGAAACCGAAATAGGAATACGGGGATCCTCCACTCGTAGCCTCCAACAATGTCGTAACTCTCGCTGATGAGGCCAGCCATCACTTCTCCAAAGAGACCTGATTTAGCTGACTCGGGTAGAAAATTGGGATATTGGGCGTAAGAGTCGTCACTATTTGCGTCGGGGTGAAGGTCAATGCCAATCATCTCGTGAAAGTGTTCGCGCGCATCGAGGTGCGCTGATTCAAAATATGGGAGTAGTTCATCGATCAAATGTTGGCTGCCGTTTTCTTCTTTTTGTTCAAGCAATAGATGGCCATAGTTTCCATCATCATTTGTAGATGGATATTCTTCTAACCACTCTTTGAGTGCATCAATGGGTGGTGGGTAGGTATGCATCTAGTTTCGTCCTTTAATGAATGCCACTGAGGTTATTAGATCGGTTATCTCGAGCAGAGTAGTTGAACAATATTTGTCACAGAAAAACCGGTAATCCTTGAGTGATTTAACGGTAAGCTTTTGATTATAGCTATGAAATAAGAATGAATTTCGAAAAGTTACGATAATCTACTGATTTGGCTATCCTTTACCTATGCCGCCGGAGCGGCTATTTCGACGTTGGTTCAATTCGTTTTTCTATTAAAAACACCCTTATGGCAGGTAACAATGGGTTTTCACCTATCCTTGCGTCTGATCTTTTACGAAGTCTTTGTATTGTAGAGGGCGTATCTGGTAGCTGGGTAAACTCCGGCAGGTGCTTTGCACCGTCATTACATATCAACGCAGGCATGGATAAATAGCCCATGTGCGTTTTGCTTCCATTAGGCCAGTATGCGAGGGCTTTGACGCTAGGGTTGGATTGATTCTGGACAACTCGCAACCGTGATTGCTCTTCCTTACTAAGGCTCTCTAGTAGATTAAGTTGAGCATCGATACCACCATCTTGCTCATCGGGATCAATTTTTCTCAGCTTTTCTTCACACTCTTCAGCAGTGATTTTTGTGATAGAGCGTTTTTCTTTTTGCCAAGATAACGATATCGCCTGTATATCATCATCAACAACAACAATGTTCCTGGAGCAATGTTTCATGTGCACCCTTGATGCTCCAACACGAGCAAGAGCTTCTCGCAGGTGCTGACGCCCCTCAACTGCGTTGTATTGATCTCGGTAGTCTATTGCGGCCTCATTAAACAATACCTTTAACTTGTTTACCTCCTTGGCCAGCAACGCTATTTCTTTTGGTACAGCCAAGAGACCAGGTACCTTCCAGGTTTCACGACCAGACCCTCCGTGCATGACATATTCGAGGCATTGATAAACATTGGCCGCAAGCTGATGTGGAGTTCTTCCTCCATCCCATAAATCAGATTCCCCTCTGATAGCCCATCCTTGCCACCCATTCGTTTCGAGGGAAAGAATATTTGTGCCTAGTTCCGCACAGTTATGTTCGAGAGCTTTATAACGTTCAATAACGTCACTTGCTTGAAATGCCATACCTGTTCTCCTCGTCCAATCTATAATGTACACCGTTATCATATTACCTTTTTGTTGATATGCAACTTAACGGTCAATCATTAGACAATTGATGTTTTCACCGTGACATTACAAAGGTTAATTCTGTATTAGGCAGTGAAACCCCCAATTTTTTGCAAACTCAACGAACTTCTTCTTTCTATCAGTACAACCACACAAGCTATAACCTGGTGTGGTTGTACTGATAGAAAACGAAATCCAAATGGACAGAGAGGCAAAAGGCACGAAATGGGGGCCGTATGCAGAATTAGGATGTTGGTTTTCTGCATTATGATCTGGCAATCAGTGAACAAAAAAGGAAGGGCAAATGTTTAAACGGATTATCAGAGAAATATCCCAATTTAGAGAATATTTCAGTCTAAACACCGAACAAGATATACGTGCAGTGATTGACGCTAGGTTTGGGGGAAATCCGAATGAATACTTGATCATTAGCCCTAAAAAGGGCGGCATAAATTGTGATTCCTTCAAGAATTTAATCATTCCTCAATCTGACGATGGCGTTTCAGAACAACTGTTAATAGAAGCAATGCTAAATGCGCAAAAAATGGGCAAGAAGCTTCTTTATGTCTCTGATCACAACGGGGAGGCTGTGGGCCACCTTCCTTATATTGGTACGGGTGATTTATGCCCAAGCATTGGAATAACGAAAGTTGAAACTAGTGAGAATAGATTTGAAACCGTATTTATGGGAGATGAAACAATAGGTGATCTTAGGTATAGACTGGATGCGTTAGACACAACCAATGTTATTGTTATTGTTATTGTGGACATCTCCGTTGGAGGCCTACTGAGAAGTAAGAAATCAATTAGAACGATTTTTGATTGGATTGGTCACAATAACCTTCCTAATATTTTCGCGCCCAGTTGTTCCTGGGGCAATATATTTGACGTCTCAAATTATAATGTTTATGAACATATTTTAAATGGAGCGGACTCCATTGTTCTATCTGTTGGAGCCATGAGTTCGGTAGAACTTTCCAACCTCAGAAAAATATGGGAAGACGATTTAGTTGGTCGGTTGCCATCGTGGATCTGTAGTGACCATTGTGCTAATTCTGTCGTTGACTACTACAGTAATTTTGAAAATATGAATAATTGGTTGCCTGGTCATAAATTTAAAGTAGGCGAGAAAATTTCACCATTTCAGACATTTGAGGTATTACATTCGATCATCAATTGTGGAGCAACAGTTAGTTTGACCCTGTCAAAACGAGGATGGGAAGTAAAAGCCACGAGAATGAAAGGTTTTGAGCAATTATATCGTTCCGGTGAATCTCCTCAATTTTTGGACAGAAACGACAGGTTCCTTAGACCACTGAACCAATAAAAGAAAGCGAGGAGGTAAAACGCAAGAATTTTTTCCCAACCGTATCTTTTGGGGGTGATGAAATTACTAAGAGCTAATGTACAGGGTAATTATTCTCGATAAAGTGCCCACGAATACTAATTGCGCAATCCGCAGGAAAATGCACCGAGGCGGTGATGTATGCAGTAAGGTCGGCGCCTGTCAGTGATTTAGTATAAGAGGGCAATCAATACAACTGTTAATCAACTGCGGATAAGCGATCCTGTCTTATATTCATGCATTGGCTTATTGCGCACCGGAAACCCTCAAAATGACCGAATATGATAGTGACAATGTTCTGGAAGGTGAAACTCCTACCAGCATAGATTTTGATGATGAAAGAGTAATATGGGAAGGTGGTCCATCACAGATTGTAAATATGTGGAACTATATTCGCTGCATTTCTGTTGCTGCTGTTGCCTCGTATTTTCTATGGCGCTGGCATTTTGAGCTCTCTACAGGGTATGAAAACCTAACCCCTTTTATAAACATGGCCTGCCAGCCTCTTATTGTTATAAGTTTGTTACTGATTATATATTTTTATTTAGACGTCAGTTACGAGCGCACCATTATCACTTACAACAAAATAGCCGAAGAAAAAGGTATTACTCGTATATTTCGGCAAGAATTACTATGCGAGATCAGCGATATTCGTGACATTAAAAGCCCTCCACCCGGTATTATTTTAGGGATGTTCGGGCTATCGAATCTAGTTATCGAAACTAATGATGATGACCAACCTATCATTCTTATTCGAGCTATTGGCAACAGAGAGGAAATAATTGAGAATCTTCTTCCAATCTGGAGGAGGTTAAAGCTGGAACGGAAAGGCTTCTTTGCTGACCGATAATAACGAGAAGAGTAAAATTCATACATTTGTGGGATTTTCCTTGCGTTGAAACAGTAGATGAAACCGTTTATAGTTGAGCGAATAGTGGCCTGAATTGTTTGCCAGAGCTAGAATCTCGCTGCTTTCTCTTTCTGTTGAAGATTATGATTATAACCATCTTTCTTCTGATAGATCGTTAGTAACAGCGTTTGGGCATCAAAATCATGATGAAAATGACGACAAAGCCTCTTGGAGATAGCGACGGTGAGATTGCTATAGCCTGGAGAGTAGGCACCAATAGAAAAGGGGTTGTTGTTGTTCGTGATGTTGAATGCAATGATGCAATGGTTGCCGCTGAACTAATTGCCATCCGCCATTTGATTTTCGTCAAGCAGGTGTTCAATAGAGACTTTGTTTCAGGGGTTGGTCTGTGCCTTGAGGTTTATGCTCCACTTATCAAAAAAATCACTAAGGGGAAGTCGACAAAAAGACACCTTCATTCTTACTCCAGTTTTCTTAAAAGCAACTTGCAAGGCGTTACAATAAGAATCACTGACGAGGAGGATCAATTCCTTCCTAAAGAGCTAAGTGAAAATGCTATCGAATATATTTGTGAGAACGAAGATGAAGGTTTCGACACAGTAGAAACACCGGCGATGGGAACGATTCGGATAAAATCGCATGCAATAGATCAGTATTCTGAACGTCTTCATAGCGGGGAAGCAAATAACCCAGTAGCATCATTGATTGGCCGATTGAAGCATTCCGGCATAAAAAAGCAAACGCTCCCGGACAAGACAATAAAACATAAGCTAAAGAAATATGGCACCGTAGAAAACCTAGAGATATGGGGTCATGATACTAGTCAGATGCATTATGTTGTAGTGAGAGATCCCAACACAGGGGTTGGGACCTTGGTGACTGTTTACAAAAGACATCCTGCTTACATAGATTAATTTACCGAGTAAATGCAACTATAGCTGCAGTATCTTTTAGGGCTAAAAGAAATCGGGATTCTGAGTTGTTAAACACACCAACTTGGCTGCTAGTGTGCTTTATCACCTCTCTCATTTCACTATCATTTGAGATACCAGTCTTCATTTTTCCGAGCAGCAAAAACGATACAATTTCTGAATCAAAGATAGGTAAGCTCTCTGGGAAGTCTGACCTAGATTGACCTGTAATTATCACTCCAGCTCCTCTCTCACATAATGCAGTTATAGCTATTCCAACATCACCTTTTCGACTAAACATCCATAGTTCATCAATAATCACCAGCGTCTTCGGTTTGAAATTTAGACTCGAAATATTAGTAGGCGCATCCCCATTACTGATTCGAAATCTATCCGGAAATTGAGATACAAGATCTATAGCTTTTTTATGAGCCATGTCTTGCGTAATGGGACTCGTCATCGGCATATCGTAGCCAGGGAAGTAAACAACATCCTTCCCAGCACAAAGGTGCTGCTCTGCTAGAAGCAAAGATGAGACTGATTTTCCGCTGCCGCTCATACCAACAATATATGCAACAGGGTTACGTTTAGACAGTGAGAAAATGATAGCATTTCCAGATTGAGTTTTTAGGGCAAAAGACGCTAATAAGTCCTCACCGTAGCCATCGATAGGAATGGTATTTATATCTTTAATTGCTTTATTCCAGGATAATCCAGAGTTTTTTAGTGCGACAACGTCTAATGCCTTATGAAGAGGTATGTTCTCTTTTTTAGCGAGTTTTTTTGCATCTTTACGTGCCTGGGGTACAGAAACCCCCGATTGAAATCGGTCTAGATCAATCATGATATTCTCCTTTTAAACGGCCTGAAGTGTCACGCCCACAGAACATCATCGTCAGCCAAGGACAATGTGTTGAAATTATTTTAGGAATGCCATGACCTTAATCGGTCTTTGCCCAGGTGGGCGTGCAAGCACTGACTGTACTTATGGAAGAAATGGTAACACGAGAAGATGAAAAATAAACTCTGCATATTGCACCGAAATGGGGGTGGTCTGTAGAAGGGCATGTTGTTGGTTATGACATAAAATACATGCAGTTCTTTAAGAGTGGTCAGAGTTATAAGGATAAGCGTATCGAGAGATACACGTATAAATCCTTGCGGATTATCAGCCCTTCTCTCAATTCAATTCATACCCATTATGAGGTAGCTACGATGAAAAATGACAAGATTGTTATCTTCCTTGGTCGCCGTAATGCCGAGGAATTAGTACCACCAAACAATTCGGCAATAATTTCTATTACCGATTCAGTTGAAGATGAGGCCAATCTGAAAGAGGGGTGGGAGCATACATTTCGCGTTTCGTTCATTGATGGAGCGTACAATGAAGATAGTTTACGTTTCGTTGGGACTAATTACCGCTACATTTATTCAGCTTATTTTGATAAGGGGCAGGCAATCGAGCTTAGGGGCGCGATTGATCATATCGTTTCCTTAGGTATTGACAAGGTAATAGTGCATTGCCACGCAGGACGCTCTCGATCTGCAGCTATTGCTCTCTATATTGCAAATCGTTACGGTTATTTACCGTACAACGACACCAAATTATTAACGATGTCACCATCAGAGTGGCCAAAGCCGGAGCCAACAGCAACCTCTCAGTTGAATACGATGATCTATACATTACTTCAATCACCTGAATATTTTGATTCGGTGAAAAATGAAATCGACGCGAAAAGAGAGCAGGTCATGCCAACCAAAAAATGGTGGTCTCGTTTAGCCTCGATCGTGACCGGATAATAGCCATATTTTAGTAAAAAGCCCCTTTGAGGGGCGGTGAGCAAAGTGGTGTTGGTAGACTGCTGGTGGATAATTACACTCAAATATCTTCTGTAATCTAATTCATAGGATCAGCATGTTTACTGGTTTATTCATCGACGCATTTGTACTTTCTCCTTATATAGAACTCTCAAAATCTGAGTTAGTCTGGAGTATCGCAGCCGGACCATCGGCCGCATACACCCCAAATATTCTTTCGGAGTTAACTTACAGCGAGTTAAAGTCAGAGGGTTTTGGCCTTCAATTTTCTTATCTAAAAAAGCTCAATGATAATTGGGCGTTCTATATTGAGGGGGATTATTCTGATTCATCCATAACATCAGGAGAGTCGCAAGATTCTGATTATCAATCGGATAACCGTGGTGATGAATTTTCTCGTTCCTATGCAGAGATCAAGGATGACTTGATAAAGAAAGAAATGTTCTCCGTAGGTATTAAAACCCGTTGGTTTGATAAACAAGGCCACTATCTGACTTTTTTGTTTGGTCACCAACAGCACAATGTAGATATTACTGTAACCAATGGTGTTCAAGCTATTCCGGTCGAGATGAACGGGACACCTCTAGTTGGACTTAACTCTACATATGACAGTGAGTTTTCTTCTTGGTATTACGGTTTATCAACGGAACATGTTTTTAAGTGGGGAACAATTGGATTGCGTTATGAAATTCATGACATTGACTTTATAGCTCAAGCAGATTGGAATTTGCGGCCTGATTTCCAACATCCAAAATCTTTTGAACATACAGGTAAGGGAGACGGAAATACCCTTGTTCTTGGTTACACCTATACGTTTAATTTAAGCTGGGACGCCTATTTTAATGTGATTCATCGGGAATATGAAATCAATGATGGTTATGACCAAACATTCTTTTCCGATGGAGGATCCTATATAACGACGTTGAACAAATTAGAATATAAAATCGAAAGTTATCAACTGGGTTTTAGATATATATTTTAAATTTGTGTGTATATGAATATTTCGATAGCGATGTAAGCAGCTTGTATTGAAGGAGTTATTATGAAACTTGTAATGTTTATTATGTTGTTCATATCCGCACAGGTAGCACAAGAGAATGCTCATGATTCGGTGTGTTATGTATTCGGCTATGCCTACTCGTCTACCGACAAAAAGATATATTTATCTGAAATTACAAAGTTTTCTTCTCAGGGAGAAGATACACCTTACTTAATACATTCGGGTAGACCTTGGTATACGTTATTCAATTCAAAGATAAAGAGACACGCAAAATATAAAAAAGAGACAAAACAATATTGCGGAATCGACAACTTGGAATCTGAAGATGTACGTGAAAATATTATTCAAACGTATCATCGCGTAGTCAGTAAATATAGGAGAAAGAACTATATCCTATATCAAATCGATGGCTATCATGTAGAGGATAACAAAGCTCTATCTAAGGTTGATTCGGAAATTTCACTACGTTAACCGTAATGATTAAAGTCTGAATGCTCGATGATTGTGGGCAATCTAAGTTAGATTGGGAGGCGCTTCAATTGAAATCCTGCAATTTAGCTATCACATCACAGATCTGACAACTAATTCGCTCTTCACCTCGATTGGTTTAATCTTGGTAATCGATGTTTTCGGTATTGAAAACTTAAGTGGATTAGAAATTGCGACAGATGGTAATTGCGCCATTTTATTCTCATCTATTGTCGAAAAACAATAAACTGTAGATTTTATTTTCGGTTTTTGAATTCGGCACCCTGCCATAAAATCGTTCCCTAAGTAGGATAAAGGGATTTCCTTTCTATCGTTGGCGACAGTAACAGCCATTACCAGGTTATGTTCGGCCAAGAAGTTAAACGCTATTTTGTTAAGACTTACCGGAATATTTTGAGATTGAGGTTTACTTCCAATGATCATAACAAAAGGGTGCGCATAATTTTTTCGGATTCTAATATCCCAATATTTTCCAGCAACATCACTAATCCTATCAAGATCAAAATCAAGACCAATACGAACATAGACATCAAAATTTGAACCGCTGTCTACTACAGACTCAATAACAGATTTCACCTTTCCGTGTTGAATTATTTCCCCATAAATATCTGATAGCAACTCACTTTCCACGGTTGCAATTTTAACTTTTGAATATTCCGAAAGGGCGTTTAATTCATTCAGGCCAAGCCATCTTGCGGCTAAACCCTCATACATAGAAACGAGCGGAAGGTCATTAGTATCGGAAAAACTGTTCTTATTTAGTACGGCTAGATATTTGGTATTTAATTCGGACAAAAGATTATGCAAGTCGTTGTTTTCAAGAATGTAAGATAGCCGTCCGTTAAGCCTTTCTAAGTCCACAGCTGCGTCTGCAGACACAGTGAGTCGTAATATACCATTTTGTACGTTTAGACCCTCATTCATATTTGAGAGCTTAACCTCTGCAGCACTTACTAGTTCAATTATCTCGGAAAAACGTCCACCTACCAGTTTTTCTGTTTTGATAACTATCGCGCCGGCTTGTCTAGCGGCGTCAAATTGGAGTTGTTTCACCGCTAATATACGTGCTTCAGCTACACTAGAAGAATCACGAACAATTTGGTTTGTCGATACAGCTCCATTCCATTCTTCAGCTTGCCCCACTAATGATAAAGGGATGAAACAAACAATGATTGTTGTCCGTATTAAGTTCTTCACTATCGTTCTCCTGATTTGCAACCAGGCATATGCCGAGGATGATTCAGTGTGCCATACAAATATTTCGAGTTTGCGCATACTTGCCAACAACCATGTAGATGCCAGCTATATCAGTGGCGAGGAAGCTATTCGTGGCTCCGATTACCGCGTTGAGATAGTAAAAAAATCATACGGATTTGTAACTTCAGATCAATACAAACGGCACATCGACATTAACGACAGAAACATGCCTAGCCATTTGTCCAATTCGACCGGCTCTTGTCACCAAGAATCGGTCGAATTGGGAAGTTACTCAACTAGGCCGTCGGAAAGCTTATTTTCTACTTCACTTTCAGCAAGGATTTGATCTCGACGTTTATCTAAACGCATTTCAAGGTCCTGGAAAGCCAGCACCATATCCAGAGCCGTCTGCTTCTCTCGCTGTTGCTTTAAAACGGTATTGAATTCGTCATAAGGTAGTTTTAGGAGAACATACGCTTGGTACTTGCCATTTGCTGCCTTTATATCTTGTTTTACGGTGTCAAAACCCACGACAGGAACCCTGCGAACCAACTTATCAATCAACCCCACATAGCGGTTGGACGCTCCATTGTCGTCGGTTGAATACAGCCTCTCGCTTCCGGACAATTCTTGCGAGTATAGCTTTGCCAATCCAAATTCAGCTTCTAAACGAGCTTTTTTTAGCGCCAATTGAATATTGTCGCTATCTCCCATTCCAACAGCATACATACCAGTCTTGTCTGGCATCGGTGGAGTCATTACCCATCCAGGAAGATCAGCAATATGCAACTCAATAGCTTCGTTGCGTTCCCCGATCGCTTGTTGGTGGGCCCTTTCAGTTGCCGCCGGATCTCGTACATCAATTGAGGAACAGCCAGCAGCGAGGGTTAGCAATAGAATAGAAGGGTATTTCATAGTAATTTCACCTCTGTGTTTCCAAATATGTGTTCCTTATAGGTATAACTCGAAATTACAAAACCGCAACTATGCGTTTCGCTACTATACTGTAGACCGTTATCATATTAGGGGGGTTAGTTTTCCTTACATGTTACTAACAAATTATTAGGTAACGGTCTATTTATACCTCGATAACAACCCTGAGTTCTCGGAATTATGAGCTTGCCATCTAAAGTCTAACTATAAACAACGAGAGATTTCCATATGCAGCCTGTTGTACGCTAGATGATGATAAGAAGCTTAGTTAGTAAGGTCGTGATTAAAAATCATACGCCAGATCAAGGGTGAAGCGTTTATTTCAAAAAGTATTAGGTTTTGAGGGGGAGGGCTCTATAGCTTTACAATAGGAATATCTGAAAGTCGCGACGTGTAACAAGGTGACTTAAATGCTCTGGGCATCTACCAACGTCGCGGTGTTCCTTGAGTATCGATATAAACTGCTCCACGACCGTAGCTGCGATCGATTATATCCATCGCTGCCATTTTGGATTGTGATCGTGCAGAGTGATTAGGAGTAAACAGTTTTTACAGTGGATGCACAGGATAGTCGTTTGGAAGTAAAAAAGGGTTCCATTAACGCTTTAATCCCTTCCATGACGTTATACCTTCGTACTGTACCACCTTGGCCAATAACGGCGGAACGGTACTCAATCGAATGGAGGTTTCATACGTTCGATTTAACGAAGATGAAAGTACGGATTGCTATCCGCGTGTGGAAAGCAGCCTATAGGCAATGGGCTGGATATGAGCGCTGGTTTTGGTTGCTGTCAGCGGCGGGTTTTACCGCGTTCGTATTTTAACCACATAGGCAAGGCACAGCTTGAACGAGCTGTGCCGCAATTCCGATAATTCCACGGGTAATGCCGGTTAATACCAAACCGGCATTACCCCCAATGATCGCAAAGGGTTTCAAAGCGTAGTAAAGTTATTTTTTATTTGCTTAAGATGGATTGTATATGGAAGCAAGGCTGTTGCAACAGCCTTGCATTAACGATATTCTCGGCTCCGATAAAATTGCGAGCTAAATCCTCCCTGTATCCTCCAATCCATCAAAGGTTGTCGTTATTATGGAAGCCACCGTAGCTACTAAAATCATAGTCCCCCTGGTGCTTGGCATGATGATGCTAGGAATGGGAATGTCACTGGTTACGGCTGACTTTAAACGAGTATTAATGTATCCAAAAGCGGTAGCCATAGGAACGTTTGGTCAGATGATACTGCTACCACTGGTAGCCTTTTTGTTGGTTTCAGTGATGCCTATCTCTCCTGAAATTGCGGTGGGTGTGATGATATTGGCTGCTTGTCCTGGTGGGCCGGGTTCCAATCTTGTTGCGATGCTCTGTAAAGGCGATGCCGCGCTATCGGTGTCTTTAACGGCTGTCAGCAGCCTTCTTGCTGGCTTCAGCATTCCAGTCATTACTCACATAGCCTTGGGAACTTTTCTGGGGCAGCAAGCCGAGCTTGATATATTTAAACTATTTGATATGGGTGTAAAGGTCTGTGTGATCACTCTCGTACCGATTGGCTTGGGCATGTTAATACGTAAGAAGAATCCGATGTTTGCCGATAGGGCTCAGAAGCCTGTAAAGATTGCTTCGGTGGTTTTTCTAATACTGTTAGTCATTGGTATCGCAGTGAAGGAGCGAGATAATTTACTAAGCTTATTAGAACAAGCAGGGATAGTTGGTCTATTGCTTTGTATGCTAACGATGACGTTGGGTTATAGTATTGCTCGATTGTTGCGGTTGGATATACGTCAAAGTCGGGCGATCATGATTGAGGTTGGCATCCAAAATGCGGCGTTGGCATTCCTGATCACTACCGTGATGTTAGATAATACAGCAATGGCAATACCGGTTGCAGTATACTCTCCCGTAATGCTGACGATATCAGGTTTTCTCATTGCATATTTTAATTTTTCAACGAAAAAGGTTGTGACTGTAAAATAGGGTTTATTCCAACAGATCGTTGTTTTGGCTTGTAGCAATTAATTCTTATTTACATTCAGAGCCCTTCAGATCCCTGTATTACCACTAGTAAACACTAGTGGTAATACAGGTCAACTAATCCTTGGAGCTTTGCTTGCATTGGTAGCTTGATGGCATTGCAACAATAACGTCCGTAAAATACGGTCTGCGATCGAGCTTTATAACATTTCGAGTTAATTGTTTCAGTTGCTTGTTAAACTCTTCTTGAAAATCAGAGGTCAACTGGCCGATTGATTGAGATACGGCTCTTTTAGCTTTGCCTGAAACTATCTTAGCTGGAGCCTCAGTATAACGCTTCATTGCTAGATTTACGGCTTCGAGAACTATATTAATTTCAGTGTAGTCAGGACCATTGATTGCTTCTTTTAGTACACTATCGTTTATGTATGGTAAGAATCTGGTTATCTTATCCGAACGTTTAGTCTTTTCCAGCATCATCAATGATGCGTCAATGTAGTAGTCATCATCCTTTCCAGGGAATATGCATTTTCCGTTTCTTTCAGGTCTAATCCATAATTCACCTTGCACATGTTTATTTAGCATGAGCTTGCATTTAGTGTTTAGTTTGCAGGGCGTAGTTTCTACAAGGGCAGTACCATTTATCTTTCGCTTCGCATCAGCATATAACTTTTTAATGAATCCTTTTGGTTTTCCATCTCCTAGAGATTTCCCTTTATACGTTGCTTCAACATAGTATTCTTTAGCTTGAGGGATGTCCTTTAAGAAACATATTTTCTTTCCTTCGCATTCTTCCGGATAGCTTATCTTGGTCCCGCTGATATTTAGATTTATGACAAAATCAGAATGGTCCTTAGGCCATAATTTTAGACCTCCTTCTGTAGCAATCTCGTCACCAAACCTAATGATAGCAACATAGCTTTTTCCAGAGACCTGGTTTTTAAGACTTTTTTTTGCTTTATGAGCTAGAAATAAGTCAGCGCCTTTAGCTAGCTTCTCGTCGAAATTTGGAGTGTTGTTGGTAGCGGCTACTAAACCGGGAAACATAATAAAGAACAAAAGAATAAAACGATTCATATATAAATCCAAAGTGACTTTTCCATAGCTTCAGAGTATGCTCCAATTTAAGATATTTACGAACTTTAGAGAATGTTTTAATTGAAGATTCACTTAGTTACATGTTACATCTAGCATTTAGTTCTGAAATTGTTTTTACACATTTCTCTATATATTAACCCAAGTTACTCTGCCATATTTCGTCGGTATAAATATCAGAAGGTAGCTCAGGGAGAACGCTCTCTGCATAACGTTCCCTATCCACACTTATTCAGTATTACTTCGACATATGCTTACTTCAAATCCCGTTGAATGCACAATCAGACGACAAATAAAATTTGATCCTCGCTAAATTCGCTATAGGAGTTTTCCGCAGTGATGATGTTCGCTTTACAGGCAAAAAAATATTTGGTGCTTTCGCTAATTAACGGTGCTAATACATTTAGCACATCTTGATTTACTGTTGTTATAGAACCGCAAAGCGATCGTACAGATTTTGGGTGAATTGGCTGCCAATGGTTATACCAATATGAAGAATGCCCAATATCGACATCATTAAAGCTATAGTTGATTTTCTTATTCTTGTTGGTCGCTATTACTGTCTTATTACCCGCTTGGCTTAAAGGAACATATAAGCCTCTTGCCTCTAAATCAGAGTGCCAGTGGCCATATCTCAAAATGGGGTAAGCCGTTGCAGCGAGGAATCTATATGGAGCACTACCATCATCAGCTTCATCTCTGAGTTTATAGAAGATTTCTTCGTCCAAATTGACGCCAATACACCCGCATTGACTACGATCTTCTAAATCAACGTTATCCGGGATAGCATGGTTGCAGTAGGCTTTAATGACTGTGATATCAATCCAGGTATCGTCGTTTACTCGTATGGGAAGCCCTAAAGCTACAAGTAGCTTAGAATCATTAACAGAGTGGAAATTGTTAATGCAATTCTTTACAAAGTCGACTACGTTGTCCTTGTTCGGCTTAGCTTCGCCATCCCACGAAGGGATGAAATCGGATCTCTTGTCATGGGACCCAAAATACACAGGCTCTATAGGGAGCGCTGGTGTAGCCAGTTGTTCGGCGTATCCATCGGGCATGTCAAACGCCTGCCTAGCGATTTCTATCGTTCGTAGATATGCCGAGCGGCCACGATGGCTAGCACTGGTGTAGAACTGCCCAGTACACCTTTGCCTATCGGTACTAAAGAAATATTCGATACCCGAACCTGTTTCAGAACAGTAATGAAAGGTTTTATTCCACTCAGACCTGTAATACACGGTGAATGGAATACCTGTTCTATCCTGCTCTTTCTGAAGCATTGAATGATAAACATGGGGGACGTGGCTACCTTGATATTGTTCGAACTTATGGTTTCCCGCTGTTAAATCTAGCTCTGCCGAAACCTCGAAAGCATACTCGCCAAATATTGTTGCATTTGGAACCAAGTTTTTAATTATCATGTCGGACAGAATCGATCTAGCGTGTATATTCTGGCCGATCGCCTCTGGTGGCCGATAACCATGATGTTTGGATGCTAAGATAAGGCTTAACACTTCTACGCATTCGGACTCCTGTGGTCTCGACGAAAGATCCTCTAAAACAAGTTTTTCGATAACAGGAAAAGGCTCAGCCAAAAGGTGAGATATCTGGTCAATCACCCACAATTTTACCGAAGGGACAGGAAATTTTAGGCGGGAAACTAAAGCCTTACACAGGATAGTATCAGCTGAATCTCCATTCCCCCAATCCCATTTTGGTTTTTGCAGGGGCAAATTTCTTAAACTCTCTTCTAAGCATTCAACCATTGCGATGCTCAGTTCAAGAGCTTCATCCGTTCTTCCACTTTCGGACAAAAGGAACACTAACCTATCGTCGGGTATAATCAATTTACCAAATTTATCCTTCCACGTATCAGGTTCGACTGTAGTGGCAACAATAAACTCATTGATTCTTGAAGGGTAGGTTGTTGCTACGATTCTAAGCCTTTCAAGCGACTTTTCTTCGCTTTCATACCAGTGTGACCAGCCGCTCATTACACAATGCCCGGCTGCTAAAAGGCCAAAGGCTTTTTTCTTTCCATAAAGTTTTTTTTGCGTTACAAAAAGGCGATCAAACAGATGTCTTCTATCATCCAGTCGATCTGTTTGGTTCGGTAAGTTCTGTATTAGGTTTTCGAAAAGATCAACTTCATCTATATCTTCCCAGTGAGTGTACCATTTTTGCCAAAAGTCATTGGTTGAGTACTTTCCTTTTAGAGCAGCAAGAAGCTGATCAATATTTACAGGTGGGTAGTCAGCTGGATCAAGGTCAATTTTTTCTGCTAATGAATCAGGCTGCTTATCGTCATGGATGTCCTCTAATATGTCTATACCAAATGTATCTACAATTTCTTTCGACAAATCAGCGGAGAGTTCACAGCCGGAATTGATTTTTTCCCGTAAAAGGGTATGGCAGCTATTGTGGAGCCCTGTTAGATAAAGGCTTCGTATAATCGGAGATGTAAAGTCAGCGTTTTTTACTAATGCTGTAAGAGTTTCCTCTGCGTAATACCACTCGCCATCCTGGATTTCTTGTTCATAAATTGACGCAGCTGTTTGTGGATTTAATGAAGCTATGATTGAAGATATTGAGTGCTTCGAATGCCTTGTTTCATCACCATCGGTAAAAGTAGAGATGTTATGAATTATTGGGGAAATACGCTCCAACAACCCCAGGGCTTCTTCCGGGCGAACTGCAGAAAGATAATTGATACCCGTGAGCACATCAAAAATAGTTGTATCTTTGTGGTGACCGTAGCCCAGCACATAGTCCCAGCAGGTTCGTAGATGGTTAAGGAAACGCTCCTTATCTTGGTGTCGTAAAGCGAATTCAGTGAGTTCAAGGCAGCTGTTCGAATATTCTATCGTTTCTTCAAGCTGATGTGATTGCCTGGAAGATTCTGTATCAATCAGGTATTGAGCGGCTTTATCAGATATTACATTCAAATGTATGCTTTTGTACCATAGTCTAATCCATTCAGTGCGATAGGTTTTGTTCTCCATTACAGCCTTTAGGGCCTCAAATTCTATCTTTCCTTGAGTTGTCAGTAGGTGACAATCAGCGGATATTTCGACCCAATCTCGTTTAAACCAAATGTCTGCTCTTCGAGTCGACCATTCAACATCGTCCAAAATAGTTTCATTAGGGATAAGGCTACACATGAATTCAAATTCCAGTACCCCATCGAATATGAGCTTCCTTGCAACCTCATCAACTAACTCGTAAATGAGGTTTAGATGGGGAGAAATATCGACTCTCTCTCTTGACGCAACTACAGGTAACCAGCAGAAATCGCCCGCTGCTTTTAGCCTAATATTGAGGGAATAGAAGAACCATTGTCGGTAAGAATCCGCATTATCTATCTTGATTGGTATACAGCTATCGATATCAGTAAAGTACGTATCAAGTTCAGAAAAATTGCCTTCAAGAAGGATTTTATGGAAGGAAGATAGAGCGCTAGATGTAAATTCCTCATACCCTGGTCTGGCAGCGATTTCAGCTTCTTCTAAAATACTTGTTCTAATAGCCGCTAGCTCTATATCGATTGAGGTCGGGCCTTCGTCCATATTCACCCGCGCTCTAACCATTAGTGAAAAGTCCTTTTTTAGCAGGCAAGCATCTATGAATGCACTTACATAGCTTTCAGGCCAATTTTTGAAATTGTCTTCACCGAAGATTCCATCTAAATTAAGCGTATCAGTCAGTACACCGGCTTTGATTATCAAAGCGGCTTCAGCTTCTTCATCCTGTCTATTCCGGTGCGATAATAATTTGGTTTTTGTTTGGTAGCGACTAATCGCCTTCCTAGCTATGAGTTTAGAATTATCAAAATCTTCCCTATGCCACAAGGCAATTGCTAGGATTGCCAACTTTTCGGGTGGATATTCATTCTGATGTGATATTTCTTCGGTTAAAAGACACTCTGATGCATAAACTAGGGAAAATATTTTAAGGGATGGAGCGTCCCAAGTTTGAAACTCGACACCATTGATAATTCTTGTTTTTAACGATCGATGCTTATACGCCTCAGCGAAATTAAACTCACTAAAAGCGTAACGTTCAGCTTCCGACAACAGGCGATTGCATGTTCTCGTTGGACAGCCCTCTATGAGGCGATCAAGAACCCAGTCTCGGGTCACTCCGTGGCGAAGTGGAAGCGTATCGTTGGCCATTGCAAATGAAGTCCAAAGCCATGACTCTCTCAAGTGTTGTGGAGCTTTGTTTTCCAGCCATTCACTTACGCTTGGTAGAAGAGCCTGGATTCTATCTTCATGGTCAGGTTCGCTCCTAATGAACACAATTAAGCTCTCATGAAACGGGGTAACACCAGAAGCTCCTTCGTAAAGCAGGTGAGATACTGCATCAATGCTTGGAGTAGGTTGGACTTCGTCCTTAAGTAAGATGCTGAAAGCGCTGCGGGGCCATGTAAACTGAAACCCACTGCTTAAATGCAGGACATCTTTTTGCTTGTAATTCAATTCGTTCCAAAGGTCTCTGTAGTAGGTGGCAATATTGTTATCACTACAGGGGGGTAATTGCTCGATTTCCCTTGAAGACAAAGCTTTTCCATTCTGTGCCAAAAATTCACACGAATATATTACGTGCAGCGGATAGCCAGATGTAATTTCAAATAGTTTTTGAGCTGAACCACGAACTTGCTCATTCCTCTGATCTTTGTGGCAATTAAGATAAAGCCTCCCTGAAGTTATATGGTGCTTCAAAAATTTTAGTATTGAATCACCATTCATTTCTGGGAGGCTCAACCAATCATCTTTAGGACTGAAATGTAACAGTAACTTTGGTAATAGCTCGTTATCAACAGGCTGAGTTCCAACTATCAAGACTAGATTTTCAACGATAGGGAGAAGCTGTCTAAATATCTGGTCAAGTGGCTTTTTATCTCGATCATTATCTCTCCACACATGATCTAATCCATCAATTAGTACTACGAAAGGTTTGTTCTGTTCCTTATAGTGCTCCGCACATTTTTTGATGGCAGTGCGTAAACTTTCGGGAGAGGAAGTGTCAGCCCCAACTTTTGCATGAAAACTCTGTATTTGATGTAGGAGCGATTCACTGACAATTCGAGGGCTGAGCCTGTCATCAGTAGTATCATTCACCGATAGAAAATAATGATGCCGAACAACAGGGATATCTGATTCTTCAAGTGACTGACAGAGAAAGCTCAGATACGTGCTTTTCCCCAAACCAGGCGTTCCAGTTAGTGTTATAATCTCACCCTGAGATGAGGAGATTTTTCCCTTTAAATCATTGTGGAAATTTTCACTAGGCAAGCAATATTGGGGCGTAATATGAAAAAACTCAGGGATAGGATCAGGCCGTCTTGAGGAGAGTATTTCTCGTATTTGATTTAGATAGATCCATCCGCCCTCACTCGGGCTATCCCTAAATTTTGCCCAGTCGCTAGCTCGGTTAAGCAAGCGTTCAATTCCTGAATCATCTGAATGGTTCAGGAGTTCCGATCGAATCGTTCGTTTTAACTTTTGATAATCGCCATCACTGTGTTGTATATCGAGCGCTGAGAATAAGGAATGCGCAACTTGCTCGCTACCAAGCTGTTGTACTATTTGCACTCTTGTTTCGAGTTCTATCTTGGAAAAATCAATTTTCTTTCCATTCAAACAATTTTCCATTGAACGGTCAGGGATTTTATTCGATAAAAGAACAACCTGTCCTAGCTGATCAGCAGGGACAGATGAGATAGCATCGCCAATTTTCTTTAATATCGAGCGGGATCTTTCGGTTTTACCGCTTTTAGCTAACAGCCACTTCCAAGTGAAGCGATTCTCATCCTTTTGAGGTGTAGGTGTGAACTTAACTTGCCAATAGTCAATTTTTCCATCCGTTCGTTCACAAACGATATCATCAATGCCCTGAGGAGCCTCATCTTCGTCTGCTTCAAAGCATACTCGCTCATATTCGGTAGGGCTGTTCAACCATTGCGCCAACATATAAACGCCGTGCAAAGTTTGATACTCATAACCCGCGTAAGGTATTGCACTATTTTTAACTTTCACTATCCAGAAGCAGCCTATATGTTAAGTGATGTACTAGTATAATCACTATTTATCGATCAAAGAGAGTTATGCCGACATACTTTCCGTTTCCACAAGTCTGGCCATTAAAGGCGTTTCTTCATAATAGACGTCCCGCATTTCGGGTAACACCTTGATGAAAACCTCCGAAGCAATAGAGACGTACTGGTCTTTGATATCATAGGGCGTAATATTCCACCCATTCGCTACAGCCTTTTCGACGCTGGTCACCACCCCCTTAAGAGCTAGATTTATAGCATGCTTTCTGTTCAGATTCTTTTCAGTAGCGTAAGAAAATGACCGATTGACTGAGCCGTATACGATGGCCATTGACTTTCTAAAGGAGAATCTATCGAGTACAGCGTGCATGTTATCAAGTGATTTGTGACTGTATTCCAATGGCCAGTTAAAAGCCTCAAATCGATAGTAAGTATAGGCAAATAATTCGTGTGCTAGTAGGTCTTTCCAAATCCACAGAGTATTTTCTAGGTTATCTTTCATGCGTTTTACTAATACAGCTTTGCAAGCATCATAAAGAGGCAGCTCAGGATAATCTTCGCTAATTCCATTTAACACCCACCGTACCGAATCAATTGAATATTCTATTCCAGTATCAGTTAAGTCATAAGTTTTATCCGGAGAATACCGGTCAACTAACAGGATACCTTTTCCCAACAGTGCGTCAAAAAATAGGTCTCTCATCGACTCGTGAGGAAACAATATCCCAGAAGACTCGCTTACAGAAATCAAGTGTTTGGAGTAATTCTCCTGCATTCCTGAAAGTATTGTCGTTAAACCTAGGAGGTAACGTGTTTCCAGTGACTCAATCGAGACGGGCGGGCGGTCGGAGGAGTCTGCATTATCATTTAGAAATGACGAAATTCTTAGCCTCTTGCAGTAGATCGCATTAATCGATTCATAGTTCCGGCTATACAATTCGGATTCAGGGTCTGATTTTGTTGCTGCACAAATATGTGCAAAGGCCGCTTCAATGTTTTCCGTAGCTTTGTAAAATATGGCTAGGTTGTTATGGGCACTGGCATTATCAGGATTATCGGCAAGGTATTTGAGGTAGTGCGGTTCAACTAACATCTGACGCCCAACCCCTGCTGCCAAATAAGCTATTCGAAATGACCTGCCGGCATCCTTCGCTAAGGGATCAATGCTTACAAGGAAATCTAGGAACACCTCTTTATCTGCTGTCTCATAGAGATAGTCATCATAATAGGAAAGAAATTGGTTCCAACAATAATCTTTGAACGATACGGCTCTCGTGTCATTCGGTAACTCTACCAACCAAAGTAAAACATCGTTAAGCCAGCAATGGACCTCACTAGTATCAGCATAATCACTCGGATCACTTACATAGAAATCGTCCTCCTCATGCATATAGGGTTGATAAGCAGACCATAGATGCTCAATACACACCAACAGAGGATTTTCGAATTCGGAATAGTGTTCAGCGACCCACGCTATTAATTTTGATTGATAGAGCCATCTATTTGAAAATGTATCTCGACAGGTTTTGTAACCCTCTAAGCTCATATCGACAGCTGTTTCAGACTGGGAATCTAGATAGAAGCTTAGTGCAGTGGCCTCATCAGAGTTTTGGAGGTCATACGAGATGATTAAGTGATTCGATATCGCTTCGAAGAGGTCTATCGGATGATACGGAAAAGACCCGAAGATCTGTAGAAAGGAAGGGTGGCCGGAGCCAATGTGCAGTTCAGTACGCACAATGAACTCGCTCAGCAACACCTCATGATCTTGCTTCTCGCTTAATTGGAACTGATTGAGCATATAGGCAATTTGCGCAGAGAGATCATCAACCTCCTGGAGTTGATCCCAGTCAATAGGGGGAAGTGAGGCATCACTTTCGCCTAGAAATGCACTGATGACCAATAGGGTGTCGTATGCTAATGGTTGGTATTGCTCTCGTAGATGGCGGAAATTCAATAACGTCTCATGAAGCGCGCACCAATCTCCGCGTTCAAAGTAGCAATTCATGATCCCGGCCGAGGCAACAAGCGACTGATACTCCGTTGGCGTGTTTTCCAGAATACTTTGGCATCGATTCAAACGCTCTTGGTACGCATCGCTGTCATGCTCACATAGGGTAACCAACCACGCCTTTATTCGATTGGATCGAGGGAAACGCTTTTCCCCTTCAAGTAAGATACCCCTTCTTACCTGAAAGTCATCACACATCTCTGCAGTTTTTATATGGGCACGATCGAAAGAAGCTTTATTTTTAATCGCGATTGTCAATAAGTCATAAAAAGCGACCCTACGTTGTCCAGCTTCTCCTGAGGGTTTATGGGTTGCGATGTTTTCACGTTCTTCCTCACTAAGCTCGTTCCATAGTACGAGGAATGAAGCGAGGTAGTAATTACCGTGAAGACTCTGATTTTCTAAAACAATACTGTCCAGCAATTTGGCGCCTATAGCACCATACCCAAAATCAACCAGTATGATAGAGGCTGCACCGAGCAGATAGCCATTCTCATCTTCAACTGTTTGCAAATAGTCAACAACCGAATCTGGATCCTTCTCCTTGGCGAAAAGTACGCAATACTCTATGCACTCACGTAATACATCTTCCTTATTTGCCATACCTCTATCCTATACTTCGTCACACTGAGGTGATCTCAGGGCTTTGCTCGTGGTCAAATCCACTAACTTCGTTGACTCTGTTAGTGAGCGGCTATTTTACACGCTACGTTGCCAGACGCAGTGTGAAATTACATTATTCTTCATCTTCTTCGCCACCCCACCAGGAGTCCCCTTGCCATTCACTTTCCTTTTTTTCGTCCCAAAACTCGACTTCTGTCCAACAGTAGCTGGGCTCCGCGACGTCCTCAATTTCCATCGCTAGGTCACGGAGCTGGCGATTAAACTCTTCTGCTTCAGGTTCTTTGTCCACACTGATCCAGTACCACCAGCTGCCTCGCTCGTATTGCTGCACCTGGTAGTAAGACAATACTCGCTGCTCGATACGTTTCCGTACATTACGGACAGTACTATCGGATAACCCCCCCCCATTCTTTTCGACCCGTAAATACAACGACATTCGTAATTTATCATCACTCTTGAGGGGAGGGGCAGTCAAAGCGGGCGGTGAGCTATAGGGTGATGCCGATCGAGCCAGCGTTGCTGTACTTACCAGTCCATGCGTAGGAGAGGCTATCTGGGGAAGAGGAGGGGGTTCGATTTCCTTATGCATCCCCATAAAGTCGGCCATACCCGATTTTTTCGCGCGAATTCTCTTCGA
>MAAB01029664.1_pt1 | contig 28424 bp, 26 predicted proteins | sample 1115991 | NCBI WGS metagenome assembly MAAB01 (sample SAMN04961124, study PRJNA320927) | seawater metagenome | isolation source: sample BD02T18 sea water enriched with oil for 18 days | place: USA:Gulf of Mexico | collected 2013-07-27
CTGGAGCTATATATGTCATCGCGTCAAGAGTTAGCAAATGCTATCCGTGTATTAAGTATGGATGCCGTACAAAAAGCAAAATCAGGGCACCCTGGTGCCCCTATGGGTATGGCCGATATCGCAGAGGTATTATGGCGTGATTTTTTAAAGCATAATCCTACTGACCCAAACTGGGCCGACCGCGATCGCTTTATTTTATCAAACGGCCATGGTTCTATGCTTATTTATTCTTTATTGCATTTATCGGGTTACGATTTATCTATCGAGGATTTAAAAGATTTCCGTCAATTGCATTCTAAAACCCCTGGTCACCCAGAATACGGGTATACACCAGGCGTAGAGACCACTACAGGTCCATTGGGTGCAGGTATTGCCAATGCTGTTGGGATGGCAATTGCTGAAAAAACATTAGCGGCTCAATTTAACCGTGAAGATCATGCAATTGTTGATCACTTCACTTATTGCTTTTTAGGCGATGGCTGTTTAATGGAAGGTATCTCCCACGAGGCTTGTTCACTTGCTGGTACCTTAGGTCTAGGTAAATTAATCGCATTTTGGGATGACAATGGCATTTCAATTGATGGTGAAGTTGAAGGATGGTTTACCGATAACACCCCTGCCCGCTTTGAATCATACGGATGGCATGTTATTTGTGTTGATGGCCATGATTCACAAGCAATTACTCACGCTATCGAAGAAGCAAAATCAGTTACCGATAAGCCAAGCATGATTTGTTGTAAAACTATCATTGGTTTTGGTTCACCAAACAAATCAGGTACGCATGACTGTCACGGCGCACCATTAGGTGATGACGAAATTGCAGCAACGCGTGAATTTTTAAACTGGTCTCATGCGCCATTTGATATTCCAGCTGATATTTACGAGCAATGGAATAGAAAAGAAAAAGGTCAAGCGAGCCAAGTTAGCTGGAATGATAAATTTGCCGCATACAAAGCAGCACACCCAGGTCTTGCCAGTGAGTATGAACGTCGAGTTATTAAAGGCGAATTACCAGCCGAATTTGAAGAAAAAGCGAACGCTTTTATTCAGCAATGTCACGAAAGCAGTGAAAATATTGCTTCACGTAAAGCATCACAAAATGCTATTGAAGCTTTTGGTAGTGTGTTACCAGAAATGTTAGGTGGTTCAGCTGATTTAGCGGGTTCAAATTTAACATTATGGTCTGGCTCAAAAGGTATTCAAGAAGATGCTGCTGGTAACTATATCTTTTACGGTGTTCGTGAATTTGGTATGAGCAGTATCATGAATGGTATTTCTTTACATGGCGGTTTTGTCAACTACGGCGCCACCTTCATGATGTTTATGGAATATGCGCGTAATGCAGTACGCATGTCTGCATTAATGGGCATTCAAAATATCTTTGTTTATACTCACGACTCAATTGGTCAAGGTGAAGATGGTCCAACGCATCAACCTATTGAACAATTAACTAACTTAAGAACCACACCAAACCTCACGACTTGGCGTCCTTGTGATGCAACAGAATCTGCAGTTGCGTGGAAATCAGCAGTACAAAATCAAAAAGCACCAACGGCGTTAGTCTTTTCACGTCAAGGTTTACCTGCAATGAGCCGAACTCAAACACAAGTAAGCGATATTGAAAAAGGCGCTTATATTTTAGTTGATTGTGCAGGAACTCCTGATGTTATTTTATTGGCAACAGGCTCTGAAGTTGCATTAGCGGTAAATGCAGCAGCGGCACTAACTGAGCAAGGTAAATTGGTGCGCGTAGTTTCTATGCCATCTACCAATGTTTTTGATAAACAAACTAGTGACTACAAAGAATCAATTTTACCAGCCAGCGTAACTAAACGTGTCGCTATTGAAGCTGCGCATGTTGACTTCTGGGCTAAGTATGTCGGCCTGAGCGGTGCGGTTGTTGGTATGACAACATTTGGTGAGTCGGCTCCAGGTAATGTATTGCTTGAGCATTTCGGCTTCACTGTAGATAACGTTGTAAATACTGTAAACGAGCTATAAGGCTTTGAGTTAAGCGAACTACAACAACTAAAACAATAGTTGTAGTTCGCATTATCCCATAAGTTATTACTAGCTTATCGATTAACACCATCTATAAATGCAGTAAAATCATGACAATTAGAATTGCCATTAATGGCTTTGGCCGTATCGGTCGCAGCGTAGTTAGAGCGCTATATGAAAGTGGCAAGACAGATTTATTCACTTTAGTTTCAATTAATGAACTAGCACCTGCTTCTGGCATAGCACACCTTTTGAAATATGATAGTACCCATGGTCGATTTCCGTTCAGTGTGAGTGAAAAAGAAAACCAATTAATTATCAATGGTGATGAAGTCGCTTTAACGCATATTGGCAACTTAAATAGCCTTCCCTGGAAACAACAAAATATTGATATTGTTCTAGATTGTACAGGTAAATACGGCAATAAAGCTGATGGATTGAGCCATATTAACCGAGGTGCAAAGAAAGTTTTATTCTCTCATCCGGGTAGCCAAGACATTGATGCCACCATCATCTATGGCATCAACCACCAATCACTTACATCTGCGGATCGTGTTGTGTCAAATGGCTCTTGTACAACCAACTGTATCGTGCCGGTTATCAAAGTCATCGATGAAGCATTCGGCGTTGAAAGTGGTAGTATCACCACCATACATTCATCAATGCATGATCAACAAGTCATTGATGCTTATCATAAAGACTTACGTTTATCGCGTGCAGCCAGCCAATCGATTATTCCAGTAGATACTAAACTCGCCGCAGGCATAGAGCGAATATTACCTAAATTTAAGGGCCGCTTTGAGGCGATTGCCGTACGTGTGCCTACCGTCAACGTTACCGCAATGGATTTAAGCCTTACGGTTAATCACGATGTCTGCATTTGCGACATCAATAAAGCCATACAAGCCGCAACAAGTAACCATGACTTATATGGCGTATTAGCATATACCGAAGAACCGCTTGTTTCAGTCGATTTTAATCATGACCCTCATTCTTGTATCGTTGATGGAAATCAAACACGTGTCAGCCATAAACGCTTAATTAAGATGCTAGTTTGGTGTGACAACGAATGGGGTTTTGCTAATCGTATGTTAGATACGGCCATGGCAATGCATCAAGCAGAAAACTAAGAATAAGTTAATAAAATTTATAGACAATTATTTCACATAATTCACAGACAGTGAAAACAGGAGACAACAATGTCGATTATCAAAATGGCTGATCTTACATTAGCTAACCAGCGCGTATTAATTCGTGAAGATTTAAATGTACCTGTAGCTGATGGTAAAATTACTTCAGATGCTCGTTTACGCGCCGCATTACCGACCTTAAAACTTGCGCTAGAAGCTGGCGCAAAAGTCATGGTAATGTCTCACTTAGGTCGCCCAACAGAAGGTGAGCCAGAAGAGAAGTTTTCTCTTAAGCCTGTATCTGATTATTTAAGTGCTGCATTAAACTATCCTGTACGCTTAGTAACTGATTACCTAGACGGTGTAGATGTTGCTGCTGGCGAATTAGTAATATTTGAAAACATTCGCTTTAACGTAGGCGAAAAGAAAAATGATGATACATTAGCCAAGAAATTAGCTGCTTTATGTGATGTATTCGTTATGGATGCTTTTGGTACTGCTCATCGTGCACAAGCCAGTACCCATGGCGTAGCAAAATTTGCTGCAACAGCTTGTGCTGGTCCATTACTTTCTGGAGAGTTAGAAGCGCTAGGTAAAGCTTTAGACAATCCAGCGAGACCACTTGTAGCAATTGTTGGAGGTTCTAAAGTATCAACTAAATTAACGGTACTTGATTCTCTAGCAGGCATAGTTGATCAACTTGTTGTGGGTGGAGGTATTGCTAACACTTTCATTGCAGCAAATGGTCATAGTGTCGGAAAATCATTATATGAAGCTGATTTAGTTGAAGAAGCAACTCGCTTAACTAAACAAGCTCAAGCGAATAATGGTGACATCCCTGTGCCAACTGATGTTGTTGTTGCGACTGAGTTTTCAGCCACTGCTTCTGCAACCTTAAAACCTGTCAATGAAGTGACTGCAGATGAGATGATATTTGATATTGGACCAGACTCTGCAAAAGCGCTCTCAGAGATCATTGCTAATGCTGGTACTATTGTATGGAATGGCCCTGTAGGCGTATTTGAATTCGATCAATTCGGTGAAGGAACCAAAGCTATTGCACAAGCTATTGCAGATAGCTCAGCCTTCTCAATCGCAGGCGGCGGCGATACCTTAGCCGCTGTTGATAAATACGATATTGCAGATAAAGTTTCTTATATCTCAACAGGTGGTGGCGCCTTCCTTGAGTTCTTAGAAGGTAAAAAGCTTCCCGCTGTAGAAATTTTAGAGCAACGTGCCAAATAGTCATATGACTAATACTCAATAGTCGCTAACGAATAGCAACTATTTATACTAAAGAAAAAACGAGTTACTTATTAAGGTACTCGTTTTTTCTTGTCTAAAATATCAATATTAAAAGAAAAAGAAAGCAAAACGAAATTCAAAGCTAGCAAGCAACTCCAGAACGAAACAAGATCGAAATAAAGTCGAAATGAAAACGAAACATCTTGCAATGCAATTGTAGTAAACTTACAATCACTATCTAGGAAATATCACTGATATAGCGTGTAAACCATGTGCATCTTGTAATATTCGCACAAAATTCAGCTTTTACATCTATTAGTGTTTAAAAATCAACTTTAAGCAAATTATCCTGTCAGATAAAGGGACTATTTGCTATAATTTTGTTATCTAAATAAAAACTTTCAACCTTAGCAACAAAAACTTATCTAGGAGTAAGTAAATGGCTTTAATTTCAATGCGCCAAATGCTCGACCATGCGGCAGAATTTGAATACGGTATTCCAGCATTTAATGTAAACAACTTAGAGCAAGTGCGTGCAATCATGCTTGCCGCTAGTGATACTGATAGCCCTGTCATCATGCAAGCTTCTGCTGGTGCCAGAAAATATGCCGGTGCGCCCTTTTTACGCCACTTAATTTTAGCCGCGATTGAAGAATTTCCACATATTCCAGTGGTAATGCACCAAGATCACGGGACTTCTCCTACGGTTTGTCAGCGCTCTATCCAATTAGGTTTCTCATCAGTAATGATGGATGGCTCATTAATGGATGACGGAAAAACACCTAGTACTTATGAATACAATGTTGATGTAACACGTCGCACTGTCGAAATGGCGCACGCTTGTGGTGTTTCTGTTGAAGGTGAATTAGGCTGCTTAGGCTCACTTGAAACAGGTATGGCAGGTGAAGAAGATGGTGTTGGAGCAGAAGGCGTCTTAACAAAAGAACAAATGTTAACAGACCCTGAAGAAGCCGCTGACTTTGTTAGTAAAACCCAAGTAGATGCGCTTGCTATTGCTTGTGGTACCTCTCATGGTGCTTACAAGTTTACTCGTCCACCTACAGGCGATATTTTAGCAATCGATCGTATTAAAGCAATTCATCAACGTATTCCACATACTCATTTAGTAATGCATGGCTCATCGTCCGTACCACAAGATTGGTTGGCTGTTATTAATGAATTTGGTGGAAAAATCCCTGAAACTTATGGTGTACCGGTTGAACAAATTCAACACGGCATTAAAAATGGTGTACGTAAAATCAATATCGATACTGATTTACGTCTTGCAGCTACGGGCTCTATTCGTCGCTTCTTAGCAGAAAACCCTAGTGAATTTGATCCTCGTAAATTCTTACAAGTATCGACTAATGCTATGTATGATATTTGTAAAGCGCGCTATGAAGCATTTAATACTGTTGGTAATGCCAGCAAAATGAAGCCAATAAGTCTTGATAACATGTTCGATCGTTACCAAAGTGGTGAACTAAAAGCTATCATCAAGTAACATCATTGATACAAAGTAGTTACAATAACTATTAATTAAAAGGGCTTAGGCCCTTTTTTTATGCTCGAAAAAAATAAACTACTTAGGTATAATCGATTTAATATAATCCATGTGTTATTTCTATTAAGTAATTTTTTCAAGATGTTTTCTCGTTTTATTTCCCCCCTCATTTTTATAATTTATTGCGCCTTTCCTACTCTTTCTTATGCTCAAGAGCAAAAAGTAGAGACAGAATCGGCTAATGCCTCAGATATATTATTTAGCCTTGAAAAAGCTGATGAATCCCAGCAACCTGCCTCAGGTACTCTATTTACGGCCTCAGCTCAACTAGGGTTACTTTATTTAACAGGTAATACTCGCAGTGCCGATATTAAAACAGGTTTAGACTTACGTTTTGAAAGAGGCCTTTGGCGAAGTTTCTTTGTTTTTGATTTGCTAGTGAAAAAAACTGAAACCGAGAATGAAGTGAGTACCAATGATATTCAAAAAGAATTTGAAACAACGGATCAAAAGTGGAGCATAACATCACAAACTAACTACACGCTTGATGCAATAAAACAGAACTATGTCTATGGCAGTGTCTTTTATGAAGAGAATAGATTTTCTGGTTTTGACTCACAAGCATCAATATCAACCGGTTGGGGTCGCCGTTGGTTTGAAAGTAAAGAAGCAAGTTTTGATGCCGATGTGGGTCCTGGTTTTAAAAGAGATATTACCCAAGTTACCCCTGAAGAAATCGAAGCAGGTATGACAAATAAAACCCAAGATACCCTTATCTTACAAGCACAAGCACTATATATTAGAAAAATAAATGAACATATAGAGTTTAAACAACTTTTTGTAGTCAAACACGCGATAGAGCAAGGGCAAAACAGTATTTATAAAGCTGAAAGTTCAATTACCAGTAAGTTAATTGATTCATTGCAACTTAAGCTTAATTTCGTTATCGATTACAACTCAAAAGTAGATGATGATAAAGAAAATCTAAACACAGAAACATCTGCAGTGCTTATATATAGTTTTTAATCAAGATAGAAGATGAAGCAATATCAATAGCTAGCTACCTAGTTCAACTGATTTTTGTTTAAATTTCTGTAAGTCATCTGCTAAAAGCTCTACATTTTTTGCGTCAATCATGTAGGTGAAAGTACAAGTCTTCGAAGCACTAAATTCGTAACAAACACTGAGAAAATCTTCCCCTTGCTTGCTGCTATACAAACCAAATTTGAAAGTAACCCCATTCATCCATTCCGACACATACTCATTCACGGCTCGAGTGAGTAAATATTTATCTGGTATTGATTGACTTTGCCATTGTCGATACCTATCAATGGCAAACTCAACATCATCAATTTCTGTCTCATTTATCCATAAAGGATAGGTAATATTGAAACTGCTTTTATCTGTACCTGAAAGAGGCAATGTGACCTGAGCTGCATACAATAATGTATTACCTGATACTAGGCCTGTTTGAGCTTCTTTTAGGTTGGCCTGCGTATTCACATAACTATCCGTATCAACATTATATTGTGAGAAATTTACTTGGGTATTCCGGTCAGTTTCGGTGTAAGCACCAATAGTGCCGCAGCCAGATAATGATAAAATGGTCATTGTGATGATGATAGTTGAATTCATTGTATTTTCTTGTGATGGTGCTTGGTTGTAAGCATGTCTAATACGCTAAGTTAACTTAGACAGGAACTAGGTAGTTAAATTGGTAAATAGTATATATTCACATAGGATGGAAACTGTTGAAAATCGTAATGCAAAAGTAAAAAGAAGTAATGTCTCACAACGATTACATAGGGCAATATAAAATTAATCTTTCAGCCAATCGAACTTATATTCATCTTGGGCAAGTATTGGTGATTAAAAAGTATGATTAATGCGTGATAAAATTCTAATTTTGCTTATGTACTAGCTTAGTATCAGATAACAATCATAATTGAGTTCTTTGCCACAGCTTGAACCCTTTTCTTATTTTCTTAATTGTTTCAGTATTAGTATCAAGGCTTAGCGCCATGCAATGCTCAGCACTTTCATCTTTTGATATTTCTAGGCCTGATATAAGCCTCAACGCTTTAGCTCCTAGTAATTCTAAACGATAATTTAGCGACTCTTGAGATTGTATAACCACATCAACTCGCCCTTTAATTAACTTTTTAAGGTTCGCTTCTTCATTAGAGGATATGTCTAGATTTACTCCCTCTTGAAACCCCTTGTGCAAAAAGTAATTGTGACTGTTATCACCCCGCATTATACCAACCACACTTGTTTTTAATGCCTCTAAAGAATCTATATTGATATCATTCGATGCAAGTTTATATGCATGAATTGGCGTGGACTTATAAATGGGACAAAACCAATGAAATTTGGACTCTCGCTGCTTTGTTCTATAAATAGAATAAATAAGTACATCAGATTTGCTTGTTGCCAAATGAAAGCTTCTTGCCCAAGGGTAAATATCTATCGAGTACTTGATATCCGTGTATGACAGTATCTCTCTAATATTATTAGTTACTACTCCTGAAACTTTCTTACCCTTTACAATAAACGGAGGCCAATCTTCTGTTACCACGTTAAGCTCTGCTTCCTCAGACTGTACTAAAGAAGAAAAGAGTAAAAAAGTAATTAACAGGGAAATTCTCATCGAAACTCTACATCTAGGCTTATGATTAATCATTGAAATTAATATCTTAAATTGTATCGCTTCAGTTGTCATCACTATTAAAAGTATTATTGTCATCAACAATATATAACTTGTTCCACAGCAAAATACTGAAAGAATTCGCCCATATTAAGCTTTTCAAAGGCGCTTCTTGTGGTAAAAACTAAAATCGGTTCAATCACATTTGCTTGCCCTGCTTCTTTAACCTAAAATATCGCAATTATATTTTCCTCCAAATAAAAAGGTATCTACATGGCTCAGCCACTACCAGATAAATTCATCATGTCGATGAATCGAGTTTCTAAAGTAGTTCCACCCAAGCGCACTATTTTAAAAGATATTTCTCTTTCATTTTTCCCTGGCGCTAAAATCGGTGTATTAGGTTTAAACGGCTCAGGTAAGTCTACCTTGCTTCGTATTATGGCGGGTGTTGATAAAGAGTTTGAAGGTGATGCGGTTGCTTTAGCCGGTACTAAAATTGGTTATTTGCCACAAGAGCCTCAGCTTGATGAAAATCAAACAGTTCGTGAAGCTGTTGAAGAAGCTGTCGCTGAAGTTAAAAATGCTATGGCACGTTTAGATCAAGTCTATAACGAATACGCAGAAGAAGGTGCTGACTTTGACAAACTCGCAAAAGAACAAGGTGAGTTAGAAGATATCATTAATGCACAAGATGGTCATAATCTTGATAACGTATTAGAGCGTGCTGCTGATGCCTTACGTTTACCAGAGTGGGATCAAAAAATTGCCGTGCTAAGTGGTGGTGAACGCCGTCGTGTTGCCCTTTGTCGCTTATTGCTAGAAAAACCAGACATGTTATTACTGGATGAGCCAACTAACCATTTGGATGCTGAATCTGTTGCCTGGTTAGAGCGCTTCCTACATGACTACTCAGGTACTGTGGTAGCTATTACCCATGATAGGTATTTCTTAGATAACGTCGCTGGTTGGATCCTTGAGCTTGATAGAGGTCACGGTATTCCTTACGAAGGTAACTACTCTTCTTGGTTAGAGCAAAAAGATGCTCGTTTAGAGCAAGAAAGTAAAAGTGAAAATGCACTGCAACGCACGATTAAACAAGAGCTTGAATGGGTACGTTCAAATCCAAAAGCACGCCAATCAAAAAGCAAAGCCCGTATGGCACGCTTTGAAGAACTTAGCAGTCAAGACCATCAAAAACGTAATGAAACCAACGAGCTTTACATTCCACCTGGACCACGCCTAGGTGACAAAGTACTGGATGTGAATAACTTAACCAAATCATTTGGCGATAGAGTGCTGATTGATGATTTAAGCTTTAGCGTACCTAAAGGTGCTATTGTCGGTATTATCGGGCCGAATGGTGCAGGTAAATCAACACTGTTTAAAATGATGTCAGGCGCTGAGCAACCAGACTCAGGCAATGTTGCTCTAGGTGAGACTGTTAAACTCGCCAGCGTTGATCAGTTCCGTGACGACATGGACGATAGTAAAACAGTTTACCAAGAGATATCTCAAGGCCATGACATTTTGCAAATTGGCAACTTTGAAATACCAAGCCGTGCTTATTGTTCACGCTTTAACTTTAAAGGCAACGATCAACAAAAGATCATTGGTGAGCTATCTGGTGGTGAACGTAATCGTGTGCATTTAGCTAAATTAGTGCAAACCGGTGGTAACGTATTACTACTTGATGAACCAACCAACGATTTAGATGTTGAGACCTTACGTGCACTTGAAGAAGCGATATTAGAGTTCCCAGGGTGTGCCATGGTTATTTCGCATGACCGTTGGTTCTTAGATCGCATAGCCACTCACATTTTAGATTACCGAGATGAAGGTCAAATTAACTTCTTTGAAGGCAATTTTACTGATTATGAAGCGTGGTTGAAGAAAACTTTAGGCCCTGCAGCAATAGAGCCACACAGAATTAAATACAAAAAAATAGGCTAAACACTAAATAATATCAGCCGTTGCTGGTACGTTAGTATTTTTGCTGTGATTTGTGATTAATTTTACCGATAAAAGCCAGTTAAACATTGATTTTAATTGGCTTTTTTGTGTCTAATAGTTTTTTACTTTTCAATAAAAGAGGGCTATGCTGAAGCTAGACAATCGTAAGAGTTATTAGTCGACTTGGACAATAGACATGGAAAACAGACGGCAATTTACTCGAATTTTATTTTCAATAAAAGCAGAGTTAGAAATTGAGAAGAGTATATACCATGTTTCTATTCATGATATATCACTAAACGGTGCTTTAGTTACCGCGATAGAGAGTGAACAATCATTAACAGGCAAGCAAGGTACTTTACACTTTTTATTATCGGACGATGAGTCAGAAGTAAATATGAACATTACGGTTGTTCACGAAGAAGCAAATGAAACAGGTTTGCAATGTAACGCTATTGATATTGATAGTGCCACCCATTTACGTCGATTGGTAGAACTCAATCTAGGTAATAATGAACAACTTAATAAAGAACTAAGTCAACTTACTCGTATGAATAACAACTAAACACTTGATTAATATTTTATTTTAGTTTTAATTCGATTTAGTAAAGTTTACATTTTTTTACCCAAACCTTCTTAGGAGTCTTAATGAATCATCTAATTATCTCTTGTATTGGTCCAGATAAAACAGGCCTAGTAGACACTTTATCTACAATTATTTCTAAGCATGAAGGCAACTGGCAAGTCAGTAGTTTGCATCATTTATCAGGTTTTTTCGCTGGTGTTATTGAAATAGCAGTGGCAAGTGAAAAAAGTGAAAGTTTGATAACTGAATTAAAAGCAATCAACGGTTTAAGCTGTCAAATTGAAGTGGCTGAGCCTAATTTACCTGAGGTTGTCAGTAACCTAGTATTAGAAATCACTGCTAATGATAGAGCAGGTATTGTGCAAGAAGTATCTTCTGTCATTCACCATCAAAATGGTAACTTGATAAAACTAGTAAGCACAAAAGATAGCGCAGCTTACAGTGGCCAAGACATTTTTAAAGCTAAAGTACAAATAGCTATTGAGGATAAATCAGTTGATCATCTTATTAGTGCCTTAGAGCAAATAGCAGATGATTTGATGGTAGATATTTCTCGTTAGTTTGCTTTTGAATAATACATAGCCAACTGACTATCCAATTAATCAAAACGTTAACTTCACAGTTTGTAAATTAAAAGCGAGTGCTAAAGCACTCGTTTTTTATTTCTAGCCTTAGCTAAATAAAGAATAAAGAAACACCTTAAGACAAGCTTTCCAAAAACTTAGCTGCGTTGTTTATATCTCGACTGCGTTTCATCTCGGGTAAACTCTTTAAAAACGTTTCTCCATAGGGTTTATTCACTAGTCGATCATCGCAAATCACTAATACACCACGATCACTCACATCTCGAATAAGACGACCTACCCCTTGTTTCAAAGCGATAACAGCTTGCGGTAATTGAATTTGACTAAAGGGTTCTCCGCCTTGACGTCTTGCATCTTCACATCGAGCCTGTAATAAAGGATCGTCCGGTGAAGCGAACGGCAGTTTATCAATAATCACACAGGTAAGCTTATCACCACGAACATCAACCCCTTCCCAAAAGCTTGCCGTTGCGAGTAATACAGCATTGTCTTGCTCAACAAACTGCTCTAGCAATTTACGCTTGGCCATTTTTCCTTGTACTAATAATGGGTTATCAATATTTTCAGCCAGAATTTCAGCAACCTGATGCATAACACGATAACTGGTAAAAAGCATAAAACACGCACCTTTACTGGCTTTAATCAGCGGTTGGGCAAGCTCAGCAAGTTTTGATGCTCGATTCTTATCATTGGCTTGAGGTAAATAACGTGGCACTACAAGTTGAGATTGCCTCTGATAATCAAAGGGACTATCGAGCATAAGTTGCTTAGCATTTTGCAAACCTAAATGCTGGGCAAAATGGTCAAAACGATTATTTACCGCTAAAGTTGCAGAAGTAAAAATCCAGCCTGCGCCTGACTCTTTTACCACCACACTAAACTTATCACTGACCGTTAAGGGTGTTTGGTGCAATACCACACTTCTTGGCGTGGTTTCATACCAAAAACTCATACCGTACGCTTCAACATTCGCCATGACATCATATTGGGCAAGTAGGTTAATTGCGCGATCAAAACAATTATCAATTGCCTCATTTCGAGAAACACACAGCTTAATCACCTGATATAAAAAATCTAAATCTGTTTTTAAGTCATTAAACTTTTGTTGAAAATGGCCTTGTCGATATTTTTCTCGCCAATTACCTCTTTCAGGATCATAATTAAACAGCAGCCGAAACTCTTGACAGGTTTTCTGCAATTTCTCTGCTGCTAACCCTAATTGTTTAACATCAGTTAAACTACTTCGGTGTACTTGTAATACGTCGGTACATAAATCAACCAGCTGTTTACTAGAAAAAGCTTCACCAAAGTATTCACTCGCAATATCGCTAATTTGATGCGCTTCATCAAAAATCATCACTTGCGCTTTGGGAATAAGCTCGCCAAATCCGGTATCCTTTAATGCCATATCAGCAAAGAACAAATGATGATTCACCACAATAATATCGGCATCACTCGCCTTTTGACGCGCCCTAACTAAATGGCATGCTTCATAGTCTGGACAATCTCTTGCTAAACAATTATCCAAGGTACTTGTTACAAATGGAAAAATACTGGAGTCTTCACTGACATTGACTAACTCGCCAATATCGCCACTTTGTGTACCATTAGCCCATGTTTTGACTTTAACCAAGTCTTGCAACATTTGTGCATCTAGCTGACCTCGACTATTTTGGTATTGCGCTAACCGGTAGTTACAAAGATAATTTGCCCGCCCCTTTAATAAAGCAACTTGCGCATTGCTCGCCAGCGCCTTTTTGATTAAAGGGATATCCTTATGAAAGAGTTGTTCCTGAAGATTCTTAGTCCCAGTTGATACAACAATTTTCTTAGGTTTGTTTGCATTCAAAGATAAAAAAGCAGGAATTAAATAAGCAAAGGTCTTTCCTGTCCCAGTACCCGCTTCAACAATCAGCGAAGATTGTTTGTCAATTGCCTGGGCGACATCAAGTGCCATATCCGTTTGTGCCTGACGAGGAGAAAAACCTTTAATGGCTTTCGCTAAAGCACCTTCTTGAGCAAAAGCTTGGCTTACTTGGTTAACAGGGTTAATTTTGTTTTCGGTCATGTAAAACGAGACGGCACAAATGAGTATTTATGTCTGAGAGTATACTTAACAACGGCTTAAGCATAAAGGTCTAAGTGCTTAGTATTCCCCTCATCGTCATTACTGTTTTTTTCAGGCTTGACCTCGCCTGTTTTGTGCTCAGCATGTTTTTTCTCTTCCTCCCTTTGCTTACTCGGGTGGTATTGATCTTCTTCGTTAGTAAAATAATATTCATGGTATTCTACGTGATCGGGGTCTTGATGCAGTTTACTGTTGGCAGCTTCTTTAAGCAGTGCTTTAACCTTTAAGCTTGTAGGCTTAATAGGTACAGGCACGACGCGTGTTAGTTGAGTAGTAAAAATATCCATTCTTAGTTCCTCGTAATTTAAAAGTTGCAAATAAATAGTACAAAACACAGCCTTGTTATCGACCATTGCTTAAAAATCTTTAGCCCACCAATTTAGAGTAATAACTTTAAGCTAGATTCATATAACAAATCATAATAAAAAACTTTTATTTATTACTTGCAGGCCTCTTAATTAAGCAGTAGTGTAAACAATATCAAAAGATATTATTTTCTACCTGTTAATTTAATTTTAGATAACTAATAAATTAACAGCAACTGAGCAACTATTAGAGATTTTTTTACCATGATTATTAACCTGAATAGCCGACATCACCACCATCATTACAACTAGCCCATTCAGGTTTACTTTATAAGTAGATTACTGAAGGGCAACTGGCCTTTCAGTGGTTTTAAAAAGCATAATACATCCTCTACATAGAAGTAACGTAATTGCTAAACCCCCGAAAGAGTCACAACTCTCTCGGGGGTTTTTCGCATTTTAGCGAATAAGAAATTGTATATACATGACAAATTTAAAGATTAAAAACGATAGGAATTAACATTATGAGCACATCAGAGCCACGTTTACGCATTGCCATGCAAAAGTCAGGACGCCTAAGTGAAGATACCCAAAAACTACTTAAGCTTTGTGGATTAAAGTTAAATCTGAGCGATAGAAGGTTATTAGCCCATGTCAGCAATATGCCTATTGATATTATGCGTGTTCGCAGTAGCGATATTCCCGGTTTGGTAATGGACGGCGTTTGTGATTTAGGTATTGTTGGTGATAACACACTCGAAGAAGAAGAGTTAGATCGTCAGTTAAAAGGTAATAAGTCTGAGTACATTCGCACTACTTCATTGGATTTTGGTGGCTGTCGTTTTTCAATTGCCATGCCAGAAGAGTTTGAATACACAGGTTTAGCCTGTTTAGACGGCTTACGTTTTGCCACAACTTACCCACAATTATTAAACCGTTTTGCTAAAGCTAATGGCATTAACGTAGAGTTTTGTTTATTAAAGGGCTCAGTTGAAGTAGCACCACGTGTTGGTTTAGCTGATGGTATTTGTGACTTAGTATCAACGGGTGCAACGCTTGAAGCGAATGGTTTAAAAGAAGTCGCTGAAGTTTTCCGTTCAAAAGCATCTCTGATCCAGCGAGCTGATGCATTATGTGAAGAAAAACAAGCTATTTTAGATACCTTATTACCACGTGTGCACGGCGTAATGAAAGCAAAAGAAAGCAAATACATCATGTTGCACGCGCCTAAAGATAAAATAACTGAAGTTAGCAAATTAATGCCCGGTACAGAAACACCTACAGTATTACCGCTAGCTGAACGTGACGATATGGTTGCTGTACACGTAGTCGCAACAGAAACATTCTTTTGGGAAACGATGGAGCAGTTAAAAGGCTTAGGTTGTCACTCTATACTCGTGATGCCAATTGAGAAAATGATGGGCTAAATAAGCAGCATACTTGAAACTTCAGCAGCATTGTCTGCGTTGTTCGTTGCCATCACTTAGTAAACTAAGTTCAGGCCGATCACAACTTGACAGCTTTGCTGAAGTCACAATTATTTAGCTTAGTTTCTCAGACATTTACATTGAATATTGAAAATATTAATACCGAGACATAATTATGATAAATCAACTTATCAATTGGCAAGAGCTTTCGCCGCAACAAAAAGATTTAGCCCTTGCTCGACCAGCCATTGCCGATAGCGCTTTATTATCGACGCAAGTCGCCAACATTTTATCACAGGTAAAAAGTCAAGGTGACAAGGCTATATATGCGTTAACAGAGCAATTTGACGGTATTGCACTTAGCACTTTGTCGGTAACTCAAGAACAAGTTGCTAAAGCAAAAGTAGCACTAACAGCTAAACGCACCAAAGCGATTAACACTGCCTATCAACAAATAAAATCATTTCACAGCGCTCAAAAAGCCTCTGATATCACGGTTGAAACAACGCCAGGCGTTAAGTGTACGCTCAAAACAGAAGCCATTGAAAGTGTTGGTTTATACATTCCAGCAGGCTCTGCCCCATTACCTTCTACTGTATTGATGTTAGGTGTGCCAGCACAACTTACCGGTTGTCAACGTACTGTACTTGTTTGTCCTCCTGACAAAAAGGGTCAATTAGCAGATGAAATATTAGTGGCAGCTGATCTTTGTGGTATTACAGAAATATACACAGTAGGCGGTGCACAAGCGATTGCTGCATTGGCTTACGGCACAGAAACAGTTCCCGCAGTCAATAAAGTCTTTGGTCCGGGAAATCGTTATGTTACAGAAGCTAAAACTCAGCTATCACAACAAGTTGCCGGTTTTGCTATCGATATGCCAGCAGGGCCTTCTGAAGTATTAGTTATCGCTGATGGGCAAGCAAATCCAGCCTTTATCGCAGCAGATTTATTATCACAAGCTGAGCACGGCGTAGATAGTCAAGTAATATTACTCAGTGATAGTGAGCCTTTAATCGAAAAAGTATCAACTGAGTTAGCAGAGCAACTGGCCTTATTATCTCGCAGTAAAATAGCTGAACAAGCATTAAAGCAGTCTCGTTTAATTCTTACTAAAGATTTAGCTCAAGCTGTGGAAGTATCTAATCAATACGGACCAGAGCACTTAATCATTCAAACAGAAGATGCGCCAGCATTACTCAGTAAGCTACGAAATGCAGGTTCAATCTTTGTCGGTGCTTATACGCCAGAATCTGCGGGTGATTACGCCAGTGGTACTAACCACGTTTTGCCTACCTACGGCTACTCTAAAGTAATTTCGAGTTTATCTTTAGCTGATTTTTCTCGTCGCTATACGGTTCAAGAGATCACAAAATCAGGTTTACAAAGTTTAGCTGAATGCATTATTGAGTTAACGGATGCCGAAGGTTTAGATGCGCATCAGCGCGCCGTCACCATTCGTTTAGAAGAAGGTAGTTAATTATGACCTCGCCAGTTGATGATACCTTAGCAACAACAGCCTTGATAACTAAGTTAGCAAGAGAGGAATTGGTAGATATGGTGCCTTACCAATCTGCTAGACGCCTTTTTGCCAGTGGTAATAATGAGCAAGCAAATAGCAAAACATGGCTAAATGCCAATGAAGCGCCTGGTCAAGGTCAATATCAATTACATAGCGAAAACATTAACCGTTATCCTGATTTTCAACCGCAAGCTCTATTAAATGCTTATAGTAATTATTGTAAATTACCCGTTGATAACATATTAGCTACCCGTGGCGCGGATGAAGGTATTGAATTAATTATTCGTAGTTTCTGTCGCGCTTATCAAGACAATATCCTAATTTGTCCGCCGACTTATGGCATGTACGCCATAAGCGCCGAAAATCACGGTGCGGGTATTATTAGTGTACCATTAGTTAATACCCGTGAAGCAAAATGTCAGCTAGATCTAGAAGGGTTAAAACAACAAGTAGGAAAAGTAAAAGTTGTCTTCTTATGCTCACCTGGAAACCCTACAGGCAACACTTTACCCGTAGCGCAAATTCAATCTGCTATCGAAATATTTAAAGACAGCGCAATAGTGGTTGTTGATGAAGCCTATTATGAATATACCAATGAAGAGTTAGGTGCTGAGCAAGTAAATAATAAACTCATTAGCCAATGTGATAATGTGATAATACTAAGAACTTTATCCAAAGCATTTGCTTTAGCCGGTTTACGATGTGGGTTTACCCTATCAAATACAGACGTTATTACATTGCTAAGTAAGGTTATTGCCCCCTACCCTATTGCAGCACCTGTTGCTGAAATTGCAAGTAAGGCATTAACAAATGATTTAAGTGTTATGCAAGCTAGGGTCAATGCTGCTAACCATTTACGTAAGCAGCTGAGTGAATGGCTCAAGCAACAAAAGTGGTGTAGCGATGTATTTGACAGCGACGCTAACTTTGTACTATTTCGTTGTAATAATACGGATGATAAAAACAACGTTTTTAACTTCTTAGTAGAACATAACATCTTAATTCGTGATCAGTCTAAACAGCAACAGCTGGAGAATTGCCTTCGAATAAGTATTGGTAGTGAAGAAGAAGTCACGCGACTTAAGCAGTTATTAGAAACATTATAAGTAGAGTTAATGCTGCCTTAAAGTGTAGCGTAACAAACAAAATGAAGAGCATTTTATGAGTAATACACAAGAGAAAATATTATTTATCGACCGCGATGGTACCTTAGTGGAAGAGCCTGCTATAGATAAGCAACTTGATACGTTAGAGAAGCTTGTATTCGAACCTAATGTCATTGCCGAATTATTAAAACTGCAAGCAAAAGGCTTTAAACTAGTCATGGTTTCAAATCAAGACGGCCTTGGAACAAAAAGTTTTCCACAAGCAGACTTTGATTTACCCCATAACAAGATGATGGATTTCTTTAGCTCTCAAGGCGTTCATTTTCAAGATGTATTACTTTGCCCACATTTTGATGAAGACAATTGCAATTGCCGTAAGCCAAAACTCGGCTTAGTGAGTGAGTACCTGCAACAAGGTCGAGTAGATTTCGTTAACTCTTTCGTTATAGGCGATAGAGAAACCGATATGGGACTCGCTGCTAACATGGGCATTGTTGGCATCAAATATGATCGCGAGACATTAAACTGGGCACAAGTGAGTGAACAAATAATATCTCAATTAGAGCAACCAAGAATCGCTACAGTTACCCGTACAACCAAAGAAACAGATATTACGGTTACCGTTAACTTAGATAAAGCTGGTGAAAGTAAAATAGATACTGGTTTAGGTTTTTTTGACCACATGTTAGATCAAATATCTACTCACGGCGGCTTTAGTTTGCAATGTAATGTTAGTGGTGATTATCATATTGATGAACACCACAGCGTTGAAGATACTGCTCTAGCTTTAGGACAAGCTCTAAAACAGGCCTTAGGCAATAAGCGCGGTATTAATCGTTTTGGTTTTACAATACCTATGGATGAATGTCGTGCTGAATGTGCTATCGACCTTTCTGGTCGTCCATGGTTAGAATTTGATGCTGATTTCACCAGTGCCAATGTCGGTACCATGTCTACCCAAATGGTTCCTCATTTTTTCCGCTCTCTTGCTGATGCAATGTTAATCACCTTACACTTATCAACAAGTAAAGGTAATTGTCATCACCAAGTTGAGAGCTTATTTAAAGTTTTTGGTCGCGCATTAGGTCAAGCTATTAAGGTTGATGGCGATGCAATGCCAAGTTCAAAGGGTACCTTATAATGACAAGGGTAATCACTTCAGCAAAAAATGTCATTGTAGACACTGGTTGTGCAAATTTATCTTCTGTTAAGTTTGCTGTTGAAAGGCTTGGCTTTGAGGTAACTATCACTGATGATGTAACATTAATCCAACAAGCTGAAAAAGTTATTTTTCCTGGTGTTGGTAGCGCTAAGCATGCCATGGCAAACATTAAAGCTAAAAATTTAGTCGCAGTTTTACAAGGTTTAACTCAACCTGTACTTGGCTTTTGTTTAGGCATGCAATTAATGACAGAATCTTCTACCGAAGGTAGCAGTGATGACAATACGAGTACCTTAATACCATGTTTAAAGTTAATCCCAACAAACGTTGAACCTTTAAAAGCGCAAGGGAATAGACTGCCACATATGGGTTGGAATACGCTTACTCAAGTAAGTAAGCATCCTGTTTTTAAAGGAATATCTGAAGGCGATTACTTTTACTTTGTGCATAGCTTTGCAGCACCAGTAAGTGAATACACTATCGCTAGTTGCGAATACGGCAGTGCTTTTTCTGCAGCTATCGCCAAAGATAACTTTATCGGTTGTCAATTTCACCCTGAACGTTCCAGTGCGTTAGGTAGTAAAATCATTCAAAATTTTCTCGAGTTAGACTCTACAGAACTTAATCAGGAGCTTGTAAACTTATGATGATCCCAGCAATTGACCTCATCGGTGGTGAAGTTGTCCGTTTATATCAAGGCGATTACGCTCAAAAAACCAATTATCAATATACGGTACAAGAACGTCAACAAGCTTATGCAGAATCAGGTGCGACCGTTATGCACTTTGTTGATCTAGATGGCGCTAAAGATAGCACTAAACGTCAGCTCGAAACCTTAAAAACCGTTGTTAAACACCCTTCTATGATTATCCAAGTCGGTGGCGGTGTGCGTTGTGAAGACGACGTAAAACAGTTATTAGCACTCGGCGCCGATCGTGTCGTTATTGGCAGTTTAGCTATCAAGGAACCTGAGCTAGTGACACAATGGCTTAAAACCTATGGCTGTGAAAAAATTGTATTAGCATTAGACATTAAGATCGACTCAAAAGGTAATAAAACATTACCGACACATGGCTGGATTGAAGATAGTGGTGTGAACCTAGAAGACCTACTTGCACAATACCAAGATGCAGGTATCAAACACGTGCTTTGTACTGATATCAGTAAAGACGGTACGTTAACAGGCACCAATGTGGACTTATATTCTGAAGTTTGTGCTAAATACCCAGAGATTGATTGGCAAGCTTCAGGCGGTATTGGTAGCTTAGCGGACATTAAAGCGCTAATCCCTACGGGTGTCAGTGGCGTAATTTTGGGGCGTTCATTGCTAGAAGGCAAGTTTACCCTTGAAGAAGCAATCGCTTGTTGGCCAACTAGCTCAGCAAGTAAGACAGGTGATAAATAATGTTAGCCAGAAGAATAATTCCTTGCCTTGATGTGCGTGATGGCAAAGTAGTCAAAGGTGTACAATTTCGCAATCATGAAATTATCGGTGATATCGTGCCCTTAGCAAAACAATATGCTGAAGCAGGTGCAGACGAATTAGTATTTTATGATATTACGGCTAGCAGTGATGGTCGCGTCGTTGATAAAAGCTGGGTAAGTCGTATCGCTGAAGTTATTGACATTCCTTTCTGTGTTGCTGGCGGTATAAAAAGTGAAGACGACGCCAAAGAAATCTTAATGATGGGTGCTGATAAAATCAGTATCAACTCCCCAGCATTACGTGATCCGGACTTAATAACACGCTTAGCTGATGTTTTTGGTCAGCAATGTATTGTCGTTGGTATTGATAGCTTTTATAACAAAGACACCAATGAGTATCAGGTGTATCAATTCACGGGTGATGAAAAACGCACTCAACAAACGGGTTGGAATACATTCGACTGGATTGAAAAAGTCGTTAGCTTAGGTGCCGGCGAGATCGTCTTAAACTGCATGAACCAAGATGGGGTACGTCAAGGTTATGATATTGAACAATTAAGTCAGGCTAGAGCAAAATGTAGTGTGCCTTTAATTGCCTCAGGTGGTGCTGGTACTATTGAACATTTCAGAGATGTTTATCAACAAGCAGATGTTGATGGTGCTCTCGCAGCTTCTGTTTTCCATAAAGGAATTATTCCGATTAACGAGTTAAAAATCTACTTAAAAGAACAAAATATTGAGGTAAGACCATGTTAGTAACGAACGATAACATAAATGATTTGGCATGGCAGAAAATGGATAACCTTATTCCTGCTATTATTCAGCACGCCTCAACAGGTGCCATTTTAATGCAAGGTTATATGAACCAAGCCTCATTAGAAGCAACTCTAACAACAGGAAAGGCAACCTTTTTTAGCCGCTCCAAACAGGCACTTTGGGTTAAGGGTGAAACGTCGGGTAACTTTCTAGAAGTTAAACAAGTATTAACCGATTGCGATAACGATAGTTTACTTATTGCTTGCCAACCGATTGGCCCTAGTTGTCACCTAGGTACTGAATCTTGTTTTCCGGAACAAAACCTTACGCAACAAAACTTTCTCAGCCAACTGGAACAAGTAATTCAACAACGTAAAGGTGATGACCCTAAAGAAAGTTACACAGCTCACCTGTTCTCTCGTGGTACCACTAAAATGGCTCAGAAAGTTGGAGAAGAAGGAGTGGAAGTAGCACTTGCTGCTGTTGCTGAAACTAAAGAAGACTTGCTAGGTGAATGTGCAGATTTGTTCTATCACACCCTAGTACTTCTTGCCGATCAGAAAATTGAACTCAGTGAGGTTATGGAAGTATTGCAAACCCGTCATAACAAATAACCTCTACCCTGCGCTAATGCACTATTAAGTTACTTTGCTAATTATTAGCATCCTTGTTATCTTCATAAAACAAGGATGCTTTTATTCTAACACCAGTTAAGTTGGCTTTAATTAGACGGCGTTCGCATATGAAAAACTCTCTTTATCGCTCAGACTGGGCGTTAATTATCAAAATACTACTTTTACTTACTCTGTATTTCATCACACAAAGTGTGCATGCTAAAACCGATAGTGTTCTCGTCTATATTCGCGATGATGTTTATATTGACTACCTACAATTTGTTGATGATAGAGATATTAATTTAATCGATAACTTTTCCGGTGAAAACATTCGACGTGATGTCGTCGACATGATTATTGCACAGCAAGCATTGAAGCTTGGTGGCTTTAAACATAGTTTTACCTATGCGTCTGGCAAGGTGAATTTTCGGAACACTAAGCTGTTACAAAATGGCCAATCACTTATTAGCTTTGATTCCTACTGGCAAAAAGATGCACTCCCTCTCTTGATAAGCTTTATACCCAAACTACTTGAAGATACGTGTTTCAGGACGCCTGAGCGATTCATGAGCAAGACGCCTCACTTTATTAATGGTTGTTCCCTTAACAAGTGAGGCAACGAAGAACATGAATTACTCAGACGTCCCCACAGGGCTGGTTTATAAACGTTTTATGCTACGTTATTGATTTCGACAAGGGAACAACCATTCTCTTCAATCAATGCCTTGCCTATAAGACGTTTCTAATTCCAGCTGAAACCTGCATCTTCATGTGGTTTGGGTATATATTTCTGACCAAGTAATCCGAAATGGCGAGTACGTTGCAGGCATATATACCAGCCCTAAAAATAAAAAAACGCTATCTTTAAAAGAACTGAATGATTTTAAACACCTCACCTCTGTATCAACACCAAAATGGAAAACCGATTGGCACACACTAGAACAGTTACCCCTTAAAAGTCTAACAAGGGAGGATTCTTGGTTATCCATGGTTCGTATGGTGGACATAGAGTGGATCGATTTCATATTAATGCCATTTAACTCAACTCCAGATCAAAGCTTTATTATGAATAAAATACATTTAGTGCCAGTTAAAAATATTGGTGTTGTGCTTAAAGATTCTCGCCATTTTGTTATCAGCAAAAGACATCCCAAAGGACAAGAAGCTTTTATTGCTATGAACAAAGGGCTCAAAATACTCCGATCTCGTGGCGCTATTGTTAAAGCATACCAACAAGCAGGTTTCTTTGTGAATACGAATAAGGTCATCATAATTACCCCTTGAGTATTCATCGAATTCAATCTCAACATGTAGTACTATTCTGGCAAATATAATTATTTAGTGAGCCTAAAAGGTTGTTCACAATAATAATTAACAATCTTCATATTTAAGCACTGTAATTAGTAGCTAAAGGATAGCGATGTTAAAGCGAAGAGCAATAAAAAAATATGGAAAGCAATTATTACCTAGACTTCAGCAACGTTATGGCGAACAAACCTTCTACAATGCTAGCCAAGTTAGAGCGACAGTTTATCAATGTAACTTCAACCCTAAATACTTGCCTCTTGGTTACCTACTCTTTCTAGATTCTTGCTCATTAAATAAAGTCGCTGCCACTGAATTTCCAGAGCTGTGTATGAAAGAATACAAACAAGAAATCAAAGACTACCTTAGTAAACGTAAATATTATGGTAATTTAACACTTTTAAATACTGAACATTATGACTACAAAAACGACTTGGCAAACTAAAACATTTTCAGAGCTATCACTTAATCAATTATATGATGTACTAAAACTACGAGTTGATGTTTTTGTTGTTGAACAAACCTGCTTCTATCCCGATCTAGATAGTGATAAAAATGTGTTTGATAGGCACCCTCAAACATTGCACCTACTAGGCTATCAAGAAGAGCAGCTTGTTGCTTATCTACGGATATTGCCAAAGGGACAAAGTTACCCAGAATATATCAGTATTGGCCGAGTGGTAACAGCAGCTCAAGCAAGAGGAGCAGGCTTAGGACATGAGTTGATGTTAGAAGGTATATCTCGCTGTCAAAAACACTTCCCTAATGAAGGAATTAAAATCTCAGCACAACAACATTTAAAAGACTATTATCAGCAATATGGCTTCATTCAAGTATCAGAAATGTACTTAGAAGATAACATACCTCACATTGCTATGATCCGCCAATTCAGAGACTAAATTGCAAGCATAAAAACAAAAAAACTCGCTTACGCGAGTTTTTAATTTAAGCTAAAAGTTATAATTTAAGCTAATTGAGCAGATAATAACTCGTTAACTTTTTCAACAGCTTGAGTACCATCAATAGTTAAGTAGCTACAGTTACCTGATTTAGCTTCTGATTGATAGAAGTCTACCAGTGGTTTAGTTTGCTCGTGATATATAGCTAAACGCTTACGTACAGTTGCTTCTTCATCATCTGGACGGATAGATAAATCATCACCACTAACATCGTCTTTACCTTCAACCTTTGGTGGGTTGTAAACAAGGTGATAAACACGACCTGAACCAGAATGTACACGACGGCCTGCCATACGTTCAACTATCACTTCATCTGGTACATCAAATTCAAGAACGTGGTCTACAATGATACCACTTGCTTTCATTGCATCAGCTTGTGGAATAGTACGAGGAAAGCCATCAAGTAAAAAACCAGCTTTACAATCTTCTTGAGCTACTCGCTCTTTAACTAGTCCGATAATTAAATCATCAGAGACTAACTGTCCAGCATCCATTACAGCTTTGGCTTTGATACCTAACTCCGATCCTGCTTTAATAGCAGCACGAAGCATATCGCCAGTCGAGATTTGTGGAATACCAAATTTAGCCATTAAAAATTGTGCTTGTGTGCCTTTACCAGCGCCTGGAGCACCCAATAAAACAATGCGCATATTATGTAACCTTAATTGATGGTTGAAGTGTGGAAGTAAATATTACCTTTAGTCGATAGCTTAAATTTTCATTTGATCGAACAAAGGTAATATTTCTTATCTTAATAATTAAGTCGGCTGACACTATACAAGTTAGGCTATGTGCAAACAAGTGGTGAAAGGCTCGATTGATCAAAAAAGGAGGTGTTTCATGCATGAAACCCTCCTTTTTAAGACTAAAGTACTAGCTAAATATTACATTTAGACTGCATATTTTACTTAGTTAGACTTAGCATCAACTTATTCAAGCGAGAAACGAAGCTTGCTGGATCTTTTAAACTACCACGCTCAGCTAACATTGCTTGTTCAAACAAAACTTCAACCCATTGATTGAATCTTTCATCATCTTGCTCATCTGCTACATGCTTAACTAATGCATGCTCACCATTGATCTCAAAGATAGGTAAAGTATCAGGTACTTCTTGGCCAACCGATGCCATTAACTTAGCCATTTGGCTACTCATATCGTCTTCATCAGCAACGATACAGGCAGGAGAGTCAGTTAAACGTTGAGATAACTTAACTTCTTTAACCTTGCCTTCTAAACTCGTTTTAATACGTTTAACAACAGAATCATATTCTTTCTCAAGTTTCTCTTGAGCTTCTTTAGTTTCTGCATCATCCATATCACCTAGATCTAAACCGCCACGGGTAACTGACTGTAATTGCTTACCATCAAACTCTGTTAAATGGCTTACTAACCACTCATCTATGCGATCTGACATTAGCAATACTTCAATGCCCTTTTTACGGAAAACTTCCAGATGAGGACTGTTTTTAGCCGCTTCGAAACTATCGGCAACAACAAAATAAATTTTGTCCTGACCTTCTTTCATACGTTCGATATATGAAGCTAGAGAAACATTTTGTGTAGACGAGTCTTCTTGAGTAGAAGCAAAACGTAATAAACCTGCAACTTGTTCTTTATTAGCTTGATCTTCAGCCGGACCTTCTTTTAATACTTGACCAAACTCATCCCAAAAGCCTTGGTACTTATCTGCATCATTTTTACCTAGCTTCTCAAGCATTTTTAATACACGCTTAGTACAACCTTTACGGATAGCTTGAGTTATTTTGTTATCTTGTAATATTTCACGAGAAACATTTAAAGGTAAATCATTAGAATCTAACAGACCTTTTACAAAACGTAAGTATGTTGGCATGAACTGCTCAGCATCATCCATAATAAATACACGTTGTACAAACAACTTTAAACCATGTTGTTTTTCACGGTTGTACATATCAAATGGTGCTTTTGTAGGTACATATAAAAGAGAAGTATATTCAGTCTTTCCTTCAACTTTGTTATGTTCCCATAAAAGAGGATCACCAAAATCATGAGAAACATGTTTATAAAACTCTTTATACTCTTCTTCAGTTACATCAGCTTTTTCACGCGTCCATAAAGCGGTAGCCTTATTTACAGCTTCCCATAATGCAGGGACAGCATCCACGGCTTCAACAGCAGGTACAGTTACTTTACCTTCTTCATCTTTAACTTCTTCAACAGCCTCTACCGCTGGCACTTCAGCTGTTAACATCTCTACTGAAACTGAAATATGATCTGAGTATTTAGTTACAATAGACTTTAAGCGCCAATCATCTGCATATTCAGATTCATCTTCTTTTAAGTGAAGAATAATATCAGTACCACGATTTAGTTTTTCAATTTTAGCTGTAGTAAACTCACCTTCACCTGCACTTATCCATTCGACACCGTCTGCGGCATTGTCACCTGCTTTACGCGTGCGAACAGTTACTTTATCAGCAACAATAAATGCAGAATAGAAACCTACACCAAATTGGCCAATAAGTTGCGAGTCTGATGCTTGATCACCAGATAATTGAGAAAAGAACTCAGCAGTACCTGACTTAGCAATGGTACCAAGATGCTCAATAACATCTTCATGGTTCATACCTACACCATTATCTGAAATGGTAACCGTGTTATTTTCTTTATCACAACTCACACGAACACGTAAGTCACCATCATTTTCATAAAGAGCGTTGTCTGATAATGCTTTGAAGCGTAGCTTGTCTGCGGCATCTGCGGCATTTGATACTAACTCACGTAAAAATATTTCTTTATTTGAATATAGTGAGTGGATCATTAATTGTAATAGTTGTTTTACTTCGGTTTGAAACCCATGAGTTTCTACTTGATTAGCTTCAGACATGTAAAAATATCTCCTGTAAAAGAATAAAATATGCTTTTGTAAAAGTTGTTAGAAAGTATGTGGGGTTAGGGATTTGAAATTCAAGGGAGAACGATAATTGCTGAACAATTGATAAGAAGAAATTCAATAAACTAATGATTATTCAACTTCATGGCTAATGTGATTTGTTGACTAATTTTTTACAGCAATCAAAAATCAAAGGGTAATAACTAAAGAATTAAATTAAAAGTTAAAAAGAAAAATGCCGGAGTAGATAAGCCTACTCCGGCAATGAATACTTGCGGCAAATGATTGACAGATCAGGTTTACCAAAAAGTATACAGTTATTAATTTGTTGCTTAGGGAGTAAACCACAATTTATTAACCGACTCACATTAACTTATAGTGTCTGTATTACAAACAGCTTATTTCTCATATACTATTACTATTTAGCATAACTAATCAAGTAAAATGAATATATATTCCCAAAATAAAAAACACAGCAAATAATAAACCGTTGTAAATAAATGATTTTATTTAATTTTTGCGCGCAAAAAAAACAGAATTCAAGTTATATATTTAAGCATTTACCAGTAAACTGTTTAACTAGCATTTGCGAAGCTTTTACTAAAGACACTTAGTACACTCTTCTTCCACCTTGATTTAACTTCATCTTTTACTCACAAGCTTAGAGAATGCAAGACTGTAAAAAACATAGGGTTAGCAACGGGATTCTATTATCAGAGCATGGTTTTAGCACCCATACAGCAAAAAGCCCGTCACTTTCGTAACGGGCTTCTCGTATGGCGCAGTACTAGTTAGAAGTTTAACAATGTCTTACGCTCACATGGTCATGTCTGATACAAGTCACACTACCCTTGACGCTATTATCTTGCGGGATTGAAATCCAGCCTACAGTAGGCGTGAATTTATTCGCGCTTATTCGTCATCGTTTTAAATCCCAGACAGCAAAAAACCGTTCACTTTCGTAACGGGCTTCTCATTTTTATTAGAAAGTGAAGTTTAGCAATATCTTACGCTCACATGGGCATGTCTAATACAAGTCACACTACCATCGGCGCATTGTTTTAAAACCCAGACAGCAAAAAGCCCGACTCTTTCGAGTCGGGCTTCTCAGTGCCTAAGCACAAATAGAAGTTTAGCAATGTCCTACTCTCACATGGGAACTCCCACACTACCATCGGCGCAACTGCGTTTCA
>MAAB01001346.1_pt1 | contig 28416 bp, 23 predicted proteins | sample 1115991 | NCBI WGS metagenome assembly MAAB01 (sample SAMN04961124, study PRJNA320927) | seawater metagenome | isolation source: sample BD02T18 sea water enriched with oil for 18 days | place: USA:Gulf of Mexico | collected 2013-07-27
GTACGAAGCCCTCCATCAGCATCATTATGATGAATTCCCATAGCAAACTTAAGGTATTCCATAAGCAACGGTTGAGCATCAAGATATGATATAGAATTCATAGCCTGAGAAACTTTGTTTGCCTCAGCCCACTCGCCTTTTAAAACATGCTCCTGCATAGTAACACTAGCTTTTGGGAAGATAGTACCTACACCTGTAATACCACCGCATGCTCCAGCAAGTCCTGCATGTACAGTTACAGTGTCAACACCAGCCAAAATTTTCAAATCTTTGTTCTCTAACATCAGCGTTTCAATAGTTGAAACATCTGTAGTCGATATTTTAAGCGCTGTTACTTCAGGTAGAGCAGCTAGTCTTCTAAGAAGATCTGTTGAGATTGCATGATAGCCGGCTGCATCAGGGTTGTTATAAGGCATAATTGTTACGCCTGCCTCTTTTGCCGCTGTTGCAGCAAGCTCATAGTACGCATACATTTCTTCATCAGAAGGAACCGCCTTAGTTTTTGGCGGCATGACCATGACTGTATCCACGCCAACCGTTGCGAGTCCTTCAATGATTTTGACAAGCTCTTCTTTAGTTTCAGCCGCAGCTCCACTGATCAACGGGACATTGTATTCTTTAGCAACCTCAGAAAGGGATTTAAGTAAAGAAAGACGCTGTTCGGTGCTTAGGTAGCTATTCTCACCCAGAGTACCAGAAGCGACAAGTCCGCCCATTCTGCTTCCGCCCTTTCCCTGAGCTTTTAAAACAGCTGCGGCCTGTTTTTGTGTTACATCAAAGTCAATTTCAAGGGCACCGGATTCTGACTCTTTTAGCCATGTAAACACGGCCGGCATAACCGTATATCGCCAATCTGTACTATTTGTTTCCATCATATTACCCTTTGTTTAAAAATTATATCAATCGCGCCAAATGGTATACATTATACCATTTGATCGCATTATACCATTAAAATTACCTCCGGCAAAGCCGGAGGCTTATTGGGGTACGCCCTCAAAGGGCTTAAGTTAACGCTCATAGCGTATTACATGCCAAACTTTAGTTGATGCCTGAACTCATCATGAGGTGAATACCAAAACAGAGTCAGCACCATTCTCTATGTTAAAACCTATATATGATTTTTTCCTTTACACTAAAAACTTATGCCTATTTATTTAATGAGTTTCGAAATTATCGTTTTTTACAACGAAACGGCTTAATTTTCTGGTACTAATTTCATCAAAGGAGCTAAAAATAAAGGCGGTGCCTGATTTATGCGACTCTAATTGCGTAACGTGTAGCTGTTCACCTATTTTTGATACATCTATGTTCATGTCATATTTTTCAACCTCAAATGAAAAACCAGGAGAAAAAGGTTCAGAAGCTCTAACGGTCAGTTTTTCAATATAATTCGTAGTTTTATTAAAGTACAACTTACCATCAAACACTTTATTCACTTCGTCATCAAACATAGGAAGTCGCGGTTTAAACGAAAAAATGGCGTAGTGCTCAGAGTCTGTTTCAAAGGCTAAAGTCATCAAATGCACTATTTCGGTATTTTCTGAATTAACCTCATGTTCTTCATTACGAATTGATGATTGAGTTTTGGCATATTCATGCAGGATTACTTTTGAAGGTCTTTTATTATCTTGTTCTATCAATTGCCACTGTTGGTTTAGTTCAAGGTTGGGATCATAGCGTTGAATTCGCTGCTGTAACTTGCCATTCCCCCTATCTAACTGAGTTTCTATGGTGAAGCCCCACCCATCACTATCGTTTAAAGTGTGCCAATGTATAGATTGAACTTGTTGTTTGACGGTTTTCAAAATAATCTTATTATTTAGTCCACTAGCACTAGCACTAGCACTTAATGATAGACACATAGCTAAAATAGAATAAATCTTAATGTTCTTGAATAATTTCATTTTTTTCTCCTAAATATTGTTCTAAACGCCACTATGTTTTGAGGCTAGTGAGTAAATTTATTTTCGTTGTTAACACGGTCTCTATCGATAAAGAGATAATGTGGATCTATTACTATCTTGGAAGGTGCTTCTGCTAAATTAAACGTTACCTGTTTGAAGCCATTGATCATTTGTATGGATTGCTGGTGCAAAAGATAGGATTTACCCAATACCTCAGCATATACACCAACAGTTACGTCATGAGTAAAGTGTTTTTGTTCTAGTGGGTCATGCTTAAATGTCTGGCCCGATACATTTGCAGTAAGCTGATATTTTCCGTTTGCTAATTGCTCGATTTTGGCGTTAGAAATACTTAGGTCATAGGTGACAATCTCAGTTAACCATTCGTCTATTTTTTCATGATGAGATTCCCCTGAAATTTCCTTTACCAAACTCAGCAGATCTAAGCTAGTGGCGTAGTTTTCCCTAACATTAGATTTTTTATCCAAAAGGCGTTTAAGCGCCTGGTTTATTTTATCCTCTGTGATTAAATGCCGAATTGCGTTAAGAACAACGGGTCCTTTGTGATAGCGTAAATAACGTTGGCCTAACATTTTATAAAGCGGTGTTTCTCCTAAAACGTCAGAGCCACGTCCTCTTAGGTATTGCTGTGTAGAATCAGCAACCACGCCAGTAACATATTTCTCTCCATATAGATTTTTCATAACCATAAGAGCTGAGTAATCTGCCAGAGTCTCGATAAGCAGTACTTCACCCTCCACTTTCGCTGAGGCAAGTTGATGCCCCCACCATTGATGAGCAACTTCATGTGCAATCAAATAGGAAAAGTCGTCAGGTCCATTGCCTTGGGCTAGATTCTCTTTGAGACCAACATGTTCGGAAATATAGATGGTTGCTGGGTAGGCTCGAGCGAAGGCTCTATTAGGGAGCTCAACTAATGTAAGCTCTGGAAATGGGTACGGACCATACTCTTGTTCAAAATACTTTAGCGATTCTGTCGCTGTATTTAACATTAAATCAATATTTTTATCATGGCTTGGATGAAAATAAGCCTTGATGTTGGTTTTTCCTGTACGAACAACTTTAGTTTTATATTGCCCTGTAGCAAACCCTAAGAAATTAGATATCTTGTGATTTACTTTGTAATGAAAAAAGGCTCTATTGTTTTCTGTCCACTGTTTTTGCAAAACACCTGGCGCTATGGCAATTTGCTCCAAACTTGTTGATACAATCGCTTCAAAATTGATCCAACTGGCGTCATTATCATGACCATGCTCGTTATACGCTTTGCCCTTATTCAGTTCAGGAAAAACACCTCTTTCTGATAATCCGTAAATCAAGCGTGTTTCATTATTTTGTAGCTCATGAGCATCGTCATAACCCATATATGGCAACAATGTGCTGCCATGGAAGTAACTGCCATTCGTTAATAGCGAAATATCCCGATCGGCGTTTTTAAAGCCTTGCTTAACTAAGCTGGTGGTAAATTCCAGTTTAATATGATCACCTGGGGACAATGTTGTATCTAACTCAACTTCAATGACACTTAATTTATTATTTATCGATGAGTGATAATCACGATTTAAGGTAAAATGAAACACTTGCTCTGTATTGGGCAGAGAGATTAAAAACTTATCGACATTTTCTTTACTTGCGTTTATTAACAAATACTCTCCTTTGACAACCACTCTATGTTGCTTAGGGAAAAAATCTACTTCAACATTAACATCGGTAATTTTAGGTGCTGAAGCATGTTTATAACCTTGTAATTGTGTTTCGTACTCAAGCTGAGTTTGTACAAGCTCATCAGCAGTTACATAGTGATTTAAAATGTTAGTGTTATAAAAAATATAACTACCACATAATACGGCAATTAGGATGTTTAACTGCAGTGCCCGTAAACCGCCTTTTGATAATAAAAATGCTAATCTTTTTGAAGCTGAGACAATTGACTCATCCAAACTGCGCTTAGACAGCCCATAACAAACAATAGCGATTACAGTTGTCACCAAGATCCAGTAAATAGAAAACCAAAATGTACTTTTAAAGTAGAAGTCGTATCCGCTAAAATCTGAATAGTAATGGGGTCCAATATCGGTGAAGCGCAGCATGTTATGCTCTATACCTAATAAAGCAGCAATATCCGTTTTAAACACCAGTAATAAGCCAGCGGAGACAACAAAACCTACATACTTATTAATAGCAATATATTGAACAGATAAACTTAGCACTGACATCAACAACAGAGGTAAGCCGTAAATAGGTATAAGAGATAGGAATAAATGCAGATCTTGTGCGTAAAAGCCGCTCCATAACTGGTATCCAACACCAATTACGATGATTAATATCAGCATTAATAAAATCAGGCAGGCCATAACAGCTATTTTTGATATAAAATACAGCCACTTAGGTACTGATGCAACCGAAATAACGCCATCGAAATGGGTATCTCTTGCTCGCCAAACCATTTCACCACTAAAAAAGACCACGATGAATAATCCAACCATGCCAAGAGGTTTTGCCAAATAAGGTAATAACGCACTGGTATAAGCATATTGAACACCAACAAAATAATTGTTTTGCATGCCATTAATAATTTGTGCAACCACTAATAATGCCACGAGTGCTAATAACAATAAGAAAGGCAGTCCTCTTAATGTCATGCGCAGTTCTAGAAACATGTCAGCTCTAAATGCCGACCAAAGTTCGAGTTGCGGCTTTTTAGGAGTGTATTTCGTACTAGGGATTATTTCAGAAGGTAGCATTTTAGATAACTTAGACTCTATAAAGCTTTTTTTATGATTGCCTTTATTTGTTATTTTTTTAAATAATAAGCTTGCCACTAAAGCAAAGGATACAAAGAGCCAAATCATTCGATTGTATAAAAAGTTTCCACTTAAATTAATTAAGGAAAGATTCTTTTCTTCACTCGTCCAAAATTGCGTTTGCTCTAAAAATGCAGATACCGCAAAAGGATCTAATAAGCTAGCGTAATTGATCTCACCACGAGCTACAGGATCAGAGGCAGTGAACATGGGGGAATCTAATAAAGCCGCTGATAATAGATAAAATATGTAAATGCCAATACCCGATAAAAACGTCATTATCGACGTTTTAAACTTGACCGCACTGAAGAATAATAAACTAACGGTAAAAAGTAGGTTAGGTAAAATGATCACTACAATAGGCCACAATGCGTAACTCAATTTAAACACGCCATAAACTTCAGGATCAGTGTTTGTAATCAGCGTCGGCAGCAATATTGCAGTAATAGCACTAAGTACAATGATTAGGCTCATTATAAATAAACTAACAAAGCGACTTAATAACAATACTTTTTTATCGACCGGTTTAGTTTCCACTAGCGAGCTAAAGTCATAGTTGCTATCTCTAAGTGCTGAATTCGCAGTAATGAGTGTTGTGGTAAAAATGGAAATTTGACTTAATATGGTCAGTGCATAGGTTATATTTTGAGGTGATAAAATAAACACATTGCCACTGATAACAACCCTTCCTGATAATAAAAAGCCAAAAGCCGTTAACATAATCAATGCAAACCACCAAGATAATTGACGGCTCAGATATTTGAACTCAAAACTCAATAGTTGCAAAAACATTACGCTCTCTCCTCATTAACTAAGATTGCTGAGGGAGAATTAGACATTTTTAGCGTGTTGAAATATACATCTTCTAAACTTGGTTCTATTAACTCAAATCCAGCCTCAGGTTGTTTTATTGATTGCACATAAACCGCTTTGTTCGTGCCAAGATTTTTAGTCGATAACACATTATGCTGTAGCTCCAGTTGGCTTAAATTTAGACTTTTTGATTGTTTAAACCAAACTTGATCTTTAATCTCATGCATTAATGATTTAGGCGAGCCCTTTTTCAAGACTTGACCTCGGCTTATAATGGCCATATCACTGCAAAGCTCCTGTATATCTTCAATGATGTGTGTAGATAAGATCAAAACGATATTTTCACTTACGTCACTCAGTAGGTTATAAAATCTAATACGTTCTTCCGGGTCTAAACCTGCCGTAGGTTCGTCTACCATAATTAATTTAGGATCAGCCAAAAGTGCTTGTGCAATACCAAAACGCCTTCTCATGCCACCAGAAAACGTAGAAACATAATTCTTTCTGTGCTCATACAAGTTTGTTTGCTGCAACAGAGCCAATACTTGTTCTTTTCTTGCTTTAGCATTAGACAAGCCTTTCATTATTGCTAAGTAGTCAAGAAGTTCATAAGCCGATACTCGAGGATAAACACCGAAGTCTTGTGGCAAATAGCCCAGCAATTTTTTTAACTGATCAGGCTGGGCGAGTACATCAATACCATTAAAAGAAATACTACCCGAATCAGGTAATTGCAAGGTGGCTAACGTACGCATAAAGCTCGACTTACCCGCCCCATTAGGGCCGAGTAACCCAAACATACCTTTATCAATTGATAAGTTAATGTTGTTAAGCGCCTGAACACCATTATCATAACGTTTACTTAGATTTTTAATTGTCAGCATTGAAAAAGACCTCGAAGATTTTTAGTTGTTAAACCTTATAGGAAGTGTGTAAAGTCAATGTAAAGTGACACTAGAATACTGTTATTTTGTTAAAATTTGGCTTTACATTGGTTTTACATAGGCTTGCTACAATGCAATTTGGCAAAGCAAACAATTTATAATCATCGAGTGAAAAGTTATGGCAAATATATTAGTTGTTGAAGACGATATTGATATTGCTAAGGGGATAGGTGAATACGCTGAAACCTTAGAGCATACGTTAGATTTTGCCTATACGGGAAATCAAGCCCAGCAAATGATTAACGACTATGATTACGATTTAATATTGCTTGATATTAACTTACCTCAGATAAGTGGCTATGATATTTGTCGAAGTCTATTAGAAGAAAACCTCGCCTGCTTACCGGTCATTATGATGTCTGCTAACCAAAGCGAACAAGATGTCCTCAAAGGCTTTCAATCAGGGGCATGGGACTACCTGAAAAAACCCTTCTCGTACGCTGAGTTAAATGCAAGAATTACCGTGGCTTTAAGTAAAGTAACAGCAAAGAAGTCAACGCATATTACCGTACAGGAATATAGTCTCGACACGAAAGCTAAAACTCTTAGTAATAGTGATGGGCTTCATATTCAATTGCATGCACTTGGGTTCACCTTGGTTAAACTCTTGATGGAAAACGCGCCTACCCCCGTAACTACACCTAAATTAATTGATGCATTATGGCCAGATGAACTTCCTCAAAGTAACCCACTGAGAGCTAACATTTATGCACTTAGAAAACAGCTAAAAAACATGTTCAATAAAGAACTTGTTCATAACGTTAAAGGCATAGGATACAAATTTGATGTGGAACTATAAGCCAACGTTAACAGGCCGAGTGACTATTTGGATAACCCTATTCGCACTATGTTTATTTTTGATCCTCTCTTTTTTGACCTTAGTTGTGGCATATTCCTCAGAAGACACCATGATCCACAATATATTACGCAGCGTAGATAAAAAAGCCATAACAATAAACAGTCAAGTAAAACAGATCAGCTTCGATGAACTCATTAATGATATGGGGTATCAATATGCAAATAAAGAGCAATTGTCAGAACGAACGGGCGGTTTTGGAGAGTTTCCATTTCAAGATAAGTATTATCACTTTATGATTTTAGAAGACAAGATCATGTTATTTGATAGTACCAATTTTGTTTTAACAGAAACGCGTATCGAAGCGATAATTAAGCTTTTACTTAAATTTTTTATTCCCTTTTTAATTGCGGCTTTTTTTATTTCTAAAGTAATAGCAAAGCGAGCACTTAAGCCATTTTCCACACTAAAAACAACGCTTTTAAAACCTAATATCTTGGCAACAGACATTAGAGAAATCAATAAGCACATTGAAGAGGCCGATGTAAAGCAAATAGCGAACGAATTAGTCTTGGTGCTAGAACAAAAAGAACAGGTTTTAGCCCAGCAAATTGTATTTAATCAGGGCATGAGTCACGAACTGAGAACCCCTTTGCAGGTGATGACACACGCGGTTGAACTTATCGGAATAAAAAATCCAGAACTTATACCGCAAGCTGTTTACACCAGGTTAGTTAATTCTATCAGTCGTATGCACCGTACGAGTGAAGCTATGTTATGGCTGACTTCAACAGCCAAATCAACACATCAAACACAGGTGACTGTTTGTTTAGCCCGAATGAAACAAGATATCTTACAGACATATAGCAATCATGGTTTAAAGTTAGATGTGCGAGAGCAAAGTGAACTCTTATTACCTATGCCTGAAGAAGTATTTGAATTTATTTTATACAATTTAGTAAACAATGCCGTTAATCATGGCAGAATTAACAATAAAACTATCTCTATGCAAATAGAGATTAACGCTAATTCTGTATGTTTCAAAAACGCGGTATCTAGTAATGAAATTGAAGGCAATAACTCTTCAACAAACTTTGGATTAGGATTATCTCTAATAAATAAGCTATGCCAGCGGTTTGATTTATTTGAAAATATTGAAATCAATGATAAGACCTATTCGATTGAAATAGGCTTACCTTGATAGCGCTAGACTTACCTCGCTAAATTTAAGATAGTTTGCTGTGTTTAAAACTATCTTAAATTGTCTTAACTTCGTAAGTTTTTTGCCGATTCCATCACCATATACGTTGTAATAGAGGTTACCTGCTCTAAAACGCCTAATACATCTGTGTGGAATGTTTTGTAAGTAGCAAGGTTTTCTGTTTCTACACGTAATAAATATTCATATGAGCCGGTAATATTATGGCATTCACTCACTTCTGGCGACAATGTTATCGCTTGTTCAAAAGCAAGTTGCGACTTTTTGGTGTGATCACCTAAGCCAACAGCTACATAAGCGATACAATCAATACCTAATTTGGCTTTATTGATTACAGCTCGATAGCCACTGATCACTCCAGAGCTTTCTAATTCTTGTACTCTACGTAAACATGCTGATGGTGAAAGTCCCACTCGATTGGCAAGCTCTGTATTGCTGAGTCGACCATTCAATTCCAACTCTTGCAATATTCTTTTATTTATTCGGTCTAATTTAATCATAAGTTGCAACATTAGCTTAAAACAAACAAAGTTTGCAAGATAATGTATTATAAAAATACTTATAATTAAATTAACTTTAACTATCTGAATCGAGTATGTTTGTGACTTTTGATTTATTACTAGCGTTAATCGCTTTTGCGTTTGTTTCCTCAATAAGCCCCGGCCCAAATAATTTAATGTTAATGTCTTCAGGAGCCGTTTTTGGCTTTAAACGTACCATTCCACATATGTTGGGGGTTGGTTTAGGGTTCACTTTTATGATAATACTTGTGGGTATCGGTTTGATGAAATTATTTAATAATTACCCAATAATGTATCAAATATTAAAGTACCTGAGCATTAGCTATTTACTCTATTTAGCTTATAAAATAGCAACGGCAAGCAAACCTGATAATAACAACACAGACAAAACCAAGCCGATCTCTTTTATTCAAGCCGCTGCATTTCAATGGGTTAATCCAAAAGCCTGGACGATGGCGTTAACAGCGATTAGCGTTTATTCACCATCACAGCAAATGGAATCGATCATCATTGTTGCTTTAGTTTTTGGCCTTGTAAACTTACCATCTGTTAGTCTGTGGGCAGTGCTTGGACAACAGTTAAGCAAAATACTTAGCAGCAATTCTCGTTTACGTGCCTTTAATTTTACAATGGCAGGCTTATTATTAATGTCACTTTACCCTGTTATTTATCCATAAAAAGTAGCTTTGAATATTAACGAGCCATTGTTATGTATGTGGATATAAAAGGTTTTGTAACTTATAGCAGACAAAAAATACGCTGACACCCATACTATTATTTTGTAATATAACATTAGAAACCATTAAGAATGGTTTCCGTTCATTTAAACAATACTTGTTAATGAATATGCATTTAAAAAGGACTTCTAATGTTTAAAATTATCTCTGCCTCGATGTTTATAATTCTTTTAACAGGGTGTGTAAGCACAAAAAACTCTGTAATACCTAAAGGGTATTCAGGTGGTGAAGCGTCAATTATTGATACATACAAGCGCTCTTCAAGAAGCACTGCTAACTTCTATTATGCAAATATTATCAACGGCGAAAAAGTGGCGTATGCGTTAAACAAAAGCGCAGCTAGGTCGTCAGGACAAGGTAGAAACTTAACATTAATTGGACAGGACAAAAAAATTCCAACAACATCTCCTGTCAGCGTTCATATAATTGGTCAAGCATTTAACGTAGTTCCAATTTCCGCACTATTTAATAGCGATGAAGCATATTTCATTGAAGGTAACGTCAGTTTTACCCCGAAAAACAACCTTTCATATCTAGTAAATGGTACATTGAGCGCAGAGTACTCTGCAGTATGGATTGAAGACGAGTTTGGAAATATCGTTAGTGATGTCATCAACAAAGGGGTATCACAACCATCAGATGTATTCTCAATTAAAGACTATCGATTACAATCACCTAAAGAGGCTTTTAATTCACTAAAGGGTGGAGAAACTTTCGAGTTAGTGAATAAAAAACTAGGTCAACCAGTAAGCCTAACTCCTTTTTTAGATAAGAAACATATAAGTTCATTCAAATATAAGAATATTGGCAGCGTCCAGTTCAGTGGTAGTCAAGAGTATGGATATTATTTAACGGCTATTCAGCCGATAATTGGCAATACCAAAGAAGAACTAGAAAGTATAAAAAGATTACTTTCGACAGATCATGGAGGACGATTAAGAAAAACCGCAATGGAGTTTTACGACAGAGATCTATCAAATACAGCAGCACTTGATCTATTCGCGCGAAAATTATGGGTCTCAAGAAATGCAGATCATAGAAACGCCGTAGATGCCATGTCTTGGATTTGCAAAATGCTTGCTAAAAGCGGGGATAACAGATACTACGATTTACTTGTTAAAATAAGTATAGAGTCAACGGAAAGTAAACTGAGAAAATATGCGAAAGAAAGTTTTGCGAAGCTTTCACCTGGTGCTGAGAATGTATTTACGCCCGAATAATAATTGATTTATTTTGAAGAAATACATTTTATATTATGTTTGTTGACTGAAGTTTCATAAATTTGAATTTCATAATAACCAGAAAGAACAGTCGATAATTAAAAGATGGATTAAGAATCAGAGAGGGCTACTTTTTTACTTATATGCATTATTCAGGTAGTAAAACTGTATAAACAGTGATTTTATGAATATCACGTAGCTACTTTGCAATAACAATAAGCGTTAGCATAGGCTAGCGCTTTGGGGAATTTAACGATTGTTCGGCTTCTTTAATAGATTTCATTAGCATCAAAAAACACATACCTTTTAAAATAACATTAATTAAGAGCCCAATTTTTACTTGAGATAGATAGATTTCTTTTGAACAACTCCTTTAATAACTTAAGCTTTAATAAATTGTATAAGTTAAAAATACATTTAATCCCCACGTATATATCCACTTGATTTTTTTAACAAAATCAACTAGAAGTCCCAGTAAATAGCAGGTAGTATAGCCACCGAAATTTATAAGATATGGAGAGCTTTAAATGAAAAGTAAGCTAATCGCTTTACTGCTTCTGGTTACTAGCATAATTACATTACCAAGTTATGCCGCCTTAGAAGATACAATTCAACACAATAATATTATCTACTTCCTTTATTCTGCCCCTAATAAGATTGTTCGTTATGACACGCAGCAAAAGGCATTTATTGAAGACATTGCTTTGGCAAAAGTTCCCACTGCCTTTTCAATAGATAACGACTTTATCTATGTTAGTTCGCATCGAGAAATTAATGCCATTAACTTAGTTGATGGCAGTACTCAGTTTATTCGAAATTCGAGTAATGATGTTTCTGCAATTACCAATTCAGCGCTACAAATTCACTATAAAGATGGCAGCACAATGATTTCAATTGCTAAAGCCAACTACAATGAAACGAACGACTTTGGCTTATGGTATAGCGGTAATGAATTCGTTTCTTCTACGGTTCAAAATGCGCTTTATAATCGAAGTTCCGGTATTTCTCCCTCAGACATTAGAAAGATCTCGTTAGATGAGCAAGGCATCCCTTTAAATAGTGCCGACAGCCCTTATCATGGAGATTATGCATCTGCATCTTTACTTTTTTTAAATAGTAGTGAAAGCAAAATTTATGATAATGCGGGGATTTCATATTTTTCTGCTGACTTAACCTACGCGGGTAGCTTACCCGTTGAAGTAACCGAAATGACCTTTATTGGTGATAACCCTGTCGTATTATCTGGCTCGCAACTTTACTTATTTAATGCCGCTAATATAGAACAGGGCTCATTGGCGATAGAGAGCAATGCTTTTTTCATTGCTAGTGCTGAACAAAGCGTATTTACCTTCTCTGAAAATGATGGTGCTCTGGCTGTAAACATTCACGATTTATCTTCTTTCGCATTGGCTGAGCCAGGCGAACCAGTTGACCCAACAGCTATTACTTACACACCAGAAGCATGGAGTAATGATGGTGACGATGTTGTTTTTATGCTTGATAATGATTCTCTAAGTGTTTTTCTTTGGTCAACAGAAAATAACGAGTATTTAACGTCTTATGTTTTGCAAAATCCGGCTAACTGGATGGCATTTTCACAGTCTCATCAACGTCTATACTTGGGTTATAGTAACGGTAAAATCACTTATTTTGATGTAAACACCGATACTCCCACAGAAGTGCACTTCACAACGTTGGCTACGGGTGTATTAGGGTTAGCTGAAGCCGGACAATTTTTATTCGCGGCTGATGGGTCAGGTGCTTGGAATACACATTATACCTTTAACAAAGAAGGTGAAATACTTGACTCTGTTGACTGGCGTCATATATCTGATGAATATGTTTGGAACCCACTTACACAACGCATTTACCATTTTAGAAATGGTACCTCACCTAATGACATCGAATGGACAGAAGTCGATTCAAGTACAGGTGAATTCGGCAGTGATGGTGATTCACCTTATCATGGCGATACGATCAAGGTAGTAGCACCGCTCGTAAATAGTTTTGATAATCAGTTATTGCTCAATGGTGGTGGTCAGTTACTTGATGTTTATTCATTAGAAGTTCTTAATTCGCTTTCCAATAATATATCTGATGCCGCCTGGTTCAAAGACCAATTAGTTTCAGTGAACAAAGAAAACGGCTATTTACAATTTTGGAGCAACGATTTTCAACTACTAAATGAAGGTAAAGTTGAAGGTAATAAAGTTGAAAGGATATTTGCTTTAAGCACCCATTTAATTACTGTAACTAGAACATCAGATGGTTATCAGTTCTCTCGGTATGACATGGAAAATTTACCCGATACCGATAATGATGGTCATCACGACTTAGTCGACTCTTGCCCGATGGACACCAATGCTGACCAAAATGATTCGGATGGCGATTCTATAGGCGACGTTTGTGATAAAGACAACGATAACGACGCCATTCCAGATGAAGCTGAAACAGCTGTAGGTCTAAACCCTTTTGATAGTTCAGATGCTATTAATGACCTAGATAACGATGGTTTTTCAAATTTAGTCGAGTATTTATATGAAACAGAAATTGATAATGAAAATTCATCTCCTACTAAGCTAATTACATTAAACGAGTCATTTGACAATAACTGGCCAAAAGGCTTTTTTGTCTCTGCCGACTCTCAGCAGCCATGGAATTTAGAATATCTAGTACAGAGCAATAGCACAGCATTAGCAACGTCTAACCCAGTTAGTACTCAAGGAGCTAGCGAACTTAATTTCATTGCGAATTTTCAAGCAGGTACGTTTGCTTTTGATTATCAAGTACAAGGCAACTCCAGCTACAATAGCGACTTCAATGTCTATATTGACGACGAAAGAGTTAACTTATCTTCTAGGTGGTTAAGTAATGACTGGCTTCAATACTCTTTTGATGTACCAGAAGGTGAACACATTATTTCATTCAAAGTGACGACCAACTCTGTATACAGTTGGTCAAATTTACATCGCTACTTTATAAATAATGCGTACTTTGGTAAAGATTCTGACAATGATGGTGTTTTTGATTCGATGGACAACTGTCCTGAACAATCGAATAGATATCAGGAAGATAGAGACGGTGATGGCATTGGTGATTATTGCGACTCAGCACCGGATGTAGCGGATATTGATACTGATGGCGACGGTGTAAGTGACTCCATTGATAATTGTCCAGCCATTATGAATGAGGATCAGGAAAACCTTGATGGTGATGAACAAGGCAATGTCTGTGATGCTGATATTGATAATGACGGAATTACAAACGATATCGAAAATACCTATGACTTTTTGAATCCAGAAGATGCCTCAGACGCACTGGCTGACCAAGACAATGATGGTGCAAGCAATTTATATGAGATTCTGAATAATAAAAACCCTGAAGTTGCAGATTCGTATAAATCATTCAATATTTTTGATTACTTTCCTTTAGGTGAGCTTACGCAAGAATATAGTGATGGTGATTCAACTTATACAGTAAATATGAAACGTGGTAGCGAAAACGGTTCATTTGTTGTTGAAACTAATTACACAGAACCTGTGCAGTTAGAAGTTAGAGATGAATGTATATATCTAAAATCCTTGCCTGCAAGTGGAGATAATTTCCCGTATCTTACGACAGAGAATTGGTGTGAATTACCCAGTAAAATTAGCGAAGGCCAAACACTTTTATTCGAGAGTATAATACATATTACAGACACTAATAACGGTGATACTTACCAATCGTTTAAATTTAAAAGACGCATTACAATACAGGATTTTGGCTCTAAGCAGTGGCAAGGAAAGTCGTACAAGTTTGTGACACTAAAGCACAGCTATGAAATGTATGACAATGAAAATGGTGAGTTCTATGAGAAAGGTTTTGACGAAATGACCTTACTAGAAGATGTTGGTGAAGAATCTCTAGATAACGGTATCAACCTCGTTAAGTTTGAAGCAAAAAACATCGATAATTCTTGGACTACACCAGAGTCAACTATTGATAACGGTAACAGTTCAGATAGCTCTTCAGGTGGATCAAGCTCATTCATAAGTATGGTTTTCTTGCTCTTTTTGTGGCGAATACGTCAAGTAAAGTTTAAAGAAAAGTTCCAATAAACTTTCTAGTACCCTAAAATTAAAAGTCCAGCCAATTAAGGCTGGATTTTAAATTGCCTCGATGAATAAAAAACCCATCTAGTATAGAAAATTAATTAGTCGTGATTAAATTTCGCGACTTGGTAAGCCAATCAACTTATTCATTATCTAATGCTTTTTTCTTTTTTCTTTTTTCTTTTTTCCTTTTGCCTTATCAAAAGCTTGGTTGAACTTTTTAGGCTTGCAGCTTTTAATTTTCTGTCTAATAATACAGCCAACTAATTCAGGAACTCAAAAATGAAAACAACCATTCTAAGCCTTTTCTTGTCACTCGTTTTATCTTTCAATCTAGCCGCAGAAATAGTCCATTTCAAAGCTGAAGATGGTTTTCAACTACAAGCAAGTTATGTATCCGGCGGAATTGGATCGACTAAAGCGGTTTTAATGTTACATCAATGCAACCGAGATAAGGATATGTACACCAGTTTAGCTAAATCTTTAGCAGCGGAAGGCATTCATTCTCTAGCATTGGATTTACGCGGTTATGGCGGTAGTACCAATGAGCAGTATGTAAAACAAGAAGCTGCTATAGATACAAGTACCAGAGAAAAGTTAATCGCGCATTACCGCAGCATGATGGAAAATGTATGGCCTTTAGACGTCGATGCTGCTTATAAAACATTGGTAAAAAAAGTCGGTGGTAATAACATTGCTTTTATTGGCGCAAGCTGCGGAGGCGAGCAAGGAATAAAGCTCGCTAAAAAATATCAGCCAAAAAGCTTTATCTTTTTTTCAGCGCCAATGAATGAAGCCACAGTTGCCGACTTCGAAAAGCTGAACCATATTCCAGCCATGATCATTGCTGCTCAGGGCGACACTCCAACATTTAAGTCATCTAATGAAATTTTTCTTGCTGCAAAAAACAAAGCGACACGGTTATTTAGCTATAAAGGTAAAGGGCACGGTGAACCCTTGTTTGAGCTTGATTCCAATTTAGAAAAAATGATGCTGGTATGGTTTAAAGAGTATTTATAATCGACAAAAATTCAATGGGAAGTATTGCTCTTATAAAATTGACAGAGTTATGCATGATGTAGTTGATATTCAAGAATTACAAAAGCAATGCAATTACTTAAAACATGTTCCTTGTTTCAATTTTTATCTAGAGTATTCATATAAATCTAAATCATCTCATAAACTGTTTTGTCAAAGTTTAACAATTGAGGTTTAAAATAGTGTAAAGCTAAGCTAAGCTAGGTATATAAACAATACTTACCCTGTAAAACTCTATAAAAAACATATTCTAAAGGTTAACTTTTCTAAGGCTGAGTAATTTATATTCGAATTTGTCTTTTGCATCTGTTTAAGGATGAAGCATTGCTAATAACTGCACTGAGAGGTATTAGCACCATACGGAAAAAAACATGCAAAAAAATATAATACGATCTCTGTGGAAACAACTGTTAGCTTTGTCCGTTATTGGCATTATCATCATTATCAGCGTAGTGCCCTTTATTTTCAATGAAACCACTATCAAAGATGCTACGTTAGTGGCCCAAAACACAGCTCAACAATATTCATCATTAAGAAGTTATTATACAAAGAATATTGTTAGTAAACTCAAAGCTAGTGGTCAAATAACGATTTCAAGTGACTACAAAAATAAAGAACATGGTATACCTTTACCTGCAACCATGATCCACGAACTGAGTGAGCTGTCTGAGTCGAGTGGTTTGAAAATCAAGCTTTATTCAGCTTTTCCTTTTCCCGATCGTGCCAATAGAAAGCTTGATGCTTTTCAGATACAGGCTTGGCAAAAACTTACCCTTAATCCCAATACTCCTTATGTTAAAACAGAAAGCCAGAATAATAAGCAGGTAGTTCGTGTGGCTATTGCCGATATTCTCACTGAGCAAGCCTGTGTACAGTGTCATAATACTCACCCTCAAACGCCAAAAACTGGTTGGGAGTTAGGTGATGTCCGTGGAGTATTAGAAGTTATCGTTCCAATTGAACAGCAGTTATCGTGGCAACAAAATGGCAGTTACCAATTAACTATAATTTTTCTTATTATTTTTCTCGTTATTTTTTATGTTCTATTACGTCTACTTAATAACGAATCAAGAGACAGAGTAAGTGATGTACTTATCCCCTTAAAAAATCAAAAGTTTGCCATGAATGCACATTCCTTATTATCTATGGCTGACAAGCATGGCAATATCACTTATGTTAACGACAAGTTTTCAAAAATAAGTGGTTATTCTCGAGAGGAATTAATTGGCAAAAAGCACAGTTTGCTTAATTCCAACAATCAATCTAAAGCTTACTGGGAAAAAATGCATGCCAGAGTATTATCGGGTAAAACTTGGCATGATGAAGTACGTAATAGAGCTAAAGATGGCCATTATTATTGGGTTGATACCACTATAGTGCCAAATTATGATAAAAGAGGGCAAGTTAATGGTTTTACTTCAATTCGCACTGATATTACCCAACAAAAAGAAAATAATGAAAACCTTGCTATAGCAAAAGAACAAGCAGAAGTTGCCAACGACTCTAAAGCTGACTTCCTTGCCAATATGAGTCATGAAATTCGCACACCTATGAACGGCGTTATTGGCATGACCAACTTACTTATTGATAGTGAACTAACCCCAGATCAAAACAAACTAGCCAATACGGTAAAATCATCCGCGGTCGGTTTATTAAGTATCATTAACGATATTTTAGACTTTTCAAAAGTAGAGGCGGGTAAATTGGAGCTTGAGTTAATTCCTTTTAATTTAGGACAAATGGTGGGTGATATTGGCGCTAGCATCAGTTTCCAATCGCAGCGCAAAGGTTTGCAATTTATTTGTCCTGCTACGCCCATTATTCAACAGTGGGTAACAGCAGATCCTGGCCGAATTAGACAAGTCCTGACCAATTTAATTGGCAATGCAATTAAGTTTACCAACCAAGGAGAAGTTGCTGTTTATGTGCATCTGATAGAAGAAACAGCAGAGAAGAAGCTATTTCGTTTTGAAGTAAAAGATACTGGAATCGGTGTAAGCAATTCACAACAAACGCAATTATTTGAGAAATTCTCTCAAGCCGACTCATCGACCACTCGAAAATATGGCGGAACTGGCTTAGGCTTATCCATTTGTAAAAAGTTAGTCGAACTTATGGATGGTGAAATAGGCATTGATAGTGAAATAGGCCAAGGTTCAACGTTTTGGTTCACCCTACCCTTACTTAGTGCTCAAGCTATAGATAATATTCCGGTATATAGTACGGACTTAAAAAAAGAAAAAATATTAATTGTTGATGATAACGAAACTAACCTTGAACTAATGCACCAGCTGCACAAAATTTGGGGCATTCCCCATAAATTAGTGAGTAGTGCAAAAGCTGCCCTAGCAGAGTTAACACAAGCTGCTCAAGATAATATCCCTTATACTATGGCTGTTTTAGATATGCACATGCCTGAAACAGACGGCCTAGAGTTATGCCAACAAATACAAAATACGCCACAGATAACGCAAACTAAACTCATAATGGCATCATCTCAGGCTCAACGTGGTGACGCACTAAAAATGAAAGAAGCTGGTTTTAAGGGTTATATTACTAAACCTATTCAACAATCGGAATTATTAGATGTTCTATTAATGGTTTCAGGCGTAGAGATGTCGACACCTGAATTTGTTACTCGTCACACCACTAAAGAATACGTACAGTTTAAAGCGCATGTTTTGGTTGTTGAAGACAATGCAACGAATCAATTGGTGATAGAAGGTCTATTACGCGCTATTGGAATAACCGTTGACCTTGCCGGCAATGGTAAAGAAGCTATATCGACATTACAAAGTGTTAGCAAACATGACTTAGTATTTATGGACTGCCAAATGCCGGTATTAGATGGTTACCAAGCCACCCAAATAATAAGATCAAAGGAGTCAGGGGTGACCAACAGCGAAATCCCAATTATCGCGATGACAGCGAATGCAATGGCTGGCGATAAACAAAAATGCTTAGATGTTGGCATGAATGACTATCTATCAAAACCGATAGAAGTAGACAAAGTCATAAGCATGCTTAAAAAATGGCTACCAGCTGAGAGTAAAGAAGAAAAGAAGCCAGAAGTTGCAGAAGATACGAAACTAGCAGCAGATAACAAAACAAATAATCAGCATATCGTATTTGATTATGATGATATGTCTAGGCGACTGATGAACGACCAAGATCTGATCAAGTCTATTGCAGAAATATTTTACCAAGACTTGGTTATCGAAATAGAAGAACTTAAGGTCTGCCTTCAAGAAAATAACGCTGAACAAGCGGCGGCCATTATGCATAAAATAAAAGGTGCGGCGGCGAATGTTGGTGGTAAAGCGTTAACGGCTTTAGCTCTTGATATGGAAATTGCCAGTAAATCAGGAAACCTTATTGAAATAAAAGAGAATATTGAGCAACTTGAATATGAATTTAGCACACTAAAATTGGCAATGAAAAAAGCACTCTCATAAAGAGACTTTTTAAAAATATCGTATTAGGCTGAGGAGCTAATATTGCCAGCTAATTTCAAGCCCCCCTTTTAATAGTCTTCATAAGCCATATCTCATCAATAGAGAGGTAAAATGAAAATTAAAATTAATTCTGGTCTGTTCAAAGATGTAATTAAACCTTACAAATGGTACTTTTATCATTACACTTTAATAACCAGTATTAATAAACTGTTGATACTTCATTAATATATGTAAAAAATTCAGGGTGATTCTGATACATTTATTCTAAAACAGACCTGAATGACCTGCCCTGTAAAATTATACTGTTGAAAGTGAGAATAATGAATGAAGTTATTAGTTGCAGATGACAGTAATGTATCACGAAGTATGTTGTCAGCCATCACTAAAAGCTGGGGATACGAAGTGATTTTAGCTGAAGATGGTGAGCAAGCCTGGCAAATTATGCAAGAAAATGATGCACCGCAATTGTTATTGCTTGATTGGGAAATGCCAAAAATGAATGGCATTGAAGTATGTGAGCGTGTCATTGCAAAGGATCCAGAAACCCCTCCTTATATCGTACTATTAACGTCTAGATCTTCATCAGATGATATTGTTGAAGGATTGAGTAAAGGCGCTAATGATTACTTATCCAAGCCTTTTGATACCGCTGAATTGCAAGTACGTTTACAAGTGGGAAAACGTATGGTTGAAATGCAAGATAAACTTAATGCTACTTTGAATGAACTTAAAGAGTTAGCCAGTCACGATTCACTTACAGGTTTATTGAATCGTCGAGCTATTATGGAGAACTTGCCAAAAGAAATTAAACGCATGAAACGCCAAGAGCAAGTATTATGTATTGGCATGTGTGATATCGATCATTTTAAACAGGTAAATGATACCCATGGGCATTTAGTCGGCGATGAAGTACTTAAAGAAGTCACTAAACGCATGACAGCAACCTTACGAGAAAATGACTTATTAGGCCGTTATGGAGGTGAAGAGTTTTTAGTGATAACGCCCGTAGATAACAAGCTTGATGGAATTATGCTGTACCAACGTATTTGCGATGCAGTTTCAGCTCAAGCAATTAAAATTAATGGTCTTTCAATTTCAGTGACGATTAGCTGTGGTGTAACAACTTATTCGACAAGTCATGACGGACAAGTTATCACAAAATTAGTCGCTAGAGCCGATGAAGCTCTCTATCAAGCAAAAGATAACGGCCGAAATCAAGTCGTCTTTAAACAGGTTACTTAATTAAAAGTAACTATATATCAACAAAATAAGAAAAATATACCGGCTTAACATTTGATAAGGCTATCATTATATTTCAAAAAATTATCCATGCAGTTAAGCCGTATGAATAGCTATACCGAACCTATTTCTTGTAACGAGTAGGAAGCCAAACCAGCCCCTTCGAGAGCACTCATACATACACTCAAAGATAACCACTGATCTTTTTTAATAATGTATTCACAGCTACTTGTATTACTTACTTCTGCCCCTAGAGCCTCTTTTTTCATTTTTAATCATTTTTTCTATAATTTCTTTTTCGATATTTATACCTTGCCAATGAGCAAGGTCTAGCACCCTAAGAATAATATCGGCTAATTCTTCCCCAAAAGCGTCGCTAGGTTTTTCATTTCGGCATTCATTTATGGCCTCCCCTACTTCTGAAGCGACTAAGGCAAGGGCTTCCAAAGTCGTTTTATTGTGCCACCCCATTTTTTCTACCCATAGATAGTTCTTTTCAGCTATTTCGTTAATTTTCATTTGTTACACTTCATCAGTTTCATTACCGGTTAATTTACTATCATATTCAGGTAAATTCATGCTAAACATAAAAATATGCCATTGCGTAAGATCGTATCCTTAGTTATCAAGTATTAATAAAACTTTAATGATGTTATTTAACTATATTTACAATTCCATTACCGTTTATACTTTTGTTCTTGCAGCCATATAGGGATTTAAAATGATTGATTTTCGTTCTGACACAGTAACCCGACCTAGTTTAAAAATGCGTAATGCAATGGCACAGGCTGAGGTTGGTGATGACGTTTATGGTGACGACCCAACGGTAAATGAATTAGAGCTATGGTCAGCGAAGCGCCATGGTTTTGAAGCGGCACTATTTTGTAGTTCAGGTACACAAGCAAACTTATTAGCGCTTATGGCGCATTGTGATCGTGGCGACGAATATTTATGTGGTCAACAGGCCCATAACTATAAGTTTGAGGGAGGCGGTGCTGCCGTACTTGGCTCGATTCAGCCACAGCCGATAGAAAACGAAAAAGATGGCACCATTTGCTTAAACAAACTTGCACAAGCGATTAAGCCGAATGATTCACATTTTGCCAATACAAAACTTGTCAGCATTGAAAACACAATTAATGGCAAGGTGCTGCCCTTGCACTATTTGGCAGAGCTTCGCGAGTTTGTGAACATACATCAGCTGAGTTTGCATTTAGACGGCGCTAGGGTCTATAACGCGGCAACAGCATTAGACGTAGATATAACTGAAATAGCACAATATTTTGATACAATGTCGGTGTGCTTATCAAAAGGCTTAGGCGCTCCAATTGGTTCTTTGTTATTCGGTCCTACTGATTTAATAGCCAAAGCTCGTCGATGGCGAAAAGTACTCGGCGGCGGTATGCGTCAAGCAGGTATTCTTTGTGCTGCCGCTAAAATTGCATTAACCGAAAACGTCGATAAACTAAAAGTTGATCACGAAAATGCTCAATATTTAGCGCACCAACTTAATTCTATTACTGGCTTTGACGTTAACATTGGGCAAGTCAGTACTAACATGGTATTTGCTAAGGTTGATAAAGCTGTCGATATTTATGCAGTAGCTGACGCGCTAAAAGAACAAAATATTATAATATCACCTAGCGATAATATGCGTTTGGTTACGCATTTAGATATTAGTAAAGCCGATATCGATAGTTTTATTTCCGCATTAAAAGCGGCATTAGTTTAATTTTATCACTAAATGATTAATGGGGTTATACCGCCCCACCTGATTCGACCACTATACAAAGTTAATGAACAGAAGGTAGAGTGGAGTAAACCGCTCTACCTTAGGTGAACTATTTGTATATTTCGATAGTTTGAATTTATTGTAAATTTAATGCTTCCATAACCTTCTCCGACACCTGTTCCTATATTGGATGTAATCGTGTGGTGCCTGAAATTTAAATCCCCTAAAATTCAGCTATAGTTTCACATTATGATGAGAAAAATGTATTCAAGGTTACTAGCCTATTTATCCCTTTAGTATATTACATTTCACGCTAGAGAATTATTCGCCTTAGTGTTAAATTGAATACTGATTTCCTATCCATTGCTTCTTATCTATATGTATTTATCCTATATCGATATTTTCGATTTATTTTTTAGGTTTGCCGTCATAGGTCAATTCGTTCTCTTGGCCGCTTTTATTTTATATAAATCTTGTCGATTTCAGTCTATTTTACTCACTACGTTAATTATCTGTGTTTGCTCTTATTTATTACTAACGCCTCAAATCCCTAATCATCATTATGGAGCGTTTCGAGGTGTATTGTTATTTTTCACAGACCTTATTCCCTATGTTTGTTGGTTTTATGTTTTTTCATTATTTGATGATGATTTCCATCCCAAGAACTGGCATTTTGCAGTGAATACTTTATTACTGGGCGCTATTTTATGGCTGATGTATTTTTTTATCTACTTACAAGGAAACGGGGCATTCCATCAAATAAACCATGGAATTGAAGCAACTTTAACGCTACATATATTGTATGTAGCGTTAAAAGATTTAAATGATGACTTAGTCGACTCTCGACGAAAGAAGCGCATGTTTATTGTCTTTTTATTAGCAGGTTATGCCTTTGTCTTAAGTGCTTTTGAGTTAAGTGAAGCGGCAATGGTGCATACTTCGATATTCAGTTTAGTTAACTCTAGTTTGACCTTTTTAGTCGCTAATGTGTTTTTCTTTATTGCGCTTAAAAAGTATCAACAACAACCCGCCACGATTATCAACAATGCCGTTATAAAACCTGAGCAGGCAAGCGTTAATATACCAATCATTTTTCAAGAACGTTTTGAAAAGCTAACGCAGTTCATTGCAGCGGAAAACTTTAAACAAACTGAATTAACCATAAAACAGCTATCTTTAATTATTGACACACCAGAGCACCAATTACGTGAATTAATTAATCAATGTTTGGGCTTTAAAAACTTCTCCTCTTTTTTAAATAGTTATCGTATTCCAGCGGCTTGTGAACAATTTGATCAGATAGAAAATATCCGAAAACCCATTCTAACGATCGCATTAGAATTGGGTTACGGTTCAATTGGGCCCTTTAATAGAGCATTTAAAGAGATCACTGGAAAAACGCCAACTCAATATCGACAATCTACATTAAAACAAAGCAATGCCCCAACAAGCTAATAAAAATGCACTTCAAAAATAAAAAATGCTTACCGATTTTAAAATTGACAAGCATTTTTTAATATCAATAAGACACTTTAATAACGAAAATGTGAATATCGCTCCATTGATGAGAACACAATAGGCTTAGGTTTATTAAATGTTCATCATATAACTGTTTATATAAATTATTAGGGGAATAGAGTGAAGATATTATGCAAGTTTTTTGTTTTTATTGTTGTCGCATTGGTAGCAGGTTGTACAAATATAGAAATTGATGAAAGCAAAGAAATGGTGAGTGTACAAAAAAAAAGGTTAGTTGATATTCATACCGGCTCGGGAAATTTTACCATAGAATCAGGTAAAAACTATCCGACTAAAAACATCAGTGTTTTCTATCATAAACCTAAAGGATTTAATGAAAACTCGCCCATATTAATGGTTATCCCAGGGGCAGGAAGAAATGCTGATGATTACCGGGATTCATGGGTAACATCATCAGAACAGTATAACGTACTTATTATTTCTCCTTCTTATCAAGAAAAGGATTATGACTTTGCCGCCTATCACTTAGGTGGCGTGGTAAAAAATCTAAAATATAATAAAGCCCCTAGAAGAGAGAAGTACAATAATCGTATTGTTTTCAAAATCGATAATGAAGATATTAGCTTTGATGCTAATTACGACTCAGATAGTTTTATTTTTCAGGATTTCGATAGAATCTTTGATACCGCCGTTGCCGCATTAGGAACAAACCAACAAGAATACGATATTTTTGGCCATTCTGCTGGTGGACAAATTGCCCATCGATTAGCGGTTTTTAATCCAAAGACCAAGGTAAATCGTATTCTTGCTGCTAATTCTGGCTCATACACTGTGCCTAGTTTCGAAGCAAAACTTCCTTTTGGAACACAAGACGCCTTGTTGTCGAAGCAGCATTTTAAAAGTACGTTCCAAGAAAAGTTAGTTTTATTTATTGGTGAAAAAGATAATGAACACGAAACAGGCGGCATGTTATTACATAGTCCCAACGTAAATATTCAAGGTTTACATCGGTTATCTAGAGCACAATATTTTTATAATAAGTCAGAAGAAATGGCATCTACATTAAATCTTGAATTTAATTGGCAGTTAAAAATAGTTCCTAATGTTGGCCATAACTACAGATTAATGGGGAAAGCGGCAGCAAGTTACCTATACGAATAAAGTAGGCTTTTATCAAAACACGCAAGATATTGGTAATAAGTCGTTTATAGTTCGCCACAATTATGTTCGTTATTATTTTAACTTGTTTTGATTTTTATCCTTCAATATAGAAATATGTGGTCAACACTAGTTGACCACAGCGTTTATAAATTACAGCCCTTTACGGTCTACTTTAACTTTTATATTAGTTTTACATTGCCCCGCGCGAATTACTGATAGTATTTCCCATTGCTTGTTTAATAACTTATAAAACCGAGATGCTGTTGGGCGACATAAACTAGAAATTTGTGTCATCATAAAACAGTATTTATCTGTAGCTGTGAGCTTGTTGTTAACTTGTATATAAAAGCAAATATTCGATTATTATAAAAGACGCTTCGATGTCACATAAACCTAAACTACTGATTGTAGAAGATGAATCCGCTATTCTGAGAGGATTAATTGATATATTCACCTTTCATGGATTCGACGTAGAAAGTGAACAAGATGGACAAAAAGGCCTAGATACTGCGTTGGCAGGTTCATTTGACTGTATTCTTTTAGATGTTATGTTGCCCTCTTTAGATGGGTTTAGTATTTGCAATAAAATACGAGAAACATCACGTGACCAAGCAATTATAATGTTAACGGCTAAAAGCTCTGAAGAAGACATTATTACCGGCCTTACCCTCGGAGCTGATGATTACATTGCTAAACCCTTTTCGGTACAGGAACTTGTTTTAAGAGTACAAACTCTGTTACGCCGTACCGGATATAAAGCACAGGATGACAAGTTAATATTAGGTGAGCACATAACCATTGATTGTCTGCACCTTACCGGAATGGTTTACAATAACGAACAGCCGTTCACCCGCAGAAAAATTGATATTTTAACTGACCTTAAAAACAATCAGCGCCCTGTTCCACGTAGTGAATTATTAGTGAAAGTGTGGGGATAATAAACCCAGTGAAATTGATACTCGTACCGTTGAAAACGCCATTAACATCCATCTTAATGTATTCAGAAATGCTTAAAACCGATATGGTAAAAGGTAAAAGCAGCCAATCTGATTACTATCATTTTATCTATGATGAAAGTGAACGCTTGTCTCGCCTGATCAATAATGTTTTACAATTATCAAACTTAAGCCAAGAGCAAAACAGTGCAAAATTGGAATACGTTAGCATTGAGGTTTTACAAGATATTATTCGCTCTAAGGTATCAAGCTTAATTGAGAAAAATAACTTTACCCTTATCTTTAAACTTGAAAACGATATCTTGCCGTCTTGCCAAGGTTTAGTTGATTTAGACGCTTTTTCACAGATAGTGATTAACTTAGTCGATAACTCAGTTAAATTTTATCAGGCCGTTAAAATTAGTGATGAAAAACGCCAACGCATTGAAATTAGCTTTAGCCAAGATAAAGCGTCGAGCAACAAGTTGATTTTCAGTATTAGAGACTTTGGCCCCGGAATTTCAAAGTCACAGCACGATAAAATATTCGACCTATTTTATCGTTGTGGCAATGAACTCACCCGAACCACTTCAGGTACAGGTATAGGTTTAGCCTTGGTTCATCAACTTGTGAGCGCGCAGCAAGGACAAATTCAAGTAAACAGACATACTGAAGGTGTTGCTTTTGAGATTACTTTCACCGCTAAAACAGCCGAACTTTAACGCCGAAATAACAACCACGATAGTAAAATCAGAAGAAATAATCGTGCAGATCCCCTATCAAAAACTGAATTGATTTTTCGGCTATTTATAAAATCTTTAATATGTCAGTATTTAAATTCCCTACTATTTTGAAATATAAGCGTATTATTTACGAACTTTTTTTTCGTGCTGGTTACTAAGACATTAAACAAGATTAATTAAACAACACAGGAAGTGCGATTGTGAATATTAAATTTTTATCACTATTAACTATTTTATTGGTTTTTGTTTCTGCAACATCGAATGCAGATGGATTACTTCATGAGAAACTTAAACAAAGTCGAAAGAACGGATATAAAACGGGTTTTGCAAACGAGTATAGATCAGGTTTTGATAATCAAGTCATGCTTAACCAAGTGAGGTCTGCTTTTCTTGAGTCTAAGTTTGATAGCGTGACTAAAAATGATTGGGATATGTTATCGATATACTCAAAAGTTAATAAGTATCAAGGTAAGCGTTTAAGGTACTCCTGCTATGTGAAAACTGAGAATGTGCAAGAAAAAGCGCTATTGTGGTTTCGTATTGATGGCAATCTGCAAAGGTTAAGTAGCAATAGAACAACCACTCTAAATTTCAATCCCGCCACCTTAGCTTTTGATAATATGAAGAACAGACCTATTATCGGTACAACCAATTGGACTAAACATTCAATTGCATTGGACGTAGCCGAAGAAGCTTACTTTATGCATTTTGGAATGCTTTTAATCGGTCGTGGTAAAGTTTGGATTAATGACTGTAAAGTAGAAATTGTTGGTAAAGATATTCCTGTTACCGATATGTATCCAGAGATGATTGCAGATAAAAACAAATAATGGCATCAGCATTGAAAGAGGCATTATTAAAAAGATTTAATCGTAGTTCGAAGAATGAATGGTTAAAGCAATTATCTGATGAAGCCTTGATGAAATCGTATATAAATGGCTCATATCATTCATATGAGCTGATAGTTAAGCGATATAAGGAAAGAGTGTTTAAATTTATTTATTTTCAAGTTAAACAACAGCAACAAGATGCTGAAGATTTAACCCAGGAAGTCTTTATTCAGCTGTACCGAAAGCCGAATAACTTTCGTGTAGAGTCTACATTTTCAACTTATATTTTTGCAATTGCAAAAAATATTGTGCTTAATCATCATAGAACTGTCAGTCGCCGGATAAAGTCTGCTGATAATTCGATAACGACTGATATTATTGACGAAGCTTGCATGCACTCGAATATGGTTAACATTCGGCAACAACAAGCATATATTAATGCATTTAATCAATTAAACGTTGAAGATCAACAAATTATTTACCTCGCAGATAAAGAGTGCTTTAGTTACTTGCAGATAGGGAGTATTCTTGACATAAAAACGGGCACGGTACGTTCTAGGTTAAGTGCAGTAAGAGCTAAATTAACGAATCAACTAAGAGGACAATTAAATGAAATGTAACATTGTTCTAAATTTGTTAGATAGTTACGCTGACAATGAACTAGATGATGCAACTTATTTGTCTGCAGAAGATCACCTTAAAACCTGTGACAGTTGTCAGGCGCAGTTGAATGA
>MAAB01001352.1_pt1 | contig 28213 bp, 22 predicted proteins | sample 1115991 | NCBI WGS metagenome assembly MAAB01 (sample SAMN04961124, study PRJNA320927) | seawater metagenome | isolation source: sample BD02T18 sea water enriched with oil for 18 days | place: USA:Gulf of Mexico | collected 2013-07-27
GTTGATGTGAACTTAACGGGTTGTTTCTTATGTGGTCGTGAAGCGGCTGGTATTATGGCAGAACAAGCAGATGCTGGTGTGATTATTAATATTTCATCGGTATCGCGTGCAGGTAATGCAGGTCAAACAAATTACAGTGCGACTAAATCGGGTGTGGCGACCATGGTGGTCAGTTGGGCGAAAGAGCTTGCGAGATACAATATACGTGTCGCTGGCATAGCACCTGGCATGATAGCAACGGACATGACAGCGCAAATGAAGCCAGAAGCAATTGAAAGAATGTTAAAGGCGGTACCGTTACGTCGTATGGGTGAAGTGGAAGAAATTGCCCATACCATGCAATACATTATGGAAAATGATTATTTTACCGGTAGAGTCATTGAAATGGATGGTGGTCTTCGCGTATAACAGATATTGAAATCCTGATTAATCAACAAAAACAAATAGTTATGAGGTGTCAATACCTCTAAAGCTATACTTTTAGTCAGGGTCACAAGCCTTGGCTGATTATAAAAAGGCCAAAAGCCATAAATTAGACAGAGATGGGAGAGATGGGAAGATTGCCAATGAAGATTTTGGTAGCGGTAAAGCGTGTTATTGATTACAACGTAAAAGTACGAGTTAAAGCGGATCAAACTGATGTTGATCTGAATAATGTCAAAATGGCACTTAACCCTTTTTGCGAAATTGCGGTTGAAGAAGCGGTTCGTTTAAAAGAGAAGGGTGTTGCGAGTGAAGTTGTCGTTGTCTCTATTGGCAGTAAATCTTGCCAAGAACAGCTTAGAAACGCCTTAGCGCTAGGCTGTGATAGAGCCATTCAAGTCGATACTCAAGATGGACCTGATTCTCTGTCAGTTGCCCGTCTTCTTGCCAAAGTGGCTGAAGAAGAAAGTCCTGCTTTGATCCTATTAGGTAAGCAGGCGATTGATTCAGATAATAACCAAACCGGTCAAATGCTGGCTGCGCTTTTGGGTCGCCCTCAAGCCACCTTCGCATCAGAAGTAAAAGTCGAAGATGATAAGGTGTTAGTTACGCGTGAAATTGACGGTGGACTGCAAACATTGAAACTCACATTGCCTGCCATAGTGACGACAGACCTTAGGCTAAACGAACCTAGATTTGCCTCTTTACCTAATATCATGAAGGCAAAGCGTAAGCCTCTAGTCGTTAAAACTGCGGAAGAGCTGGGTGTAGATGTTGTGTCTAACGTTACTTTTATCAGTGTTGAAGAGCCTGCACAAAGGCAGGCAGGGATAAAAGTGGCCTCGGTTGATGAGTTAGTCGAAAAACTAAGAAATGAAGCGAAGGTGATAGCATGAGTATTTTAGTATTAATTGAACATGAGAATAATACCCTATCACCCGTTAGCCTTAATGTATTAAGTGCGGCGAATCAGTTGCAACAAAATATCACAGCATTGGTTGTGGGCGCTAATTGTGCTGATGTGGCAAATCAGGTTGCAAAAGTGGCATGCGTTGAAACGGTACTTTTAGCTGACAATGAAGTTTATCAACACCAATTAGCAGAAAATATCAGCAACTTGATGCTCGAACAGATTGACCCTGATAATAAAGGGGCTGAATCAGCTCGATTTGATTATGTATTGGCTGCATCTACCACAACGGGTAAAAATGTATTGCCTAGAGTGGCAGCGTTACTGGGTGTTAATCAATTATCAGATGTAATGGCCATTGAAACAGGCAATCGTTTTAAGCGTGCTATCTATGCGGGTAATGCCATAGCAACAGTAGAATCGAGTGACCTTGTTAAAGTGATGACTATTCGTGGTACTGCGTTTGATGCTATTGAGGTGGCTGAATTAGCTGGTGCTCAAATTGAGACGCTTACGAGTGTTCATTCATCATCAGATATTGAATTTGTTGAAGAGGTTTTGGCTGTATCAGAGCGTCCAGAATTAACCTCAGCCAATATTGTCATATCAGGTGGCCGTGGATTGGCCAATGGTGAGAACTTCAATATGCTTTATAGCCTGGCCGATAAGCTAGGTGCCGCCGTTGGTGCATCACGCGCTGCGGTTGATGCGGGTTACGTACCTAACGATATGCAAGTCGGGCAAACCGGTAAAATGGTTGCGCCAGATTTATATATTGCTGTTGGTATCTCAGGTGCAATTCAGCATTTAGCCGGTATGAAAGACTCAAAAGTCATTGTCGCCATTAATAAAGACGAAGAAGCGCCTATCTTTCAAGTAGCAGATTACGGATTGGTGGGTGATTTATTTGAGCTATTGCCTGAATTGGAAAAACAATTGTAAAACAATTTTGTAAACTGCCTCTTACATATTGAGCCCGTGCTTGTTTACAAGTTCGGGCTTTTTAATGATCCATTTTAGTTGAAAATCAACCTAAATGGCATGTTTCTTGAAAAAATTTAACTATATGTGAGTTCAGTTTTGTTAGGGTTTTGTTAAATACTGTTATATATAAATATATATGGCTGTTTTTTTTAACTTTTTTCTGTAATGATTGTCGAGCAAATTGTTAAGTGAACTATTTAGATAATTTTTAGAACAAATTAGCTTTTTATTTCTTGATGCATTTAAGGATAAAAGCTAAAAACAAGAAGATTTCCCCCTATGAGACTAAGCAGTAAAACGATTCTATCGTTACTAACGCCCTTAATTTTGGCTGGTTGTTCAGCGCCAGGCTCTTACCTTACAATTCAGGAAGGCGAAAAAGACCCTACGTTAGAGACAAGTTCTACGGATATCATTAGTCGGGTAAATGTTTATCAGTTAACTGCAGGTGAGTTAGAAAACTTTAAAACACCTCAAATCACCGCTAAAACCAATAGAAAATTAGATCAAGAAATCGCCAGTTATGAATACTTAATTGGTAATGGCGATATTTTAAATATTACGGTATGGGATCACCCAGAACTTACCACGCCTGCTGGTTCCTATCGAAGTGCTAGCGAATCTGGTAATTGGGTACATGCAGATGGGCAGATATACTATCCCTACATTGGTTTTGTCCCTGTTAGTGGTAAAACAACCAGTCAAATTCGTGAATTATTAACTAAAAAGCTAGCGAAATTTATTGAATCGCCGCAAGTTGATGTCAGTGTTGCAGCTTTTCAATCTAAAAAAGCCTATATAACGGGTGCTATCAATGGACCTGGGCAACAGTATATTACCAATGTACCTTTAACCCTGTTAGACGCCATTAATTTGGCTGGCGGAATAGGTGAAAATGCTGATTGGCGTAATGTATCACTGACTCGTCAAGGGCAAGAAGAGATTGTGTCCTTGTACCGATTGATGCAAAAAGGCGATTTGACACAGAATAGGTTGTTACAGCCTGGCGATATCGTACATGTGCCTCGCAACGATAATCAAAAAGTCTTTATTATGGGTGAGGTAAATAATCCACAGTTATTAAAGATTGATAGAAGCGGGATGAGCCTCACAGAAGCTCTGACGAGTGTTGGTGGTATTAATCAATTAGCGGCTGATGCGACGGGTGTTTTTGTTATTAGAAAAAATATAAATGATGACAAAATAGCGAATGTTTATCAATTAGATATATCTAACTCGATTGCGCTTATTTTAGGGACTGAATTCGAGCTATTGCCTAAAGATGTGGTGTATGTAACAGCAGCACCAATTGTACGCTGGAATCGTATTATTGGACAAATCCTCCCAAGTATTACTGGCTTTGATGAGTTAAGTCAGGGTGTTGACACGATAAGGGGTTGGTAATGTTTGATAATATATTAGTAGTATGTGTGGGTAATATATGTCGTTCACCATCTGGTGAGTATCTTTTTAAAAACTTGCTTCCAAATAAAAATATAGCATCAGCTGGAATCGGTGCATTAGTAGGCAAGTCTGCTGATAAAATGGCATTAGAAGTCGCAAAGGAAAATGGCGTTGATATGAGTGACCATATCGCACAGCAATTAACATCAGCTTTGTGTAGAGAGTTCGATTTAATATTAGTAATGGAGCAGGGGCATATTAATGCCGTAACTAACATTGCCCCAGAAGCGCGCGGAAAAACCATGTTATTAAGCCAATGGTTAAATAAACAAGATATCCCTGATCCATACCGTCAGAGTAAAGAAGCGTTTGAGCATGCATATGAACTTATTGATGCATCTGTATCGGAGTGGGTAAAAAAAATAGGTTAAGCGCTTTCCTGTAATAATATAGTCGAAGTATAAATAATATTTATTTAATAGAACGCGTGATAGCAACACAAAAATTTAAACTGGAATTAGAATACAATTATGAGCAGTAGTACTCGCAATCAATCAAACAAACAAGCCGTTTCGAAGTTTAATGAAACAGACGAAATCGATTTAGGTAAGCTGTTTGGCATTATGCTTGATTCTGTATGGAGTATCATTTCAGTTACCTTTATTTTTGCAGTGTTAGGGGTCGCCTATGCATTATTAGCAACGCCAGTTTATAAAGCAGATGCGTTAATTCAGGTCGAACAAAAAAGCGGTGGAATGTCTGCCCTTGTAGGTGATATGGGGGATTTGTTTTCAAGTGAATCTTCTTCATCAACAGAAGTTGAAATTATTAAATCACGCATGGTTTTAAGTAAAACCGTTGATAAATTAAATTTAACAACGCTTGCTAGGCCCAAATATATACCAATTATTGGGAAAGGCTTTGCACGCATAACCGGCAAACAAAATAACATAGTTATAAGTCGTTTCGAGACTCCAGATTATTCATTATCATTTGATTTGATTTATGATGATATAAAAAAAGGTAAATATACGTTACTTAATGGTGAAGGTCTTATTGTTCTGTCAGGCACTATTGGGGTATTGGCTAAAAGTGGAGATTACCGTTTATTTGTTCAGAAACTAGAAGGTAAAAAAGGAGATGTATTTACTATTATAAAGCGTACTCAGCTTGATAGTATCCAATGGTTACAAGAAAATTTAACAGTCAGTGAGCGCGGCAAACAAACAGGTATTTTACAATTATCATTTAATGGGGAAAGTAAGGCTCTTATTGGCAATATTTTGAATGATATTAGCCAAAATTACTTTTTACAAAATGTTGATAGAAACTCTGCAGAAGCAAAAAAGAGTTTGGCATTTTTACAAGGACATTTACCAAATATTAAAACTGAATTAACAGCCGCTGAAGATATATTAAATAGTTTTCGGCAAAAGAATGAATCGATTGATTTAGGTCTAGAGGCGCAGTCAACTTTAAAAGTAATGATTGAATTAGAGGCGCAGTTAAATGAATTAACATTTAAAGAAAGTGAAATTAGTCAGCGTTTTACTAAAGATCATCCAGCGTATAAATCATTAATAGATAAACGTAATGTGTTATTAAAAAAACAGAACAAATTGAATTTTCAAGTTCAAAAGTTACCAAAAACACAACGTGACGTACTTCGAATGAAGCGTGATGTTGAAGTGAATCAGCAGATTTATATTCAGCTTCTTAATAAGGTCCAAGAGCTCAGTGTTTTGAAAGCTGGCACTGTGGGAAATGTACGCATTCTTGATACTGCTCAAGTATATAATAGGGCAGTAAAACCGAAAAAATCGTTAATCGTTGTTTTATTAACTTTACTTGGAGGTATATTAGCCGTTGCGATTGTATTGCTTCGTGCAGCGCTGCATAAAGGGGTTGAAAGCCCTGATGAAATTGAAGCGTTAGGCTTGCCTGTATATGCCAGTATCCCTATGTCAGACTGGCAAACAAAAATGGATGTCAAAATAAAACAAAAAACTAAGAATAAGAAATTCAAGAAGAAACTTGAATTACATGAAACCTTATTGGCAGAGTCAAACCCTGCAGACTTAACGGTTGAGGCTTTACGTGGTCTAAGAACCAGTTTGCATTTTGCTATGATGGAAGCTAAAAATAATGTTGTTATGATTTCAGGACCAGCACCTGGTATTGGTAAATCGTTTGTATCAGTGAATTTTGCAGCAGTGATAGCGAAAGCAGGGCAAAAGGTTCTGATAGTCGATGGGGATATGCGAAAAGGCTATTTACAGCGACACTTTAACCTTGATTGGAGTGATGGTTTATCTGAAATGTTGTCTGGTAAACTAGAGAATAATGATATTATTAAATCAACGGGTATTGGTAATCTTGATATTATTACTCGTGGTCAAATACCGCCAAATCCATCTGAATTATTAATGCATCCACGATTTTCAGGTTTTATTAAGTGGGCATCAAATGAGTATGATCTTGTTCTAATAGATACACCACCTGTATTGGCCGTAACAGATCCAAGTATTGTTGGTGCATTGGCTGGAACAACACTAATGGTAGGGCGTTTTGGGCAAAATACAGTAAAAGAAATTGAATTTGCTAGACAGCGTTTTGAAATGGCTGGGATAGATGTGAAAGGTTTTATCTTGAATGCTGTTGAGAAGAAGGCAAGCGCATCCTACGGTTATGGTTATTATAATTATAGCTACGAGAGTGATAAGTAGAATTTCAATTTCATTCACCATAAATATATAATGTAGTTGATATGACATATAAGATTGAAATACAACCCGCTGGCGTAAGTTTTATTAGTAGAAAAAATATTTTAGATGATGCTCTTGCTCAGTCAATTCCATTAGAATATAGCTGTAAAACAGGTGATTGTAGTATGTGCTCTGCAGAAATTATTTCTGGAGAGATAGAGAATGAAGTTGGAGATATTGTCAGTTCAGGATCTGTGCTTATTTGTCAGTCAAATGCAAAATCGGATGCAACTTTAAAGACTCATTATTTTCCAGAATTGATAGGTCAAAAAAACCAAAGAATACCCTGTAAAGTGTCTAGTTTCAATTTTGTGACGGATGATATTATAGTTATCAAGTTCCGTTTACCTCCTACAGCAAACTTTGATTATCTTCCAGGTCAATATGTAGATTTAAGTTTTAAGGGTATTAAGCGAAGCTATTCAATTGCAAATTCAAAGCAAGTTTTAGATTGCGTTGAATTGCATATTCGAAAAGTTCCGAATGGCAAAATGTCAGAATTACTGTTTAATGATTTAAGAGAAAACCAATTAATGCGCATAGAAGGTCCTAAAGGTACATTCTTTGTTAAAACTAGCAAAAAGCCACTTATTCTCATTGCTACTGGCACGGGAATAGCACCAATTAAAGCGATAGTTGAGCAATTAGTTAATAATAGTGATAAACGTGAAATACACATCTATTGGGGCATGCAATATGCCAATGAGTTGTATTGTAAGGAATTACTAGTATTGGCAGTGGAACATCAATATATTAATTTCATACCAGTACTGTCAAAAGAGGTATCTGAACAATACAGAAATGGCTATATTCAAGATGCTGTATGTCAAGATTTTGATCTTCTTGCTGACTATGACGTTTATGCATGTGGCTCACTAAAAATGATACAAGATGCAAAAAATAAATTTTTGAATAAACAACTACCATTAGAATCTTTTCACTCTGATGCGTTTACTCCTGCAAAATAATTGAATAAAGAGAATATAATAATGAAAGCAGTAATACTTGCTGGTGGTTTAGGTACTCGTTTGAGTGAAGAAACAGCAATAAAGCCAAAACCTATGGTTGAAATCGGCGGTAAACCTATTTTATGGCATATCATGAAGCAATATTCAGCCCACGGTGTTAATGATTTTATTATTTGTTGTGGCTATAAGGGGTATGTGATTAAAGAGTATTTTGCGAATTATTTCTTACACATGTCAGACGTTACTTTTGATATGAAAGAAAATGAAATGAAGGTACACCATAAGCGTGCTGAACCTTGGACAGTGACATTGGTTGATACAGGTGATAACTCGATGACAGGTGGGCGTCTAGGGCGTGTTGCTGAGTATGTGAAAGACGAAGAAGCGTTCTGTTTCACTTACGGGGATGGCGTTAGTGATGTGAATATTGCAGAAACAATAAAATTTCATAGAGCGCATGGAAAGCAAGCAACATTGACAGCAACATTTCCTCCTGGTCGCTTTGGTGCTCTTGATATCTCAAATGGTAAAGTAAATAGCTTTAAAGAAAAACCACGAGGAGATGGTGCTATGATTAATGGTGGTTTCTTTGTACTTTCACCTGAGGTGCTGAAATACATAGATGGTGATAGTTGTACATGGGAGCAAGAACCTTTAAATAACCTTGCTGAATCAAATGAGTTGATGGCATACGAGCATCATGGCTTTTGGCAGCCGATGGATACATTACGAGATAAAGTGCATTTAGAAAAACTTTGGGATTCCGGTAGAGCGCCTTGGAAAATTTGGGGATAATATTATGACGCCAAATTTTTGGGAAAATAAAAAAGTTTTTATAACGGGTCATACTGGTTTTAAAGGTAGCTGGCTGTCGTTATGGTTACAAGAAATGGGAGCAGTTGTAAAAGGTTATGCTTTAGCTGCACCTACATCACCGAACTTGTTTGAAGAAGCAAATGTTGCAACGGGTATGTTATCTGAAGAAGGTGATATTCGTAACTTTGAACAGCTAAAGGTGAGTATAGCCGATTTCGAACCGGAAATCGTATTCCATATGGCTGCGCAACCTTTAGTTCGATTATCGTATGATAACCCGATGGAAACATACTCAACCAACGTCATGGGTACAGTACATTTGTTAGAAGCTGTGAAGCAAGTTGGTGGTGTTAAAGCAATTGTTAATGTTACCAGCGATAAGTGTTATGAAAATAAAGAGTGGGTATGGGGTTATCGTGAAAATGAAGCAATGGGGGGATATGACCCATACAGTAACAGCAAGGGTTGTGCTGAACTTGTTGCAATGTCGTACCGCCAATCATTCTTTAATAAAGATAATTATGCAGTGCACGGTTGTGCATTAGCATCCGCAAGAGCGGGCAATGTAATTGGTGGAGGTGATTGGGCTGATGATCGTTTAATCCCTGATATGCTTAACGCATTTTCAAATGATAAAATAGTAGAAATTCGTAACCCTCATGCGATCAGGCCTTGGCAGCATGTGTTGGAGCCGTTATCGGGATATATCACCATAGCTGAGCATTTGTATAAACAAGGTCCTGACTTTGCAGAAGCGTGGAATTTTGGTCCGAAAGAAGAGGATGCACAACCTGTACAATGGATTGTTGAGCGATTAGTTTATCAATGGGGTGATAGTGCCGCTTGGTTTTTAAGTGAAGGTCAACATCCGCATGAAGCACACTATCTGAAGCTTGATTACTCGAAAGCAAAGATGCGATTGAACTGGACACCAGTATGGAGCCTTGAAGGTACATTGAGTCGTATTGTTGTTTGGCAAAAAAAGTGGCTTGCTGGTCAAGATATAAAACAACATACAATAAATGAAATTAAAGAATATATTGCCGCAAGAACAGGAAATTAACATGTCAAAAGAATTAATCAGAAATCAAATTGCAGATTTAGTAGATCAATATGCAGCAATTGAATATGCACCTAAAATATTTGTGCCTGGTGAAACCGTTGTACCACCATCAGGGAAAGTATTAGGCGCTAGTGAATTAAAAATGATGGTTGAAGCATCGCTAGACGGTTGGTTAACAACGGGCCGTTTTAATGCTGCATTTGAAAAAAATTTAGGTGAATATTTAGGTGTGCCTTATGTATTGACTACTACATCGGGTTCTTCCGCTAATTTACTTGCGTTGACTGCCTTAACGTCACCTAAATTAGGATCACGTCAGTTAAAAGCAGGTGATGAAGTTATTACTGTTGCAGCAGGTTTCCCTACGACGGTAAACCCGACGATACAAAATGGCTTAATACCAGTGTTTGTAGATGTTGATATCCCAACATATCAAATTAAACCCGAAATGATTGAAGCAGCGGTAACAAATAAGACGAAAGCTATTATGGTTGCCCACACATTAGGTAACGTGTTTGATTTAGCTGAGGCTCGCCGTGTAGCGGATAAATATAACTTATGGCTAATCGAAGATTGTTGTGATGCATTAGGTTCAACCTATGACGGTAAAATGGTTGGCCAATATGGTGATATCGCTACAGTGAGTTTTTATCCAGCGCATCATATTACCATGGGTGAAGGGGGGGCTGTATTTACTAAAGATAAAGAATTACATAAATTAATTGAATCGTTCCGTGATTGGGGACGTGATTGTTATTGTGCTCCAGGCTGTGATGATACTTGTGGAAAACGCTTTGATCAGCAGTTAGGGTCACTGCCACAAGGATATGACCATAAATATACGTATTCACACCTTGGTTACAATCTTAAAATTACTGACATGCAAGCTGCTTGTGGTTTAGCGCAAATGGAAAGCGTAGAATCTTTTGTTGAGCAACGTAAAGTAAATTACCGCTACCTTAAAGAAGGATTAGCAAGTTGTGAAGAATTCTTAATCCTACCTGAAGCAACTGAAAATTCAGACCCATCATGGTTTGGTTTCCCTATTACAATTAAAGCTAATAGTGATATTGACCGTGTAGAATTATTAAAATTCATGGATCAGCATAAAATTGGTACACGCTTGCTATTTGCAGGTAATTTAACGCGACAACCATACTTTAAAGATGTTGAATATCGTGTTGTTGGTGAACTAACGAATACTGATATTATCATGAATCAAACATTTTGGGTTGGTGTATACCCAGGCTTATCAACGGATCATTTAGACTTTATTATTGAGAAGTTTGAAGAATTTTTGGGTTTGAATTTTTAAAAGGTATGAAGGAGGGTAATCTCCTTTTCTACAAGAATGAAAATATTAATCACAGGCGCATCTGGCTATTTAGGTTCTCAATTAGTGAGGGCACTTTCAGCTGATAATAAGGTTATCGCTGTTGTAAGGGATACATCAATAACAATACGTTTAGTTAACTTACCAGTTCACATTATTCGAGTTAGTGGCAGTGTACAGTTAGAGCAAGTGTTTGATGAATTTAAACCTGATATAGTTATCAATACAGTAGCTTTATATGGACGGAAAGGCGAATCATTATCTTCGTTAATCCAAGCGAATATAGATTACCCAAGCCAGTTGTTATCACTTGCACAAAAATATGATGCGAAAGCATATATTCATACGGGCACGTCGTTGCCTGATGACGTTTCAGCGTATGCGCTTACAAAAAAAACTTTTGTTAAATTGGCAGCGTTTCAAAAATTTACGTCGATTCGCTTTATAAACCTAGAGCTTGAGCACTTTTATGGTCCTGGGGATGATGAAAACAAATTTACCAGTTATGTGATAAGGGAGTGCTTAGCGCACCGCCAATTAAACTTAACTGGAGGCTTTCAGAAAAGGGACTTCATATATATTGGTGATGTTGTATCAGCATATAAAACAATTTTAGCTAAATTAAATACGTTAGATTTTTTCGAAACTGTTTCAGTGGGCTCGGGTGAAGCTCCTACTGTTAGGAATTTAGTTGAAATGATTCATATGTACTCTAAATCTAAATCTGATCTGGTGTTTGGTGCTGTTTCTATGCGTAAAAACGAATTAATGTACAGCTGTGCCGATATTAGCAAGCTTACAGCTCTTGGTTGGGCCGCTGAACACTCATTAAAATCTGGTATTATCAAAACACTCTCTAAGGAAGGGCAATGAAATTATTAATTACGGGTGGTTGTGGTTTTTTAGGTAGTAATTTGGCTTCACATGGAATTAAAGAAGGTAATGAGGTTGTTGTATTTGACAATCTATCTCGCTTAGGTACAACAGAAAACCTTACATGGCTGAAAGAAATTGGAGGATTTGAGTTCGTTCATGGTGATATCCGTAATAAAAATGATGTAACACGTATGATTGAACGAATTAAGCCGGATGCAATCTTTCATTTAGCTGGTCAAGTTGCAATGACAACATCGCTTGAGAATCCACTAATGGATTTTGAAGTAAATATCGGTGGTTCAATTAATGTACTAGAGGCAGTGCGTTTGTATTCTCCTAACACAGCAATATTTTATTCATCTACTAACAAGGTATATGGTGATTTAGAGCAGTTTACATATAAAGAAACTGAAAGCCGTTACGAATGTATCGAAATGCCTAATGGATTTGATGAAAATGTTGGTCTTGACTTTCACTCACCGTATGGTTGTTCTAAAGGTTCAGCTGATCAATACATGTTAGATTATGCTCGTTTATTTGGTTTAAACACGACAGTATTTAGGCACTCTTCTATGTACGGCGGTCGTCAGTTTTCATCATATGATCAAGGTTGGGTGGGTTGGTTCTGCCAAAAAGCACTTGAAGCTAAGTATGATGAGAATGCATGTTTTACAATATCAGGAACAGGGAAACAAGTTAGGGACGTTTTACATGCCGATGATATTATTTCATTATACTATTCATCACTCGAAAATAAAGAAAAGGTATCAGGTAAAGTATTTAATGTAGGTGGTGGAATTGAGAATAGCTTATCTCTACTGGAATTATTTGACTTACTTGAAGGCTTAACAGGTACAGAAATGAAATATGAACAATTGCCTGTACGTTCTAGTGATCAACGAGTTTTTGTGGCTGATTCTACGAGGCTAAAGAACATTACCGGCTGGGAGCCGAAAGTACCTAGTAAAGATGGTGTTAAACGAATGACTGATTGGTTAAACGCACGATGAGTGAGAAGTCTAGTTTTCGTTCTAGGAATTATTTCAAACAGTTAAAAAGTTCATTTATTTTTAAAGTCTTAGCTATATTAGCCTCTTTTTTAGTAATTCCAGTGATGATTCAATATTTAGGACATGAGAAATATGGTGTTTGGTCAACATTGTTATCTATTTTGTCGTGGATAGTAATGTTTGATATTGGGATTGGCAATGGATTAAGAAATAAATTATCTGAATCAATAGCAAAAAATGAGTATATTAAAGCTAGAGAATATATTTCAACAACCTATGCAGCTATTGCATGTGTTGCAATTTTAGTGGGTTTTATTTTTGCTATTATTAGTGAATGGATTAACTGGTCACGTGTTTTTAATACTGAGACAGTTTCAAGAGAAATGCTTGCAGTAATAGTAAATGTATCAATGTTCTTTGTGCTGATTAACTTTGTATTTGCAACAGTTAATCAGATTTTAAACGCTTTACAAAAAACAAACATCACTGTATTCAATCAGTTTTTAGCAAACTTATTTTCATTGTTTTTTGTCTTTGTTTTATCTAAAAATACCGATGGTAAATTGGAATATATAGCTATTGTATTTGGTTTATCAATATTATTTTCGAATATGCTAGTTTCGTTTTGGTTTTATAGAAGAAATGTTATTTACAGGCCCGCTATTCATTTAATTAAAAAAGAAAGACTCTTTGAAACTTTATCTTTAGGTAGTCAATTTTTTATTATTCAAATAGCTGTTATTGTTTTATTTACAACAGATAGGTTGATAATATCACAACTGCTAGGACCTGAATATGTAACTCCGTATGATGTTGTTTTTAAGCTATTTAGTGTAGTAACAATTTTTCATGGAATTATAGTCGCTCCATTATGGAATTCATATTCAGATGCATACCATCGTAATGATTATACTTGGATGCAGGGAATGATGAAAAGACAAATGAAAATTTTAGGGTTCATACTACTTGCTACAATGCTCTTAATGTTACTCATTCCTTCAATTATTCAAATATGGATAGGGGATATTAATAATTTAAGTTTAAATATGATAGTTTCATTATGTTTCTTTACGTTATTTCAAGCTTGGAATAATATTTTTGCTATGTTCCTCAATGGAATCAATGAGACTCGATTACAAGTGAGAACTGCGATTATTGCAGCAATTATTAATATCCCATTGTCAATATTGTTTGTTAAGTGTTTTGGAATGGGTGTTGACGGGATTGTTCTTGGTTCGATTGTTGCGCTAGGTATTTTTTCAGTATTTGGTCCATATGAGAGTTATAAAAAATTATATAAGGTAAGTCATGTCTGAGTTAGTGAGTATATTAATTCCAGTGTTTAATCGCGAACATCTGATTGAAGAAACGATGATGAGTGCTTTGAACCAAACGTACAAAAATATAGAAGTTATTGTTGTTGATAATGCAAGTACAGACAATACTTGGAAGGTAGTAAGTGAAATTTCGAAAAAAGATAGTCGAGTAAAGTGTTTTAGAAATCATGCGAATATTGGGCCTGTGAAAAATTGGAAACGCTGTATAGATGAAGCAACTGGTTTTTATGGTAAGATCTTATGGTCAGATGATTTAATCTCGCCAAACTATATATCTAAAACCTTACCATTATTTAAAAATAAAAATATTGGTTTTGTATTTTCATCTGTTGAAAATTTTAATGTGGAAAATAAAACCAAAATTGAACACTATAAAATTGGTATTACAGGTGAATATAAAACAAAAACCTTCTTAGAAGAAACTTTTGAGGGTTGCTGTAATTTAGAATTACCTGTTTCTCCAGGTTGTGCTATTTTCAGAATGGAATCATTACAGAATAATTTACTCATTGATATTCCAAATAAAATAAATAGTGACTTCTGCAATCATGCAATAGGTAATGACTTACTTTTGTATTTGTTAACTTGTAAAGACTATAGTCATTTTGGATTTGTCAATGAAGTGTTATCGTATTTTAGATCTCATGATGGTTCAATAACGGTTTCGAGTAAACATGGTAAAATACATTTACACTATTTATTAGTACAAGCGTATTATGTTGAAAGGTATTATAAAACTAAAATAAGAGTTATAAATACAAGAATTAAAAACGCTTTATATAAATTTCCAATACATAACGAATTTAATATTAAATCTGCCCATGATTTTTACATGATTAATAAGGATACTAGAATTAGTGTTATGTTTATTTTGAAAAAAATTCTATTTAAAATATCTAGGTAATAAAATCATTTCGTTAATAGGCAAGAGAATTGATTTAGTTTTTATACATGATGTTTGATATATTAGTTTTGATGATCATAGCATTGGAATGACTACAGGCAGAGTGTACTATTATAGAGCATTAGATTAGTGATGTTATTTATCAAGAAAATATCTTAAGTTTTTCTACAGCTAAACGAAATTAGAAAAAGTTGTATGAAGTTACAAATATTTACTGATTTATTATTGTGGGTTTTAATCTTAAACATAAATTACGCATTTTATAAAATTCGTCACATTATTTTTATTGAATAAAGGGGGCGTTATTTAAAGTATTACATATTTATAAATGGTAGCTTCGGATATTTACTGAGATAAGTGGTTGTAAATAGATTCAAAAAATAAACATGATCATTTAAAAAGTATTTTATTAAAGCATTGATCTCAAATAAAGAGAAATTATGAATAAAAACTTAAAGTATTTTAAAACATTTAACGAACTTAATCTTTCAGGGGGAAGCATATCAGAAAACTGCTATATTCATATTATTAATCCATATTCTATAAATGGGTCTTTAGATTTAGTTCAAAGAAGAACGCTAGAGTCAATATTTTCAGCAAAAAAAATTGCTTCAAATTCGGTATATATAGTTGCAGTTATAAATGAGGATGAAGGTTTTCTAGAGGATTATGATTTTGATTTTATAATCAACGGTAGTGAAAATGATGAATTCGATGTGTTTTTTTCATCTGTTAATAAATCATTACCAAGTATATTTCAAATTATAAAAGAAGGTATAAATGTGTCTGTTAATTCAGATTTTATAATTTATACTAATATGGATATAAATATAACCTTAAACTTTTATGATTTTTTAAATATATTAATGCCTGGTAGTTTTGATGGTGTTTCTATTAATCGAAGAACTATTGATGGTAATTTAATTAACTATCCAAAGGTGCATTCACATACACATTCAGGAATAACTCATCCAGGAAGTGACTGTTTTGTTTTTAAAACTAGAATATTTAATGATTTTATTAAGTTCAACACTGTTTTGGGATCTTTGCATGTAATGAAGGGGATGTTATATAATCTTGTTGTTCATTGTAATTCTTTTGGTATTTTGACTGACTTATTTATTACATATCATTATGGGGATGATAGAGCATGGCTAAACTCTAACTTCAATCCAATAGAAAAGCATAATGAAAAAGAAATTATGAAGTTGGTGAATTCATTTAAAGGAAAAGACTCTATCAATAAGTTGAAGATGTTTTGTATAGAACGTTGTGATATCGTTCTTTATCGTTCAATATCGAACAAATTTACAATTACAGAAAAGTTCAGATTTATTTTTTTGAGATTTAGCAACATGCTAAAAAGATTTTTTGGTAAATATTATTGAATCTTTATACTTATTTTAATTATTAGATATTTCAGTTTAACTACGTTTTGTACTCTATTAATTTTACTAGGTGATTTTAAATGATCAAAGAAAAAATTATTTACAAATTTAAAAATAAAATTATCGATATATTACAGTTGATGTTTTCTAAATTGGGTCTTAAAATATCAAGATTATCAGAAGTCGATTTGATTGATTTAAGAAATAAAACTATACACCCAAAAGCTATTTCATATAGAACGTCAAACCAGAATTGCTTAATTCATGTCGAAATGGATAGTGGAAGAGGGTTGCCATTATTTAGCTTTGCAAGTGGTGAACAACATCCGTACATCGTGGCAATACAAAAAAGTGAGCTATTTTCTGGTAAAGAAAAATGTATTCAGATAGAAAAAACACTAAGAAATTATTTTGATTTTTTCAAACCATCTAATACAATTGAGCTATTTGGATTAAATGTAGAATTAAACCATACACTTCGAAAAATTGAACCAAGATATACTCCAATGCCTTGGGATATAGAAACTGTTGATGAATGGAAACAGCAGCAAAAAAGAACATTTCGAAGAGAAAATATATTGTCAGGTATTGCTAACGACGAAACAGATGAAAGCTGGGCTTGGACAGGTCCTTGTTCGATCATTAAAGCAAAAATTGAGTCAAAACGTTTATTTGATATTTACAATTCCATAAAAACAAATGGATATATGCGAACTTCAAATAGAGATGGAGACATACTAGTTTCAATATTATCCTCAAATAATGAGGATTGGTGCTGGCAAGTTCAAAGTGGTCAGCACAGAGCAATTGCTTTAAGTGCTCTAGGATACACAAATATTCCTGTAAGAGTTGTGCGTGTTATTCATAGATCTGACGTTGATTTTTGGCCGAATGTTGAAAGAGGCTTGTATTCTAAAGAAATAGCATTGCAAATATTTGATATGATAATGAATAATAAATCACCAGATAAATTAAAAACTTGGATACCTACTTAAGTAAATCTAGTGTTCAGATTATTATGACTAATTTTAAATAGTATCTTCAAATCGAGAAGTCGAGAGCAAACCACAAACTGACTAGAGTATTGTTTTGTGTTAACTCATTACTGCTTGATTACATTTTGAGACGTGAGATATGCTAGAAGGTATAGCTGAACTAATAATATAAAATCTATTCAAGGCTTTGTTATCTGTTATGAAGTTTTAAATTGCATTAAATGAGGTAGATTTGTAGAAAATAAATTTTAAACTCAGCGAGATATGCTATCCGATTTGCCGCTAATTATTCACTGAATTATAATTTTTGTCGAAAGTCTATGAAGTGTTAAGGGGCAAGGTTGTTAAGCCTGGAAAGTGTCGTAAGCTATATTTTTTGGGATGATGTAGATAATAATAGATTTTTTCTGCTGAAATGACTCTTTTTTGTCTCGGTTAAAATGCAGTGTTATCTGAAAAACTAAATAACCTAAGCCGACGGATTTTAGATATCTAAGGCTATGGTTTGTATGACACGAAAGCGTTCCACAAAATACTAATTAACTAAAAGACCTCATCCCCTATTTCAGTATGGATTTATGGGTAGTTATGTATTCGAAAAATGGAGTATTAATTGCGTCCAAAAACGAATGTGTTGCACTGTATAATTGATAGTTATCGGAAACGGCAATATATCAGTATGAAACACTAACAAGTGATATATTAATAGTTATGTGTTAAAAATCTCAAGTTGTTGAAGTTGTTGAAGTTGTTGAAGTTGTTGAAGTTGTTGAAGTTGTTGAAGTTGTTGAAGTTGTTGAAGTTGTTGAAAATTTTGAAATATTCTTTAAACTCATTTGATCCTGCATAGAAAAAAGAAATGCTTTTAGTTTATAGTAAAGTAGGGGTAATTAAACCCCTAGCTGCTCAGATTCACAAAGCCTTCGGGAATAAATATATGGATATTGAAAAATATGAGTTTAGCAGAGGTGGATAGTAATCTTATTTCCTTGAATTATAAAATCAAGTTAGTTTTTTCGTATGGTTACTGTGCATAAATTGTGTAAACCTAATAGTGACAAAGGTTTGAAAAGGGGCGTTAATGTTTTTTAATTTATCGAATGAATACTTTTTTACAATTTAATTTTAATAATCAACCGCCTCATAGCGTTACTAACATATATAACATTTTTTGGGTAAAATAGCGGAAGTATCTAACTTTATAATTAGTAATATGTTAGATCTACACGAAATTTTTGAAGGGGCTCATAAGGTATCAAATATGCTATTTATTGAATATTACAGAGTTATTGAGTGATGCAGTAAGCTTGAGTAAATTAAATGTTTAGTAATCAATTGTTTTGGTTGGTAAATATCTATGGTGATTATGAAAGTTGTATTTTTCTTTACTGTGTTTGTTAAACGGTACTATGAAGTCACCTAAGTTGACATAAAAACCACCGACATTAGAGAAAACACAACAAATTAAAATAAGCTTCCTTCATATGGTTTGATCTTTGAGTACGATATATAAATTTTGTTAGCCTTAGTTATGCGGCTTAACGCAATAGCAATCCCTGAATGAATTATGTTACTGAAAAATGTGTTTTCTTGATATCATTTTATGCTACATCAACAAATTAGCTATTATCAAGAAATGCAAACTGGAGTTATTCTGTATTGATTTACTTAGTAAAGCTCATTGTCAAATAGCTATTAGAAACAATAAGTACACATTGCTTAATATAAATACATTGACGGCTAGACAAAAGTATAAATTCAGTTATACGAGACTAGATAGTATAAAAAGCAGGAATAAATCATTAGTTTTTCATGATTAAAATACAATTAGAGCTTATGTATTTAATATCAAAAGTACATGTGGGAAATAATGAATGTATGATATTCGATGAATATAGCCCAAATTTTCACTGTTTGCATTATGGGAGATTAAGTATTCTTCTATTTTAAAAAACGGAATTAGGCAGTATAGTAACGAAAAATCGCTCTTGTGTTTCGGGTGTGCTAAATTTTGATTTAGTAATGTGCATAAAAATGAGCTCATATATGATTGCTACGGTTATTGAGGTAGGTCAATATGTACTATATTGCTGGCGTATTTAAATCTATAAAATCTATTAAAACACAAAGAAATACCTAGAGAATCAAGTTTGCCATGCCTATAAAAACTTAATAAGTTTTGGCGTATTTCTCACAATAAAGATTAATATTATAAAGTAATACTAATAAAGTAAATATAAGTAGGACAAAATAACGGATATCTATCGTGAACCATTACACGTTTCGAATTTTCGTAATCTTGCTCTTTAAGCACTTGATCTATAACTAACTTGGATTTAATAATGAGTAATGATCTTTGGCAAGAAAATGATTTTTTAATAAATAAACATTATTGGAATAATCTAGGGTATCAAAGTGCACTACCTATTAGATTAGAAAACTTAAGAATATTGAGTGAAATATTAGAGGAATTTGAGATTAAATTTTGGGTTCAAGGTCGAACACTTGAAGGCCTTTTTTTAAAAGAAGAGTTACCTGATGATCATGATGATGACATTGGAATCGATATTTCTAGCCTTACTATTTTTCAATCTGAAGTCATTGAAAAATTGAAACAATATGAATTTGATATTATTAGAAATAACTTTGAAATTATATCTATAATCAGAAAAAAACGGTATATAGATATCTGTATCTTTAAAAAAAGAGGAAAAAAATATGGTTATGCCAGTAAAAACTTCCCAAGTGAATATTTTGATACCTTAGAATATTATGATTTGAATGATATTAAACTGCCGGTTCCCAGTAATACAAAAAAATTATTGAGCTATATGTATGATCGAAAACTAGCTGATACCTACAATTTATTTTCGATTAGAATGAAAAAGATTATTACTAATAAAAATTACAGAAGTGATAAAATTAAAAGAGCACTTATTAAGATTTTTCATTTTTCGCCACATTATTTTCGAGTCTTATTGTCAATATTTACCTATAAACTATTTGGCGTAGGGTACAAAAAAATATATGAAAATGATTTTATATCATTAGATATTGAATCAAAAGATTCATACAATTGGAAGTGGCGGAAGCCTCACTTAGATATTATTTCGAATAATAAGAAGTATCGAAAAAATTCTGAAATTATAAATTATTTATCAAAAAATGATACCTTTAGTAAATTACTAAGTCAGGTAGTAGAGACAGATACAACTAGGGAGTTTTATGAGCCTCATAATTTTGATCAGCGTTTTTGGCAAAGTGGAAATAATTACTTCATATATAACATAAAATATCAGTTTAGAATTGGTGTTGTTCCTTACCACCATGCAAATGATTATATTAAGTCAGGAGAACTTCCGTTACTTTTTAGTAAAGAATACTATTCCGCTTTAGCAGAAATGCCACTTTCTGAAATTAGTAATATGTTAAGGGATGCACCTATTGAAATTACTAATAATTCTATTACAGGTGGAAAACACAGGGCATCTGCTATGATAGGACGATTAATTGACAATAAATCATACATTCCATTATGGGCCATATATATAGATAAATGATATTGCATCAAGTTTTTTGGTATCTTTTCCACAGTGATTTTTTAAGGTGTCAGCTAAAAGTCTCTTAAATGTACGTGTTTGTCTTGATGACTTTATAATATTTAAATGGAAATGATTTATTTCCCGATTAATAGTTCAGAAGAAAGGTGTTTTTTCAGTATTATAAAGTTGGTGTTTGATGGGGTATGGCGATTTTGTAGTTGTGCAGTAATGCTGTTTGTAGTTTCATACAGCTCTATTTGATAAAATTAATTTTCTATTTTAATGATTTCTTTTATGATTTCTTTTATGATTTTTGGTTGGCCACTTTATTTAAAAGTTTATGTTTTTATGATGTTAGAATTTTAATTAAAATGAATATGGGGAGGTAACTTTGTTTAACAAAAATAATGGCTCAATGTTTAGGGTATCGTGTGTTTTATGTATTTATTATGATACAAATCCTTTTCATTTAGATGAAGCTGTAGCTTCAATAATAATGCAGACATATCAACCCATTGAGTTAATTATTGTCGTTGACGGGAATATACCTGAAAAACTGTTGGATTATTTAAATTTATTGAATAATAAAATGAAAAGTAATAATATTAATTTTATAACTATACGATTAGAATTTAATTTAGGGCCTGGGGCTGCAAGAAATAAGGGTGTTACAGAAGCAACTGGAGATTTAATTGCTATTATGGATAGCGATGATATATCAAGGCCTGAACGATTTGAGCTGCAAGTTATAGAGTTTGAAAAAAACTGTGAACTAAGTTGTTGTGGAGGCATAATTGCAGAGTTTGAATTTGATAAGTTTAAAATTCAATCCTATAGAATACCAAAATTTAAGCATCAAGATATAATTGAACAAGCCAAGTTGAAATCGCCCATTAATAATGTTACTGCGATGATTAAAAAATCTGACTTTATTAAAGTTGGAGGATATCCAATAAAAAGAACTTCTGAAGATTATCAATTATGGGCTACTATGATTGGAAAAAAGATGAAATTTACTAATTTAAATCATATTATTGTTGATGTCAGGTTTAATTCTACAAATTTGAATAATAGGAAAGGCTTTATAATATTTAGAGATGACCTGATGACTCAAAAATGTTTATATGAAAACAATATTACTAATAGAAAAGGTTTTTATATTAATGTTTTTTTATATTTTTGTTTTCGTTTTATTCCATCGTCTATTAAAAAAACTATATTAGGAGCTTTTTTCCGTGAAAAAAAATAAATTGACAATAGTCACTGTTTGTTTGAACTCTTTAAACGGATTAAAAAAAACTATTGAAAGCATTCGTGAGCAAACATGGACTGAGTTCGAACTTATTATTATGGACGGTTGCTCGACTGATGGGAGTATTGAATACTTGAATTGTATGAAACATACGTTTTCAAATTTTAAGTTATTTTCTAAGCCTGATAATGGTATTTATGATGCAATGAACTGTGCTGTTACTGTAGCAACAAGTGATTGGATTATTTTTATGAATGCAGGAGATGTATTTTATTCACCGGATGTGTTGTTAAATACATTTTCTTATTTTGAAGATGATCATGATCTTATCTTTGGTGATGTTATGTTAGGGGGGGGTGTATTAAAAAAACAAAAAACTTCATTTCTCTATTCGCTGCGGCATAGTATTTGTCATCAGTCGATGTTTCTTAGTAAGGTTTTTTTGCTAGATAATATCTACGACTATAAAAATTATCCTATCACAGCGGATAATTCGATATTGATTTTAAAAAGTAATAAGTTAAGAGTTAAAAAAATTGATGTTATTGTCTGTAAATTTGATATGTCAGGAGTTAGTTCTATGATATCGAATAAGTCAAAAATTTGGAATGAAAAGACCTTAGCTTATAAATCAAGTGATTTAACCTCAATCAAAATATTTGTGGCTTTGGTGTTTTGTAAAATTATGTTTCTATTGAATTCTTGCAGGAAGTCATGATAATTCCATTTATTTTTATCTTCACATTGTTTTTCTTCTTACTATGTGAATATCTAGAGTTGAAAATAGACAGAGCTATCTCAATTATGATTGTTTTGCTATACACCGCTGTTTTGTCCCTTGTTTTTACCTTTAGAGGGCTTGAACATGGTTGGGATACACCTGGTTACATAGCCATTTTTGATAGAATTAATAATTTCGAACAAATTTTCACAATTTATAATAGTGAATATTTCTTTTGGTTTATAAACTACATGATAAGCTTGGCAAGTGCTAATCATTACTTTTTTCTTTTTTCTTTATCTTTGATTTCATTGTTCTTTCTTTTATTATCTTTATCAAACATATCTCGTAAGTTACAAGTTAATGCATCGCTTCTTCTTTTTATTCTAACTCTATTGTCCTCATCATCATTCTATTTATTTATAACTAATGGTATTCGTCAATCTATTGCGTATTCTATATTTATGTATGCACTTAGTTTGCGTTTAAATGGCAGGTGTTATAAGTATTTTATATATGCCACAATTGCTTTTTTTTGTCATCATTCACTTGCTATATGTATGCTCGCTTTAGAATTAAGTTTACGAATTAAAAATATTAAATATTTGTTAGTCTCAATAGTATTAAGCGCCTTTCTTGGGTTAATTATTATGCCGTATATATTGCCTTTATTAGGGTTAAACTCTTTGAATGGTATAAATCAAAATGCAAGTAAATTAATGCTTATTGTAAAATTGATAGTGCATTTTATTTTATTAGTTTTCTTTTCATATTTTAGAAAGTATAATAGACTTGCATATTATGATAGTCTACTCTCTTTTTATTCTTTGATAGGTGCTGCATCATGGTGCTTTTTTTCATTAACAGATACTTCTGAACGAATTCTTTTGTATTCATCTTATATTGAATGCATATTATTTGTCTTTGTTTATTATAATTTATTATATTTATATAAAAGTGATCGAAGTAATAGCTTAATTGTATCTACAATTTCTTATTTGATGGTCATTTTTTATTTTACTTTTATTTATATGAACTCTTCAATTCAGTTCACTCTTGGAAACTTGGCGCTTTAGTGCCTTAATCTACATAAGGAAAAAGATGAAAATAGCATTAATAACTGGTATCACAGGGCAAGATGGCTCATATTTAGCAGAGTTGTTATTAGAAAAAGGCTATGAGGTTCACGGTATTAAGCGCCGTGCATCATCATTAAACACAGAGCGTGTTGATCATATCTATCAAGATAACCATGAAAAAAACCAGAATTTTTTCTTACACTATGGTGATTTAACTGACTCTTCAAACCTAACTCGTATAATTAAAGATGTTCAGCCTGATGAAGTGTATAACTTAGGCGCCCAATCACACGTTGCTGTTTCATTTGAATGTCCTGAATACACGGCTGATGTTGATGCGATGGGGACATTGCGTTTACTTGAAGCTATCCGTTTCCTAGGTCTTGAGAATAAGACCAAATTTTATCAAGCTTCAACGTCAGAACTTTACGGTGAAGTGCAAGAAATTCCACAGCGCGAAACGACTCCATTCCACCCGCGCTCACCGTATGCAGTTGCAAAAATGTATGCTTACTGGATAGTAGTGAACTACCGTGAATCTTATGGCATGTATGCGTGTAACGGTATTCTGTTTAACCATGAATCACCACGTCGTGGTGAAACATTTGTTACACGTAAAATAACCCGTGCTATTGCAAATATTTCACAAGGCTTAGAATCTTGTCTGTATTTAGGTAATATGGATGCTTTACGTGACTGGGGTCATGCAAAAGACTACGTACGAATGCAGTGGATGATGTTACAGCAAGATGTGGCAGATGATTTTGTTATCGCAACTGGTAAGCAAATTTCAGTACGTGAATTTGTACGTATCTCAGCGCAGAATGTTGGTATTGAATTGGGATTCTTTGGTGAAGGTGTTGATGAAGTTGCAACTGTTCTCAGTATTGTCGGTGATAACGCCAAAGGCGTCTCCATTGGTGATGTGATTGTTAAGGTTGATACACGTTACTTCCGTCCTGCTGAAGTAGAGACGCTACTTGGAGACCCATCAAAAGCTAAAGAAAAACTGGGCTGGGTGCCACAAATCACCGTCGAAGAAATGTGTGCTGAAATGGTTGAAAATGACCTTGCTAAAGCAAAACAACACTCATTACTTAAAGCACACGGTTATTCTGTTTCAGTTACAAAAGAAAGCTAATCATGAAAAAACATATTTATGTAGCTGGTCATCATGGCATGGTTGGTTCCGCTATTGTGCGCAAATTACAAGCAAAAGGTGATTTTGAACTCGTTTTAAGAACCCGAAGCGAGCTTGATTTAACCAATCAGGCGGCTGTTAATGCATTTTTTGAAAAGAATTCAATTGACCAAGTATATTTGGCAGCAGCGAAAGTTGGTGGTATTGTGGGTAACAATACTTTCCCTGCTGATTTTATTTATGAAAATTTAATGATTCAAAGTAATATCATTAATGCAGCGCACAATGCAGGTGTGCAGGATTTATTATTCTTAGGTTCTTCGTGTATCTACCCTCGGCTTGCTAAGCAGCCGATGGCTGAATCAAACTTGTTGACAGGTACGTTAGAGCCAACCAATGAACCGTATGCAGTGGCTAAAATTGCCGGTATTAAGTTGTGTGAGTCTTACAATCGTCAACACGGCCGTAATTATCGTAGTGTTATGCCAACTAACTTGTACGGCCCGCATGATAACTTCCATCCAGAAAATTCCCATGTTATTCCTGCTTTGTTACGTCGTTTCCATGAAGCTGCGTTAAACAATGACAAAGAAGTGATTGCTTGGGGTAGTGGCAAACCAATGCGTGAATTCTTGTATGTGGATGATATGGCTGCAGCGTCAATCTACGTTATGAACTTAGCGCAAGAGTTGTACGAAGAAAATACTGATGTAATGTTAAGCCATATTAACGTTGGTACGGGCGTTGATTGTACTATTCGGAAGCTTGTTGAAACGGTTGCGAAAGTTACTGGTTTTAACGGTGATATTGTTTTTGATAGTAGCAAACCCGATGGCGCTCCACGTAAATTAATGAATGTAGAGCGTTTAGATAATTTAGGTTGGCGTTATCAGGTTGATTTAGAGTCTGGCTTACAACGTACTTATCAGTGGTTCCTTGATAATCAAGATTCGTTTAGGAAATAGTAGCAGGTGAATATCCGGGAGATGCTAGGCTATTGACAAATGCGATTCATTCCTTGATTGTTATCTTTTGAGCAATATATTTGTACTTTTATCGATTAACACTGCCTTTTTCCAGACTTTTTGATTGAATGTTGCAAGATTAAGTGATCACATGTAAGAAACCAATCTACAAATAATAGTAGATTGATTTCTAACATGTGATCGTATTCAAGTCTATGAAAAATGCATTCATGCGATTTTGTATGTAAAAACGGGGACTAGACTGTTTAATATATCAGGCGTAATTATTTTTTATTATGGTAATAGCATCTATGCTATCAATTTTCAGCGCATTGTATAATATTTTGTTAAGAGATAGTGGGTGATGAGTCTCAACTTTCATATTTTACAAAGTTGCAAACTCAATACAAATGTTAAAGCTCTTTTAAGATAAGCTAAGATACATCAAAATAGCGAATGGTATTTAGTTTACTCGTATCTAATTATTAATTTTACTCAGTTTTCAAACTTTTAGGTTTATTATGATTTTACCGGTAATCATGTCAGGAGGTAGCGGTTCACGCTTATGGCCTCTATCTCGCGCACTGCACCCAAAACAATTTCTAACTTTATTAAACGATAATACGTTATTTCAAGAAACAATTAATCGCCTTGACAATATTAAATGCTTGAGTCCACTAATTATCTGCAATAATGAGCACCGTTTTATTGTTGCTGAGCAGTTGCGTGCTAATAATACCGCAGCTGGTGATATTATCCTTGAGCCTATGGGTAAGAACACGGCACCTGCTATTGCGTTGGCTGCATTAGCTGCTATCGCCAAAGGTGATGATCCATTGTTACTTATATTAGCTGCTGATCACGTGATTAAAGATGTTGCCGCATTTCAACAAGCTGTACTTGATGCAAAAGTCTTTGCCGTCCAAGGTAAACTAGTTACCTTTGGGATTGTGCCGACTCATGCTGAAACCGGTTATGGTTATATTAAGCAAGGTTTTAAACAATCGCTGAATGAAAGTGAAGGCTTTAAAGTCGAAAGTTTTGTAGAAAAGCCAAATCTTGATACAGCACAAACTTACTTCGATTCAGGTGAGTATCTGTGGAATAGTGGCATGTTTATGTTTAGAGCATCTCGTTACTTGGAAGAACTCGCTAAATTCTCTCCGGAGATGTTATCTGTCTGCACTAAAGCTTACGAGCATAAACAAAAAGATTTAGACTTCACCCGTATTAGTTCGGATATCTTTGATCATTGCCCTGAAAACTCAATTGATTATGCTGTGATGGAACTAACTAATGACGCTATTGTAGTGCCAATGAAGGCTGGTTGGAGTGATGTTGGATCATTCTCATCATTATGGGATGTAAGTGAGAAAGATGAGCAGGGTAATGTTTCTCGCGGGGATATTATTTCTCATAATACCACTAATTCATATATTAACGCAGACCATAAATTAGTAACCACACTTGGTGTTGATAACTTAGTGATTGTCGAAACTAAAGATGCATTATTAGTTGCTAATAAAGATAAAGTTCAAGATGTAAAAGCAATAGTTGAACGATTAAAATTTGAAGGTCGTTATGAATATAAACATCAACGAGAAGTTTATCGACCTTGGGGTACATATGATTCACTTGATTTTGGTGAGCGTGATCAAGTAAAGCGTATCATGGTAAATCCAGGTGCAAAGTTATCAATTCAAATGCATCATCATCGTGCTGAGCATTGGATTGTAGTATCTGGTACAGCTAAAGTTACTAATGGTGATAAGGTCTTCCTTGTTACTGAGAATGAATCAACTTATATTCCTCTTGGGCAAATTCATGCACTAGAGAATCCAGGAGTTATACCTTTAGAACTTATAGAGGTTCAAACTGGTTCATATCTTGGAGAAGATGATATTGTTCGATTTGATGATAAATATGGGCGTACTTGATATTTCTTGATTTATTCGTTTTACGATTTGTTTTTACTTGCCCGAATTCAAGTCCGAAGTGCGACACTTTTTATTTCAAGCAGCCAAGCATAGTTCTTTAAAAACCATAGCGGGTTGCTTGAATCCTAAACACTTTCTCGGACGATAGTTTATTCGACCCATAGCGAAGTTGATTCTTTCTTCCGTCACACATCTTAAGTCAACGCCTTTAGGCACATATTGTCTAAGAAGGCCGTTACTATCTTCATTGGCTCCACGTTCCCAAGAACTGTATGGATGAACAAAATACACCTTCGCATCTAATGCTTTGGCTATCTCTGCGTGATACGCAAACTCTCGACCATTATCTGCTGTGATTGTATGGACGTGATCTTTAAAAGGTTCCAATAATTCTATTGTG
>MAAB01038320.1_pt1 | contig 28202 bp, 27 predicted proteins | sample 1115991 | NCBI WGS metagenome assembly MAAB01 (sample SAMN04961124, study PRJNA320927) | seawater metagenome | isolation source: sample BD02T18 sea water enriched with oil for 18 days | place: USA:Gulf of Mexico | collected 2013-07-27
ATAGTGCCAGCGTTTCGACCTTGCGGGAGACACTGAATAGATTGGCTAGTGAAGGTTTTGTCATTGCAGAAGAACAGAGAGGTTTTTTTGTAGCCCCAGTTTCAGCGGAAGATTTACGTGAAATAACAGATTTACGTATTTTGCTGGAATGTAATGCCCTTAGGTTATCCATAGAAAATGGCGACACAGACTGGGAAGGAGAAGTTGCCTCGGCACACCACAAGTTGAACCGGATGGAACAACAAATGCAGACAGGTGACATATCCAATAAGGAGCTCTGGAAACAGTACGACTGGGAATTCCATCAATCCCTGATTAAAGCCTGTGGATCTAAAAATCTTTTGAATATCCACGGCATTGTCTATAAAAAATATCTTCGATACCAAATGCAAATATTGACGTTTCGCGGTGATAGCGCGGCTGGTGAGCACAAGGGTTTGTTTGAAGCAGTATTAAACCGAGATGTAAACACAGCAGAAAAAATCTTATGCCAGCATATTGAAGAAGGGCTAGAGCATAGCTTGGAAGCATTCGAAAGTTAATCTTCCTTATGAAACAATGCTTCTTTTGATCAATGCACTTTTCACAATATTGGGCTTTAGAAAAAGCTTTTAGCCCCTGATAACAATTGTCCGTTTGTCTGTTCAACCTGATACGTACAGATAACCTTTTAAGTCAGCAACTGAAATTGCATATTAATACAATCAAACTTTCTTAATTTATTACTACTACTTAAGCAGCAATAATCCTTAACCGGTTTGCTAACCTAAAACTAAAAAAGGGCTTACTCGTAAGAGTAGCCCTTTAATTTACGACCAGTACAGACTAGTCGCTTTTTTTGCCCTGAATCTTGTCCGGGCTATAGCAATCTATTAGATAGCTACAATGTTCTCAGCTTGTGGGCCTTTCTGGCCTTGACCTAGAACAAACTCAACACGCTGGCCTTCAGCTAGCGTTTTGAATCCGTCACCAGCAATTGCTGAGAAATGAGCGAAAACGTCTGGACCAGACTCTTGCTCGATGAAACCAAAACCTTTAGATTCGTTGAACCATTTGACCGTACCAGTAGTTGTATTAGACATAATATTATCCTGTATTTTTTAAAATATATAAGTGCGCCTATAAAGGCATTTTTAGATGTATCTGACTGAAATTTGGTAACACTTGGAAACTACAGGACGAGAAATTACGTAATGGAGACTTCAAACAAGAGACTTTCTTTCTAGCTGCGGGCACTATATAGAAGACACTAATTGCGGTCAAATAATTTGTGTGTTTTTTGATCAATTAAATTTTTTACCCTTCTAATCTATGCCACTATTATCTGCCACTACTGCTAAAGCCTACAGTGATCGCTTTTGTGAATTAAGGACTTACAGAAGAAACTGTAAATGAGAGGCGCTGAGTGCGCTGATGAGAAAGTAACAGCTACACAGAAAGGGGAATAACTATGTAGCTGCTAGCAGAATAGGTAGGCAGGTATAGTCACTACTCCATACCCTATCTTAGCCTACGTACTTTTGTCGTTATTTTTGTTGTTATCCCTGGTAATTTTAGCCTTGTGAGCACATTCCACAATGCCATTTACAAACTCAATGAACAATACTCTAATTCCCTAAAAATTTTTCCAGTAATGCGCTAAGTGTAGCTGCCCTTTAGCTTACTCACTGTTTAAATATCTATTCAGCATTATCATCGGCTATCCCTTAGACATAGGATTTAGATCATTGTTCATAACAATTATTTCACCTGGTCACACACACTTAATCCGAGGTATATCACTCCATCGAGTGGTGTATTGCGGCGATAAATACTCTCTGCGCATGGCAAATTTTTGCTCGATCCCCTGCCCTGCCAGATGTAAAGTGCCGCGACCATATTTGCTGTTAATCAAATCTAAGCACTGCATCAATTTTGGATCGTCCCTTGAGGGATTGAACAAATCAAACTGCACACTCTTATTGTCAGCTATATCCAGCAAGCCGACACCGCAGCGATAAAATCTCACCCCCTTACGATAAATACTGCTCAATGCCTCGCTGCAGGCGGCGACAAACAAACGGCTGTCACTGGTCGGGACTTCAAACTTATGAAACACCGACCTCTTATAATAATCGTCGACATCATGGGGGGAACTGGCAGCAAATATGGTCATCGCCTTGGCAGTGCTGTCTTGTTTTCTTAATTTAGCTGCCGCTATTTCAGCATGGGTTGCCAGTGCAAATTTAAGCTGTTGTGGATCCATGATCCGCTGGCCAAAACTGCGGGTGCTGTAAATCTCTTTCTTGGGCGCGCGCACTTCATCCCAATTGAGTTTTACTACGCCATTAAGCTCATACACAGTACTTTCTACTAAGACAGAGAACTGTTTGCGAATAATGCCGGGCTTAGCGTTTGCCAACTGCAGAGCGTTCATAATTCCCAGATCGTTTAGCCTAACACCGATTCTACGACCAATCCCCCAGACATCTGTGACCGCCATTTTTGCAAGTATCGATTTACGAGTGCCCTCGTTATCTATGACCGCTACTCCCCGATAGCCGGCTATCTTCTTCGCAGCATGATTGGCCGCTTTTGCCAGTGTAGGCGTTGCACCGATACCTACACCGATAGGCAAGCGCACTCCTCTCCAAACAGCGCGGCGGATGTTACTGGCATGTTGCTGCCAGCCTTCCGGCGGCACATAAGTGCTGTGTAACCCATAATACAAAAAGCATTCATCAATGGAGTAGATATGTATGTGTGGGGCAAACCTGCTGCAGATAGTCATCATTCGATCACTGAGCTCTGCGTATAGCTCATAATTACTGCTGCGTATTACCGCGTTAACGGCCTCTAGTTGTTCACGTACCTCAAAGAAAGGCACAAATTTTTTACCCACACCCATCTGTTTGGCAATGTTGCAAGCTGCACAAATACAACCATCATTGTTGGTCAAGACGACGACTGGGCGATTGCGAATACTGGGGTCAAAGACTTTTTCGCAACTCGCATACATAGAGTTGACGTCACACAGAGCGTACATAGGGAAGCCACTAATCAAATAAGAAGGGCTATTTATATTACCTATACACTGTATGTATGTACAGTATAATTATACTGTATTATGCAGCATGCAAATGAGCCCTGTCACTTCTGCAAACACCATTACTCTTTGTAGTTATTATTTTGTGCCCAAGACTTTAATGAATGCGTTATGTACTTGATATCTTCATCACAGCCTTTAATTACAAAGTTGCGAGTCATAAAGCCAGATGATTCAGCAAACTCTATTTGCTTACCGGTGACGATTTGCTGTTCAAGAAACGCTCTTATCGGTTTGCAAATAAATCTGCCGGCAGAAAATTTATAGACCTTATTCACCTAACCCCCCATTGAACTATTTGGGGTAATAAAGCAGTGCTTGTATTGTCAGTTAATCTAAGGTCATGATGTAGTATTGGAAATATATTTTTTTTCTTTTTGCTCATGCGGATCACTTCTAATCTGTTTACGTCACTAGCTTAATCCCAACTAGTTAGGGAACATGCGATCAAGTCGACGATCTTCTCTGTGACCCGTCTGACTTATTTGCCTGCTCCCTTGTTTCGAGACATTTCCCTTGCCTGCAAGAGTACCTAACTGTCGTTAGTTTTGTTTGAATGGCGCAGCTTACTCCTACAAAATTTAACCTATCCTTACTAGCGCGATGTTTTAATTCCGTCTGGACAATAGAATTATATTGACTGTATTGTGTGAATTATATAAGTACTTTTGGTGGCAGGATTTTTTGCTTAGATGGCGCTGAAAATCGAAGAAAAATTATTTTAATTATTTTTTTGCATATATAAAAATCTCAACTACACTTCTGTTGTTCTAGTCATTTTTCTTATTAACTCTAAGTGGGGATAAAGCTTTGTCAGACTTAAATATGTTACAACTCGAGAGTGTAAATCCAGTACCTGTGATTACAAAAATTACTGCATTACACAAAGAGCAACCTCTTCCAGATGAGCTAATTACAGAGTTAGAACAGTCATTCGAAGCAACGATTAACAGCGAAGTACAGCAACATAAAAGAGAATTAATAGACTTTATTGATAGTGAAATAGGAAAACTGGGCACAGAAGACGTTAAATAATTGTTCAAATACCAAAACGCCACCCAAAGTGGACTCTGTGTCAGCTGCTCTATCTAGCAAGTAGTTAGAGTTGCTGACAATCACTCGCTTTGCCAATACAGCAAAAGAGGTGGGTGCTTTTCATTGCTCTGCCCCAGGGGTATTTATTGAGCAATAGGTTTAATCTTTAGTCGATCCAAGAAAACATACAGACGATTGTGCTGTGTCTCTTTGTTAACCTCCTGCCAGCGTATTGCCATTCCCTGAAAAAACCAAACAGGTGATTTTCAGACATTTCAATTTTCACAATCAAAATATTTTTTAACATCCAAAAAAACATGCCGGCTTTATGAGCGATACCGGCACTTAAAAAAACACCTAAGCCAGTAAAAATGCTGGCTCCAATCTATCCGAGACAAATTCATTTATATATTTCTATTAATGCAAGAAAAATTTTTAAACAGAATTTAATTGTTATAATTCAGTTATATACAATAATTATTTATTTATTAAACATATATATCAAAGACATAACGGGATCTAAATTGTATTAATTTTCCCTACTTTTATAAACGATAAATGAATGAGATTTTATATGAATATTCATTGACAATTGTTAACTCATTGTCAATTAAGCATTAATTGCATTTTACAATTTTTCTACTAGACTAAATCTAGCATATCGAAAAAGGTGTGTTATTTCTTAGTGACAATAAGAAAAATTCGATGACTTTTATTAGGGAGCATGCGATTAAGCCTACAGAGAAGATATTAGACTTAATCGCATACTCCTTAGATGAAAAGTCATTTAAATAAGAGATAGGAGTGGATACATATGAAGGATCTTAATCAACTTCAATTCGCGCTGGTTAAACAAGCCCCTACAATTAGCTCAGTAACTTCATTGCACGGCGAAATCCAGCTCTCTTTTGAGATGAAACAAAAGCTAGGCCAAGCTTTAGTCCGCATTATCAGCGACGAGATGAAACATCGCCACCAAACCTTGTTGGATTTTATTGATGACGAGATTGCCTTATTAGAATCTGATGCAGTACATTGACGCTGTATAGCCATCAGTGGATGGCAAAATTGATGCATTTTAAGTCTTAATAATTTTTCTGTAATAGTGTATTTTATCTAAGGCACTTTTGATGCTTGGTTCAATAGATGGACATTGCAAATACGTTGTAGCTGTTGTCGTTCATTCATTGTTTGTAAAATATCTAATAATAAAAAAGGACTTTTTTGATAATGATCAGTCTCTCAGAGCTGCAGTATGCCCTCGACGAACAAACCCCTCAGATACTGAATGTCGCTACTAATAAAGGGGATATTCCACTGTCACCAAGAATGATGAAAAAGTTGGAGTTTGCGTTAATCAGCATCATTTCTAAAGAAATCAAAATGCACAAACGAGAACTGGAACATTTAGTCAATCAAGAAATTGATATGTTGAGATCGAAATCACATAAATAGTATTAACTAATGTTTAAAGCTAGGGTTTATCAATACTTGGTTAATTTCCCGCACAGGCAAAACATCGAATACTGGGGCAGATTGGATTTACGTCCATGTCCTGCAGCATTACACTCTCTATCCTGTTTTGAAACGATCATCTGTCGTTGAGTGATTATCTCTTTGTCCGATAATTTCTTGAGCGTCAACACAGCCAAGATATATACATGCACCACCAATGGTCAGCAGCGCCGTGAAAAAACCTAAGATATAGAAGCCTGCAATAAAGATTAACATACCAAAGGACACTATCAGCAGTAGAATAGCGAGCGCTATCCAGCGGGATTTTGCAATCATATGCAGTCTACAAGGCCAATCATTAAACATAACTGAAACAACATTTATTGATCTCTTTTTGATTTTCTTTCTTCTGCTTCTTTCTTGCCAACACAAGCGCTGTCGTAGCAGACAAGCGCCACTGTAAGTAAAACCAGTGCTATTGGACTGGCAATGATAGTGTATTCATCAGTGCCAACAATAGCGACTGTCGCTATTAAAACAGCAGCGGCAAGCGCGATAGAACTTGATTCTAATAACTTTCCCAGCATCTACTTCACTCTATTATTGGGGATCTCCAAGCTTCAACGTTTTTTGCACCTCCAGTTCAAATTACTCTTTCAACTGTGGCACTGCGGTAAAGCCTTTCCTTAAGCTTAGTAGAAACTGCATAGAATGCGATTTTAAGATGAGGTGTGAGGTGTGAGGCGTGAGGCGTGAGGCGTGAGGCGTGAGGCGTGAGGCGTGAGCATGTTGCTTATATGCAGCAGGGATTACAAGATAGTTATTCGCTTTCTTTTATGAATCAACAACAGTGCTTTAGCTGCGGTTGAGCTTTTCTCGCTTCAGTTTCGTCAGATACTCTTGGCGATTCTCTCCGCTTTGAGTGTAAAAAGCGTCCAACCAGTATTGGGTGGCGCAGTCATCGGTGAGCGCGGAAAATGCCGCGACAGTAGGACTGTCTAAAGTGCAGTGAGTATCATAGGCACTGATGTAGTTTTCTTGTAATTGATCATGGCTAACACTCTCGTGATCAATTAACCACTTTTCCACTAATAAGATGTGTTTATTAAATCGCTGCTGCATTACGAAACCCTCCATAACCTATGTGGGATTTATTGCATCTTTAGTAGAACTATCATACCTGCATTTTACGAAATTTGGAGCTTGTTAAATTTACCTATTTTTACCCCCGAGTCGATGATCAGCTTTAATGGTTTATGTAAAAAACACATCGCTCTGATTACTCAAGTGTTTTCTTAAATCATGACGCTTTGAAATAGATCGGAGTCGCGCGTAGATTAGCTGCTCTGTGAAGGTGCCAGCATACTTTATTCATTAAAATTTAGCCGATGGGTCATTCGATCCAGTATTGAGCGCTAAAGTAACAGCCAATTTTTCATGAAACAGGGAGAACCGACTATGAGTGATACAGCAGCGGCACCGGCCAAACGCAGCAGAGGCGGCAGAGCAGCCCGTCGGGCCAGGGATGCCAATGAAGTAGTACCCATCACCCCCTATATCACCCGTAAAATCCCCTACTATGAAATATTAGATGACGATGGCTTAGCGCTCATCGAAAAAAATGCCGAAACTATTCTTGCAGAAGTGGGCATAGAGTTTCGCGATGACGCAGAGGCTCTGCAGATATGGCGTGATGCCGGTGCTGATGTGCAGGGACAATTGGTAAAATTCCCCCGGGGACTGTGCCGCCAGTTGATTCAGGCATCCGCACCGAGAGAGTTCACCCAGCATGCCCGCAACAGTGCTCGCTCTGTGGTAATAGGCGGTAAAAACACCGTTTTTGTTCCCGCATATGGCAGCCCCTTTGTCTACGATATGGATAAAGGAAGACGCTACGCCACCATTGAAGATTTCCGAAACTTCGTCAAACTCGCCTATTCATCCCCCAGCTTGCACCACTCCGGCGGTACTATCTGCGAGCCTGTTGATCTACCGGTCAACAAGCGACATTTTGACATGCTATACACACACATGAAGTACTCTGACAAAGCTTTTATGGGCTCAGTGACCGCCCCTGAAAGAGCCCAGGACAGCGTAGACATGTGTAAGATATTGTTCGCAGACGACTATATAGATCCAGACACTGGCAAACCTAAAACGGTATTGATCAGCTTAATTAACGCTAACTCGCCAATGACCTTTGACGATACGATGCTCGGTGCCGCTAAAGTCTACGCTCGCAATAATCAGGCCTGTATCGTCACTCCCTTTATCCTGGCGGGTGCTATGTCACCGGTAACGGTCGCAGGTACTGCAGCGCAATCTCTGGCTGAAGCGATGGCCGGCATGGCCTTTATCCAGTTAGTTAATCCAGGCGCTCCAGTGGTCATGGGCAGCTTTGCCAGCTCAATTTCCATGCAATCCGGAGCACCCACCTTCGGTACCCCGGAACCTGCGCTGGTACTCTACATAATGGCAGCACTGGCCAGACGACTAGGAGTGCCTTTCCGGTCGGGAGGCGGTTTTTGCGGCGCCAAAGTCCCAGATGCACAAGCGGCTACCGAAGCTGCAAACACTCTGCTGCCAACGGCCATGGCCGGGGTAAACTTTGCCTTGCACACCGCCGGCTGGATGGAGGGTGGACTGGCGATGGGTTATGAAAAATTTGTCATGGATACCGACTTGGCCGGAATGATGGAAGTTATGCTCAAAGGCGTTGATTTATCAGAAAATGGTCAGGCCATGGATGCGATTCGCGAAGTCGGTCCGGGCAATCACTTTTTGGGCTGTGCACATACCCAGGCAAACTTTAAAAGCGCTTTTTATCGCTCCTCACTGGCCGATAACAACAGTTTTGAACAGTGGGAAGTGGATGGTAGCCAGACCCAGGAGCAGCGTGCCAATACCCTCTGGAAGAAAATGCTCGCCGAGTATCAACCTCCTGAACTAGACCCAGTAATCGATCAGGCACTGCTAGATTACATGCAAAAACGCAAAGCCGAATTCCCCGACTCCAACATCTCTTAAATAAATGTACAAAGCTTGCTACTGCCAGTAGCAAGCTGCTATATCCAACAGCCCTTCAAGCCCCTCTAATTGCATAACATTACCCTAAACTTAACGCTCCCTGCTTACTACTTACTACTTACTACTTATGACTCTCTCTTTACGACTGACCCATCACTACTCGCGACTGCAATTATTAAATACTCGTCTAACAGCGAAAAACTGTGTTAATTTGGCTATCATAATAATAACCCGTTGTATAAAAGAGAATAGCGATGCCCCAAGAGCCCAAACCGACGCTTCGTTTCGGTTTTTTACTTGTACCTCAGTACTCTATGATTGCCTTCAGCTCTGCAATTGAACCGCTACGAATGGCCAACCGCCTGGCAAAGGAAACCTTATACCAATGGCCTGTACTTACCTTAGACGGTAACCCTGTCCCGGCGAGCAATGGCTTACTGATTGCTCCGGATTGCTCCATTGATGCTATTGACGATCTGGATATAGTCTTTGTCTGCTCCGGAGTGGATGTTTCCAGCACCTATAGCAAAGGGCTGCAATCGCTACTGTGTAAAATGCAGCGCCAGAAAATTAAACTTGGCGGTCTTTGTACGGGTAGTTATCTGCTGGCCCGGGCCGGGCTATTAGAGGGGTATCACAGCACTATCCACTGGGAGAATATGGCCAGTATGCGCGAGGAATTCCCCAGCGTGCTACTGTCCGATGAACTCTATGAGATAGATCGCGATCGCTTTACTTGTGCCGGAGGCAGCGCACCGCTGGACATGATGCTGACCTTAATCACTGAAACTAACGGTGGCAAACTCTCGGCTAATATTTCCGAGCAATTTATTTGCGATAGAATCCGCGGTCGCCACGACCGACAGCGCACTCCCCTGCAACAGCATTTAGGCTCCAGCCAACCGAAATTAATTGAAGCTATCACTTTGATGGAAGCGAATATTGAAGAGCCGATGAGTATCGATGAACTGGCCACCTTAGTCGGGGTATCACGCAGGCAGTTAGAGCGATTGTTCCAGAAATATTTGAGCTGCGTGCCGACTCGCTACTACATGGATTTAAGACTCAATTGTGCCCGCAGACTGCTGCTGCAAACCGCGAAGTCAGTCATCGACGTATCCCTGGCTTGTGGTTTCGTCTCCCCGCCGCACTTTAGTAAATGCTACCGTGACTATTACGGAATCCCCCCTAGAAATGAGCGTCAGCGCCGCCTGGAAAACTCCCGAGACTAGCAGCACCAAAAAATGGTTGGGCTCAATCTCGGGATAGCGTTTACCTAGCCCGAGACCTGCGCCTTCCACGGCCACTGCCCTGCTCAACACTAGCCACTGTTTTCTCTGGCAACTGCACTACCTTTGACAATTGTACAAAGGGGTCACTCTTGTGCGGCAACGCCATTGCGGCGACAAAATGATCCTGAAACTTAGCTTCTATGGCAGTCTCTATCTTCTCAACTTTTTCCAGCACAGTGGCTATTAACTGCCGTTCATCCCTGTTCAGCAAAGCGATTCGCGCTCCGCTGCCGGCTGCATTACCCACCGCTGCTACCCGTTGCAAATTGCAATCCGGAATCAACCCAAGCAACATCGCATACTTGACATCTATATGGCTGCCAAAAGCACCTGCTAAGCCGATGCGGGCAACACTGCTGATCCCCATATGATCCATTAACAGACGGATTCCGGCATACAGTGCCGCCTTCGCCAACTGGATCGCCCGCACATCGTTTTGGGTTAGGGATAAGGTTTTATCTCCAGTGTGTAATACATAACTGAAAGTGCGGCCGTTTGAAATAACTCTGCTACTCTTTTTATCCGGCTGCGGGGTTATAACGCCATCTGTAGTAATCACACCGGCAAGAAAAAGCTCTGCGACCAGTTCGATTATTCCCGAGCCACATATACCGCTTATCTTCAGCTTAGCAGTGCCTCTGGCAAAGTCGGGATGATCTGACCACAGATCGCAACCTATAACTTTGAATCTCGGCTCCAGGGTCTGCACATCGATGCGTACCCGCTCAACAGCACCGGCGGCCGCGCGTTGTCCACAGCTGATTTGCGCCCCTTCGAAGGCGGGCCCGGTCGGACTGGAAGCTGCCAGGATACGGTGCTTATCACCTAACACTATCTCTGCATTAGTACCGATATCAACCAACAAAGTGACTTCATCGGCCTGATCAGGGCGCTCAGCCAAGATCATTCCCGCGGTATCAGCACCTATATGTCCGGCAATACATGGCAGCAAATACACTCGGCTGCCGGGATGCAATTGTAAGTCTAGCTCGCTCGCTTTAAGCCGTAGTGGCATCTCTGTGGCCAGCGCAAAAGGAGCTGTCCCCAAAGGCGTAGGATCAATACCCAACAGTAAATGATGCATAATAGGATTGCAGACAATGCTCAGATCGAGAATATGCTGTGGCTCTATTCTGGCTTTTTTCGCCACTTGCGCACAGAGCTTTGCCAGTGCTTGGCGCACTGCAGTACACATTTCCAGCTCGCCACCGGGATTCATCATCACGTACGAAACCCGACTCATTAAGTCTTCACCAAAGCGGATTTGCGGGTTCATACTGGCGGCGCTGGCCAACACAGCGCCCGTTTCCAAATCACACAAGTGCGCGGCAATAGTGGTCGAACCAAGATCTATCGCCACTCCATAGGCACGCTTTTGCACTCCCGGCCAAATGGCGATGATTTCAGCTCTGTCATCTGTATCTGCATAGACAGCCACTGTCACTTCCCGGCCACCTTTGGCCAGTGCCCGCTGCAGCTGTTGGATAGCGGACAAATCACAGGCCTGAATGCTAATTTGTTGTGTTTGTTGCAACTGCTGCTGCAACAAACGCATATCGGAGGCCGGCTGTTGCATATCAGGTTCACGAACTTGTAGCGAATACAACTGCACACTGGGCTTTATACTGGTGGTTAACTCACCGGCCTCTTTGACAATATGTTGGCGGTGCAACTGGCTGTCGGCGGGGACATCAATGACTAGGTCACCGAGAATCTGAGTACTGCAGCTCAATCGACGACCAGTGCTTAAATCCAGTTTTCGGTGCTGCTGCTCTAACTCACTGGGACTCGAGAGGTGCTCAGTGGTGGAGTGAATACCGTGCTTGGGAAAATCGCCGATGCTTGGCACAACCTGACAGCGACTGCATATGCCACGCCCACCGCAGCTCGACTCTAAGTCGACACCCAACAGTTGAGCGGCCTGCAATACACTAGTGCCCAGCGCAAACTCGCCGCGCAAGCCGCTGGGAGTAAAGACTACAGACGCAGTTTCGGCACTGACAGAGGCTGTCGGATCATTAATATTAAGCACGGCGACGACGACTCCCGCGACGACCGCGAGCGCCCTCTGCTCCCTCAATATCTTCCGCCGGTTGCCTGAAGTGTCTAATCCAGTTGGCACAGTCCGGATCCCTGCCCATCATTACATCAGCACCTAAAGTGGCCGCCAACACAGAGGGATGCAGTGGGTTGGTAATCGCTGAAGTCATCCCGGCGTGGATCGCCATGCTCAAAAAGGCCGCATTAATACCATCTCGGCTCGGTAAACCAAAACTGATATTAGAGGCGCCACAAGTTGTGTTTACTTTTAACTCAGTACGCAATCGATGCACTAGTTTCATCACTTGTACACCGGAGTCATTGATCGCTCCCACGGGCATTACCAGCGGGTCAACGACTACGTCACAGGCGGGTATGCCGTAATCGGCGGCGCGCTGGACAATCTTTTTAGCCACCTGAAAACGCACGTCCGGATCTTGCGAGATACCGGTTTCATCGTTGGAAATGGCCACGACTGCCGCACCGTATTTTTTCACCAGCGGCAATACTTGCTGCAATTGCTCCTCTTCACCGGTGACAGAGTTAACCAGCGCTTTGCCTTTATAGACTGACAGGCCCGCCTCGAGTGCGGCCACTATCGAAGAGTCGATACACAGCGGGATATCAGTGAAAGATTGAATCAGCTGGATAACCTCGGCGAGAATTTTTGGCTCATCTGCTAAAGGGATACCGGCATTAACATCTAATATGTGCGCGCCAGCGGCAATTTGTGCCAGAGCATCCGCCTTTACTCGGCTATAATCTCCGGCTTTCATCTCCGCTGCTAACAGTTTGCGCCCAGTTGGATTAATTCGCTCACCGATTAATACAAAAGGCCGCTCGAAACCTAATACTGCCTCTTTAGTTGCCGAACTCACAATAGTATCCGTCATAGTCTTGCTCTCTCCTGTAACAGTTTTTGATCCCGCCCTGGGTACCAGGGAACACGCCCTTGCAATACCCCTGAGCTCTTGATTATTTCAGCTACTGACTCCTCCTGACGATAAGCCATCACATGGATTCCGCTCACTCCCTCGATCTCGCTGAGTTCCTGAATAAGCTCAACACACAGTTGCTGCCCTTCTTTTTTCTGGTCTTTAGCCCCTGCCAGACGCTCGATTATTGAATCCGGTATATAGATCCCAGGGACATTATTACGAATCCAGTTGGCGGTACGCGCGGAGGCCATGGGTCCGACCCCCGGTAAGATAAATACTTTTTCCAGTAGTCCTAAATCACGGCTGCGGGCCATAAACTCCTTGAAGCGCGGCACATCGAAACAGTAATTGGTTTGAATAAACTGCGCCCCCGCGGCGATTTTTTTCGCCAGTCTGTGAGGTCGAAAATCCAGTGGCGGGGCAAAGGGGTTAGAAGCGGCACCTAAAAACACTTTTGGAGGATCGCTGATCTTACGGCCACTGAGAAATTGGGCTTTATCACGCATACCACGAACGGTTTCCAGCAGTGACATGCAATCGAGATCAAAGACCGGTTTAGCCTGTGGGTGATCTCCCGCCTGCACACCGTCACCAGTCAGACAGAGGATATTTGAAACCCCCATGGCGGCAGCACCCAGTACATCCCCTTGAATGGCGATGCGGTTTTTATCACGACAGGACACTTGCATAATAGGGGCATAACCAATTCTGGTCAGTAACGCACAGATTCCGACACTGGACATATGGCAGTTGGCGCCGGAGCCATCAGTGGCATTCATGGCATCTACATGGCCATCAAAAAGCTCTGCTCTGGTGTACACGTCATGCGGGTTGGCCGAATCAGGGGGTGCCAGCTCGGCGGTCACCGCGAAGTGTCCGGCGCGCAATACTCGCTCTAAACGTCCGGCTGAGCTGTGCCCAGTCAAAATAGGTAGCATTTCTCCGGGTGTAGGTTCATCGTGTATAACCATTCTTACTGCTTCCCACTGCTGTGCTCAGCGGTGCTCTCTGTCACTGCTTGCTGTTGAACGTCTCGCACCCGACTGAGCCAGGATGAGCTGCCTTTTTTACTGAAATCCACCGGTAACTGTACGGCTAAAATACGCTCCCCGGTTTGCATTTTCCGGTTGCCGTCCCAGGCTTCGACCCAGACACAGCGCATCTCCTCTTTAACTTCGCAGTTACCATTTTGTCGCACTCCGCCACAGGGGCCGTTACGCAAATTTTTCGGGCAGTTCATAGAGCAGGACATACCGGTTTCACTGAGCGCACACTGACCACACATTTTGCAGTCAAACAGTAGTCCTTTGCACAGCTGTTCAATTTTAGCGACCGGCCGCTCGAGCCGTTGATAGCCAATTTTTTCCCACAGCGGATGCAGCTTAACCAGCAGCGTTTCAAACCCCTGATAGAACTTGTCTAAACCACCGGCATGACGCACTGCCCAGCGACGAACACTATACATTGACTACTCCTGTTAACACTGCAGGTACAACCCGTAGAAAACTACTGCACTAACTGCACCGCGATTTGTCGATTAAAAGAACTCAGCGCGTGACCTAAACCGCCGCTACCGCTGTACTCATATTGATAGTCCAAGCCTAATTTTTCGGCGGCCAGTTGGGCTTGTAGCTGCAGTTTTTGATCATCGCTCTGGGCGATATACAACAACTTGCGGTAATTGCCAAAATAGACAGGCAGTAACTCAGGCTTTCTGTCCAGCCCCAGACCGCGAATCACCAGCCTATCAAAGTGTCGCACCAGGAAATCAGTCAGGTAAAAGGTCCCTAGCTGCTGTTCCTGGAAACCGGCAAATTGCTCCGCTCCCGCATAAAACTCGTAACAGTGGGCACCGGGGATACGCTCGACATTCTCTTGGGATAACAGTGCATCTAACAGGCCTCCGGTACCGCAATCTGCGTAGCCGACAAATATCTGTTGGCCGCGCTGCTTACCGGCATCGATTAACTGCTTCACCGCCGCCGGAATTTTCTCAGGTCTATTGTGTAACTCAGCGGTAATGGTCTGTACTTCGAAGTGCGACCAGTGATTGAGCTTGCAGAAATCTAAGATCTCCCGCAGCAGTGCCGAGCAACAGATAATTAACGCCGGAGCGATTATAGTCGGTTGTGTATCGGCCATCTGCATACCCTCTGGATCAAGCTGCTCGGCGTTGAGCAACCATTTCCTTAGCCATTTCAACGGCAATAGCGGCATCGCGACAGTAGCCATCGGCACCCACCGCATCACCAAACTCCTGGTTCAAAGGTGCACCACCGACTAAGACGATGTAATCTTCGCGAAGACCTTGCTCGACCATAGTGTCTATCACTACTTTCATATAAGGCATGGTCGTGGTTAACAGCGCCGACATGCCCAAAATATCCGGTTTGTGTTCTTCCAGTGCCGCTAAGTAAGTTTCTACCGGGATATTGATACCCAGGTCTATGACTTCAAAACCGGCGCCTTCCATCATCATCGCCACTAAGTTTTTACCTATGTCGTGGATGTCGCCTTTAACGGTTCCTATGACCATCTTGCCGACGGACTCAGCACCTGTTTCAGCCAGTAACGGCCTGAGTATTGCCATGCCACCTTTCATCGCTCCGGCCGCACTTAATACTTCCGGTACAAATAAAATACCATCACGAAAATCCACACCCACTATGGTCATGCCGCCAACCAATGCCGTGTTTAGCACTTTATCCGGGGACCAGCCGCGGCCCAACAATATGTTAGTGCCCTCGATAATTTCGTCGCGCATCCCGTCATATAAATCATCGTGCATTTGTTCCACCAGCTCATCGTCGGCTAGTGTAGACAGGTCCAGATCTTCATCATCGTAAATTTCTTCAGACATCGGTAAAACCCCAAAGTTATTCATTGCGCTGGCGGCGCGAAACTAATTGAGTTTTAGATTATGAGTTGACGGCTGTTGCTTCTAACAGCGTTGCGACAACAATTTATTGGAAAGCGACACAGCACTTTAGCGGGATCATTTAAGGAGCTTTAAAGGAGAATGGTTAAACTATAGACAGGGAAAAATTAATAAATGTGATGATTAAACGCAACAGTTAACGATTGTGTAACTGGAAAAAACATTGATTACAGTCAGTGCGGTAATTTTGTAATAGCAGATTCAGTTTGATCGAAGAGCAGGTAGTGAGCCAAAACCTGCCCACTACTTACATCTCGCGACTGCCGACTTACCTTCTTCCTTTAAGGAAACATCGGCTGTTGTTGTAGCCCCAACGCCTCGTCGTAGCCGAACATGATATTCATGTTCTGAATTGCCTGACCGCTGGAACCTTTGACCAAATTATCTAAGGTTGAGAACAGCAGTACCCGCCCTGGTACCCGATCTTCGGCTACCGACAACAGGCATTGATTAGAACCCCTGACATACTGCGTGCCAATACCCGCACCCTGCTCTAGCAAGCGCACAAAAGGCTCATCCTGATAGGTTTGGTTCAGTACTTCACGAATATCCGCAACGCTTGCCCCCTCAGCCAAATTAGCATAGGTAGAGACAAACTCTCCTCTGTTCATCGGAATTAAATGCGGGGTAAAGCTGACCATCACATCATCACCCAGAGCCACTGAAAGCTCCTGCTCAATTTCAGGAGCATGGCGGTGCCCGGCAACACCATAGACACTCATTCCCTCGCCGGCCTCAGCAAATAGAGTGTTTTGTTTCAAGCCGCGCCCGGCACCCGTGAGGCCTGATTTTGCATCGATAATGATGGATTTCTGATCTAACAACTTTGCTTTTAACAAAGGGATCAACATCAACAGTGCAGCGGTTGGGTAGCAACCCGGACAAGCCACCAAATTCGACTCTTTTATGGCTGCCCGGTAGTGCTCGGGCAATCCGTAAACGGCCTCTTTTTGTAGCTCGGGGGCAAAGTGCTCATGCCCGTACCATTCTTTATAGGTGTCAGTATCACGCAGTCTGAAATCTGCCGATAAATCTATGACTTTTACAGTACGCGGTAATGATGCGACAATTTTCTGGGTGGTTCCGTGTGGCAGGCCGCAAAAAATCACATCTAAATCTGCCCAATTTGCCTGCTCGATTGTAATCAAATCCGGTAGCTGCATAGCCCCTAAGTGCGGATAGACGTCACCATAGCGCTTTCCTGCATGGCTATTGGCAGTTAACACCGATAGCTCCATATGTGGATGCGCAGCAGCTAAACGTACCAAATCTGCCCCGGTATAACCAGATGCGCCTAAAATACCCACTTTTATCGTATTATCTATTTTCATAAAACTCTCTTTTTCACCGGCAGACAAAGCTAACAACATTATTCACGGCCATAAAATAAATTATTTATCACATCACTGATTAAAAAGCACAACATCGTGTTTACTGCCCTTTCAATAGGCAATAGCTCGCTTTCACGATGTTTATCTAACAGGGGACAAACTACAGATTAAGGCCAAGCGCCATTATTGCAAATTGCCGGCAAACAGGCAAAACCTTATACAGAAAATCAACTTAGCAGGGGTAATAGCGACGAATTAACTGCTGTGCTTTAGTTACGTAATACTGTTACTTCATTAAAACCTAGTTGCTCGGAGACCTTAAGGGCGGAGTGATAGCTTTTATACAAGCGCAACCCCCTTCTCTGCAAAGTAAGATTTTGCCACTCGCCATCTTCAGAGTAGCGAACAGAAATTTTATAAAAGCCATCTTTCTCAGTAATGAGGCACTCGCTAATTAAGCCATTGAGGACATCAAAGTGAATATCTGAATATTGCATTAGCACTACCTCTGGCTAGATTTTACCCGACCTGAATAGTCTAACAGGCTACGCCAGCGTATTTTTCTTAATTTGCGACACAAAATGCAAAAAACTTGACCTTCTAATGCTTATGGTAACCCATTCTAAATACCGCGTATCAGTCACTGGATAACACAAGCCATTGATATCATAAAAAACATATATATATCAATGACAACAAGAACTCGCCCGGCCTATTTTTGCATCTCTAAGCTGACCATTACCGTTTATTTGTATTGACTCTGTCTGAACGAGACATAGAATTGCCTATTTAGTTTACTATAGGAAACAAAGTTTCATATTGGGGAAATATTTGTTATATATACAGTCTTTTATATTTTGGCTTTAAGCAGGTAATTTATTATGGCTTCAATTGATCAACTTCAGGCGGCGCGTAATGCGGCGATTAACTCCAGTAACAATGGCGCTCCGGATGCCACCAGCAACCAATTTTTTGGCGTCGGTCCTATCACAGACATGACCCAAAACGAGCTTGATGCGCGCTTGCTGCGTTTCGAATTTGATGCTTGGATCGAAGCTAACTACCCTAAATTAGACGATCGCGGCAATCAAATTGGCAGTTTTACTACCGCTGAAATTGGCCGTGGTATGCACCGTGGCTACCCTGCGGATAAAGTGCTTAACGATATGATGCGTGAAATGCACCGCTACTTCGCCTTTCCGAAACAAAACAAGATGGCTATCGGCCTGGGCGGCGGCCACAGTGGCTTCACGGCGGCGGCGCTGCACATGATGAGCGCTAATGACCCGCAGCAGTTAGTCTTTGTCGATACACCAAAACCAGAATCTGAAGCGGCAAAAGCCGGTGGCTTCTTTCGTCAGTCGTGGGGAATTCAACTGACTGAGCTACAGCGCTATGCAAACAACGGTGACGAGAGTCGACTGCACTTTGCCGAGGGTGAAGGCAATATCCCCAGTGCCAGCTTTCTACAGCAGCAGGGAATTAAATTATTCTTTGGCGTTGGTCACGAGACGACTGGCGCGACTACTTACACCGAAGCGGAAATTGTTAACTTACTGCAGTGGATAGACTTAGACCCCGAGCAACACCACGCAGTCATTGATGCGACCTCGATGTTAGGCGCTATGCCCTGGTCCCCTGACCTAGTGCAGCAGATGTTAGAAAAGTGCAATATGTTCATGCCTTTCCAGAAAGCGATTGGCGGTGTCTCCGGTTATTACGTTATCTCTCTGACACCGGCGGCAATTAAACTGATCAACGAAAATCAACGCCAGCCTTCCTGGGCGATTCCAAGACAGCTGAAGATAGCGGTACCGACAGATGCCAGCGCCCCATTGAGCGGTGAAATATCTACGGCTATGGGTCCTATTTACGACCCGCAGGAAGATAAAATGCTTGGCGGTATTATCAATACCTACAGCACTTTGGCCTTCGCTGAAACCACCTTTGGTATCTTGCGCAATGAAAAGAACATCGGTGACGTACACCGCCTTAATCAACGGGCGATGGATAACCGTCAACTGGTCAATAACTGGATAGACGCCAGCCCTCTGTTTGAGCTCGGTGTCGCCAATCCAGAAGCTCGCGGTACTGCAGTGACACTGCTTAAAGTGACAGATGCGGATATTGATGACGATGCAGTACATCAGCGCATTGTTGCCAAATCTAAGCAAATGCTCGGTTATGAAGGCATAACTCACTTAGATGGCAGCCATGAAAAAGGCTTAGATGTAGCGCGCTATGTTAATGCTTTCCCTGGATCTCCTGGAGACTACCGCGCCTGGATCGGCGGTATCAGACCACAAGCAGATATCAATGCGCTGTTAGAAAATATCAAATTCGCTTACCTGCGCGCCAAAATTGCGGTCCTGGAAGAGTTAATCACAGACCAAGGTGGCAGCTTTGAGACTGCCCTTAGCAGCCAGCAAGCCACAGAAAATGTACGCCAGGACGACCCTAAGCGCGCATACAAAGTGTTAGTCGCTGATCTGGTCGGCATGAAATTTGATGCTCAGGGCCAAGCTGATTACAGCGAAGTACAACAACACATCACTGCTAAAGGTGGAGTATTCCACACAGGCCCTATCCCTGAAGGCGCAGCACTAGAAGCCGGTAAAATTCACTTCTTCTACCAGCCGGATCTGAGCCGTGAACAAGAATTATTAGCGCAAACCAGTGATGATCAATATGACGCCACCATAGCCGCGGCGACTTTCTTCCCCGCTGCCGCCAGGTTTACTTTGGGCGGAGTACGTATTGGTGCCGGTACCGGCAACATGGGTTCAAGCAACTGGGGCGGCGGCAATGGCGACGGTGGTACCGCACCATTGATGAATACCCCAAGCTTTAATTCCAGAGCAACCGCACAGGCCGCTTTCAAAGCACTGCTTAAAGTACTGCCGGACTTGCAAGTTCAGCGTATGCACGAGCTAGTAGTTGCAGGTGATTTTGATACCGGTAAAAACCTGGCACAATACCCAACCACTAAGCTTGAAGGTAAACGTTTAGCGGTAATAGGTTATGGCAACATCGGTCGTGAAGTGGCGAAGATAGGCGCAGCTTTTGGTATGCAAGTCGCCGTTTATGCGCGCCCCGCACATCAGCGCTGGATAGAGTCAGAAGGTTTCGAGTACGCCGCGACTATTGTCGATGCTGCCCGCGATGCCGATGTCATCAGCCCGCACACCGGTCTTGGAGCATTAAATGCAGACACGGGTGTTTTCAGCAACGCTGGTCTGATTGATCAGAGCGTTTTCGCAGCGATGAGACAAGGTGCTGTGTTGGTCAATTACGATCGTGGTGAAGTCGTTGACATCGATGCGTTGGATGCAGCACTCGCCAGTGGCCAGGTTCGCTACGCGGCCATCGATGCAGATCTGTTTAAAGATCCTGCTAGCGGTGAACTGAGCGGCCCTATGGTTCCCTATCGCACCATCTACGCCAAGCATCAGGGCAAGATGGAGCTGTTGCCACACGCCGCTGCCGATACTGAGCACATGTCCCGTGTGGAAGGGGCTAAACAGGCAGTGAACCAGATATTCGACGTGATTCAATATCGCAAAGTGACTAACCTGAAAGGCGATCTGCCAGAGGGCTACACTAGCGCGGGTGCTAAAACGGTTAACGGTGTTGGCAAAGTTAATCCGGCACAGCTGGCGAGTTTAGACGAACAACAGATGCAGCAATTACGCGAATCTGCGCAGCAAATGGCAGCTTTCTGGGGCGCGATCAGCGCCACTAAAGACCCGGAACGCCGTCAGCAAATGTTGCAGCAATACGGCTCTGATCTGGTACTGCAATCTAATATCTATGCCACAGCGATGCAAAAGAACGGCTTGCAGGGACCTTTTTCCCAATAGTCACAACATTTTTGCAAGCATTATAAAGCTCCCATCGGGAGCTTTTTTTATGCCTTTAAACAGCGCTAAATAACTGCAGCAGAAAAGCGCTAGGAAAATCTCTGATTTGCATGTTGATTGATAATTCGGGCATTTGTCGTAGATACATACTGGGTATTTGTTGATATCTTTGGACAGTCATTTACCTGCCTTAGTAGCCGGTTATTGATACCTAGCCTCAAGAGCGACGCTCTTGAGGTTTAAATTTATCTGGGACCTGCAAATCTATAGACAGCACTAAAACCTTCAAACTATGGCCTGTTTAGCTGGGTTTCGGCTAAAACTCTGCCAGATTCTCCTCTATATACTGCTGCATAAATTCTTTTAAACATTTCGCTTTGGCGTTGAGCAAATGGCCACTGGGCCAGAGTGCAAATAAATGTCTCACTGGCCCCTGCAATCGATCAACACTTGCTATAATTGACCGCTTTGCAATTGCTTAAAAATGCATAGCTTGGTCGTTACTGGATTTTTCACTCTTGGCTGTATTGTTTAAATCCCAGGGTGAAAATGTTGTCGAGACCAGCAGCTGATGATCCCTGAACCCAGCAATGCCGTATAGGCGCTGTAAAAGGCTTCACATTCAGTCGTTAATACGAACTGGCGGTCACAGCGATGAATCATCTGACAGCCACTGTCTGCTCCAAGCATTCTCCTGGCAATGGTGGCAGCAGGCATCCCAGCTACTATGTAGCCACCAAACCGCGCTACAGCCAAGCCGCTGGCTTACACTAATAACTGGGCAGATACTACGGTAGTTGCAGTGCCGCTGATTTTCACTCTGTCCCCTGCCAGCTGCAAGCTTAAATCACCGCCACGTGCGGATGCCTGTCGGGCGGTTAAACGGGTTTTGCCTAAACGTTGTGACCAAAAGGGTGTTAACGCACAGTGTGATGAGCCATTGACCGGGTCTTCATCTATGCCCACCCAAGGGGCAAAATAGCGCGAGACAAAATCATATTGGCCGCTGCTGTCAGCACAAGTAACAGACACTCCTCGCTCTGCTAATGTCAAAAGTTCTGACATATTCGGCTTAACAGCCAGCAGCTGTTGTTCAGTCTCTAATTCAAACAAGTACTTAGCGCCAAATTTACCCGTGTAAATTGGCGATATCCCCAACATCTCGATCAACTTTGCCGGTGCCTTTACAGTCTTGGGCTCAACTGCCGGAAAGTCCAACTCAATCAGCCCGTCTTTTTGCCGCGCTGTTAACACCCCAGATTTACTGTGAAACGCAATTTCTCGTCCCTGAGCCACATAGCCGTATTGCCAGAGCACATGAGCACTGGCCAACGTTGCATGACCACACAGATCCACTTCGCGCTCTGGGGTAAACCAGCGCAGAGAGATGTTCTGGCCATTGTCGAAAACAAAGGCAGTCTCCGACAAGTTCATTTGCGCCGCCACTGACTGCATCCAGGTATCGGCTTTAAGTTGGCTTAAAATGCAAACTGCCGCCGGATTACCGCCAAAGGCATCACTGCTAAAAGCGTTGACATGATAGAGAGAAATGGACATAAATGAGCGCCATGTAGTTGATGGATAATAGTTTAAGACTGCGAAGAGTAACATAGAACCACTAGACACACTGAAATAGCCCTCTAAGTCACTGTAAGGATAGGCTATTAAATGCCCCGTAACTCCCTGAGTATTTATCAGTAGTCAATTTAACTAAGATCATCAGATGCCTTTTAAGGCGCATGAAAGTAAAATAGGTGAGCTTTAGTCAATTTCAGTGTGCTATCAGACAAGGGTCTAATTGATGTTTAATTAGAATGGCGCCATTCATAAGGGAGAATAATAATCAGCCAGAAACACAACTGAGCATGCTCCCGACGATCGAGTAACTGAGATTTACTCGTTTTAATACCCCAGCGAAGGAATTATAGGTAATAACATGAGCATTGATAATATGAAAGAACATCCATTCATCCTAAAAGTTAGCTGCAATGCCAGTAGCGGAATTATCTCTGGGGTCACCAGTTTTCTAGCCGAGCGCGGATGTTACATCAGCGAGCTGTCTCAGTATGACGATGAGGAGAGTGGTCAATTCTTTTTACGCGCCGTAGGCTACATTGAATCAGGCGAAAGCACCCTAGAAGATCTGCAGTTGCAATTTAATGATGTCGCTGAAAAATTTGATCTGACCTGGAGCTTATTTGATGCCAACAGCGCCACTAAAGTACTGATTATGGTAAGCAAATTCGACCACTGCCTGGACGATCTACTCTACCGTCTGCGCAAGGGTGAGCTGAACATGGAAGTGACGGCTATTGTTTCAAACCATCTGGATTTGCGTCCTATGGCCGAGAGAGAAGGTATCAGGTTTATCTACCTGCCGGTCAATAAGGAAAACAAACGCGAGCAAGAACTGGCACTGATGGAAATCGTCGAAGAGACTGGTACTCAATTGGTCGTTCTGGCCCGCTACATGCAGGTACTTACCGACAATTTATGCACCCAGTTAAAGGGACGTGCTATTAATATCCACCACTCCTTTTTGCCGGGCTTTAAAGGCGCTAAGCCCTATCACCAGGCACATGTTCGCGGGGTTAAACTGATTGGTGCGACCGCTCATTACGTCACTTCCGATTTAGACGAAGGGCCAATCATCGAGCAGTCAGTTCAACCTGTAGATCACACTTACAGCCCGGAATCACTGGTGGCAGTGGGTCGTGATACTGAAACTTTTGCTCTTGCGCGCGCGGTGAAATTGCACATTGAACACCGGGTGTTTCTTGACGGTAATAAAACGGTAGTGTTTAAGTGAGTTAAACTCTCGCCGACAGAGACTATCATTGCAGCAGCTTAAGCTCGAGAATCGTTCTTGAGCTGCTCCGACAACGACTTCAGCCGCTACCCTCTTTCTCGACCTAAGGCATAAAAATCATGTCGATTGTTGAAGAAGACCGGCAAAACCCATCAACGCAACTGTTTTGAAATGCGCTTGTAGCTGAGCGCTGTGTTAAATATTACTCTAGCGCTGGTAAAAGGTGACACCCTCTATTGATGGTTGAACCAACATTGACAGTGATACGCCAGCGATACATGAACCTATAGCAACTAAGACTATTATCAATGTGGCTTTCAAAAACCGTCTCATCATTAATCAGTTATCTCAATGCGCCTACTGGGTTTATTTATTACTGAACTAAGCTAGAATTTCCCTTTCTTACCGGGTTATCTGTTCAATTACTTGATAGGCCAAAAAAAGCCCCAACACCAAGGAGTACTGAGGCAAAATCAAGGGGGAGTCCTGCGTTAGCTTACAGCGACAAACTGGCCACCAACAATTACACACTTCTGGCCATTGACCACAAAATACGTCACTCCATTATCGACAAAAGAAACGACACCGGTATCTGGTACAGAGTTGATATCTGCAATAACTAAGCCCAGAACAAGACCGGCTGCCACATAAAAACCGCGGTTGTAACTGTGACGATTCCAGTGTGAACGTTTCATCATCACTCTGCGAGGGCTAACAACAGGTTTTCCTATAACCGGTGTGTGCACCCGCTTGTTGTGTGCAATACCAGCAGCTGCTGCTTGAGTTGCAGGAATTAATAGTGATGCGCTAATGGTGAGGGTAACTAATATCTTAATAAGCATGTGATGATCTCTCGTGTAGTAGTCAGTGGTTAATCTATGAGGGTATTTTAGGCCAAGATGCTCGACAAAAATCGGCAATCTGTGACAATAAAAGTGCCCAATGCGCCAACTTTTCTATTTTCATCAAAAACATGAAACATAGGCTTCTTGGCGTTTTCGATATTGCCAATAGAGTGCTTATTTATTTAGGTTTTTTCCCTGCTTGAATTACACCGCGGGTAATACACTGCCTTGAGATAATTTTGGAAGTTTTCAGCGCCCATGTTTTCTTCGACAAACTCCCAATGGTGCAGAGTTCTGTCCCTGGCTTTTTTAAACTGCATTTTTGTCATGCATATTTCAGCCCCTGGCCGCTAAAGCCCACTGATAGTGATCTCGGGCGAGGCTTCACGGTTCATTTTGGTTGCCAGCACTGAACATTCCCTATCCTTGTACAAGCTCTTCACGGGATGCTCTATCTCACTGTTTGTGGCATTAGCGACAGTAGTAACTGAAGCCGCGGCGCTAAGGAGCATCAGTGTGCCTAGTACGATGAAACTTTTCATAACATTTCCTGAGTAGTAAATGATTAAACTTATAAATTCTATCTAGGTTAATTCTGTTCTTTTGTATCGATCAAGCCCCGGGCTATGATCTTCATAATTTCAACAAACAACACTTCCCCAGCAGCGCCTTTAGAAAGAACAGCGATATCTTGGGTAATAATGTCATCCCAGATACTTATCAGCGCTACACTTAATCCATTAACATCTGATATGTTCCAAGCTTTAAGGAGTTTTTCAGGTACTTGTAAGATGATCGAGTCATCTGAGCTGCAGTGCTGCAGCAAGCCAAAAATCTGAGCATGATGCTTGCCCTCAAGTTGATGTACCGACAAGTGCCAATACTCCTGAGTATTGAGTGTCAGGTAGCAAACCAGATGGTTAAGTAGCACTTTAAACTTAGCCACTTGCGATGTGCTTTTCATCGGTTGAGAGTCAATCAAGCTAAGGGTCAAGGACTGGATTGACTGGTTGCTAATGGTATTAACGCTAATTAATCCTGTCATTGATAAACCTTCAAATACACTAAGGCCACCACTTCACAACTATCGATGGCGTTATTAGCTGAGAAGTCACTCTGCAAAGCTTTTGAAAATTGCTCTAATACGACACTCGGATTCATCATTTGCGTATCGCTCGCTTTGCTTGAGGCAATGCCTGCTAAGACGCTATAAGCAAATTTATCTGTGTTTCCGATCGCTGTTGCCGAGCATTGCACTAATAGGTCGGATGCCTGTATATGCAATAGCTGGGCACCCTTATTGAGTAGCAAAAATGCACAGCTCGCAGCACCGAGAATCAGTAGGGGTTTGACTATCCCACGACGGGTAAATATCTTTTGCATAACAGTTTTACTTTTAATCCCATTGCTATTTTCAGGCAGTATTCTATCTGCGTCGCGGCATTGCGGCTTTGCATAAAATGACAAATGCTATGCAATTGATGCCAGTTTCAGGGCACTTCATGAAGCGGGTGATATGATCGATATTGATGATTACAGTTATGAAAAAGACTCTGGACTAATGTCTGTTCAGAGCCTCTATTACAGTGCAACTATGCAATTTTAGTTATTTAATGGGCTAAAGTTACAAATGGATGCTGGCGCGATACTACAAGTTTGACTGCGCCCCTATGTAGCTAAAGCGAGTCAGATGCTGCTGATTAAACTTGCCTATTTGGCGCATTAAATCCAGGTTCTGATCGCGAAATTTCTGCCCTTGTTCGGTACTGTTGTAATAGATCACCACCAGCTCATCAGGTCTTGCCAGACCATAGGCATCAGTGATCCGCATAAAAGCTTCAGTACTGTAGTGATATGGCAGCTGGGCTGCTTTCGCCGACAGTTTTTGCACATCGCTGCGCCGTTGCACCGGCGATAGGTTATTGTAATCACTGAGCTTAAATATATAACTGCGGCCAACACCTCGCTGCTCTAAAGCGACATCTGAAAATGGCAGCATAGGCCCTTCAACTAACATTAGGTTTTCACTATTTTTTTCTAATGTGCTGATTAACCCTTGGCTACTGGGCTTTATCAGCTGTGGTTGTTCACACTCTAATAAAAAGAAGCGATTAGTTTGCTGCAGTTGGTAGTCACCCTGAGCCCCTAAAGAATCCCCCTGGCGGCGCAGTACACAACCTTGAATATTGTCTTGCAGTATGTTCACAACAATATTGTCATTGGCTTTAGTTTGGTACATGCCAAATAAGCCAAAGCTCTGAGCCTGCGCCGTTTGGCTGAGCAGTGTGCTCACAAGCAAAGTCAGTGCTACATTAATCTCAGTTTTCATAGATTATTCCTCTATCTGATAATAGTCGTTAAGCCAGCAGGCTGTTGGTGGTGTAAATTTTTACTTGCTTAAAAGCCACTTTGCGCAGCGGCAATATCGACAAGTACTCTGCATTGCTAAAGGCATTGCGGGCGCTTTCACTATCGGGGTATTCGATCACCAATAGCAGATGCGGTAATTCACCTTCTGCTAAGTTATCGGTAATCTGATACTTACCTAAAACCACCCCGCCCTGGGCTTCACCATTGGCATTTGAGCGTCGTGAGTACTCTTTAAACTCAGGAGTGTGCATGCCGTTTGCATTGAAGGTTGCCTCGATAATGACTATGGCGCTAGTATTTCTGTGAGTGCTTTTTTCAGTAATTGGATTCATATTGTTATTCCTTGTCTGTTCAAATGATTGCTTTCAACAAGGTCATTATCCACGTCGATTATCACAATTAAAAACGAGAAATTTTACAAATTAATTTAAAAAAACTTGTGCTAAAATCTCCTCATCTGATATTCACTAACGGTCGATAAAATGGACTTTAATAAAGCACGCACTTTTATAGAAGTGGTCGATAGCGGTAGCATCACCTTGGCGGCCAATAGATTACTGCGCAGCCAACAAGCTATTTCACTGCAGTTGCAACAATTGGAATATGAGCTGGAACTAAGCTTATTTCATCGCCAGGGACCAAAGATCACGCTTACAGCAGATGGTGATAACCTATATAAGTTGTTTAAGCCGCAGTTAATGGCCATGGAGAATGCGCTGCTAGAGCTAAAGTCAGGAAAGCGACAGGCACGGGGTTTAATCAGAATTGGTCTGTGGATGGAACAAGCTGTTAATTATTTACCAGAGATGATCCGCATCTTTAAGCATGAGTATGCGCAAGTCGAATTTGCCCTGACCATCGCTGAGGATGCAGAAATTGAACGTTTGCTAGAAACTAACCAACTGGATTTTGGCCTGCAACTGTTCTGCCAGGATCGTAAATTATTTAAATCACAAGCGGTTTATCGCCAGGCCATGATCCCGGTTGTCTCTCGCAGCTACTTAAAAAATGCTCCCGCAGCTAACTGTGTCGCCGATACTTTCGACATGCCACTACTCGATTACGCGGCCCAATACTCAGCGTACAACCAATGGGTGAAAAAAAATGCCCGTGAGCTTCTGCCAAAAGCACAAAAGAAAGTACCGGCCATTACCACCTCTAACAACCTGGTATTAAA
>MAAB01001350.1_pt1 | contig 28161 bp, 22 predicted proteins | sample 1115991 | NCBI WGS metagenome assembly MAAB01 (sample SAMN04961124, study PRJNA320927) | seawater metagenome | isolation source: sample BD02T18 sea water enriched with oil for 18 days | place: USA:Gulf of Mexico | collected 2013-07-27
GATAATTTGCTGAATAGCCGCTAACAGTGCGGTTTTATTCTTCCGCGCGAGCTCCGCTTCAAGCTCATAATGGCTATCGAAATGATCTTCTATCGACGACTTACCACTACGGGTCACCAAAATGATTTCCTTAATACCCGCCGCAACGGCTTCCTCTACAACGTGCTGGATAACCGGTTTATCAACCACCGGCATCATCTCTTTTGGAATGGCTTTACTGGCCGGTAATACTCGTGTACCCAAACCCGCAACCGGAATAACAACCTTACGTACCTTCAACATCCTTGCTCCATACCAATAATTATAAAATGGGGTGAATTATACCGTTTAAAGCAGGAGTAACCTGCTCTTAGCTACAAAGAGTACTCGAAAAAAACCACCTCAAATAAACAATATCAGTGTGAAACTCCGCTTCGCCGCAGAACCTTAACAACCGTTAACCAAAGAATATAAATGTCGAACAAAAACGTCTGCCGCTGAAGGTACTCAACATCCCACGCTACCTTCTGTGGTATGGGCAACTCATCGCGCCCGTTTACTTGCGCCCAGCCCGTCAAACCCGGCATTAATTCCTGCACACCTTTTTCAGTGCGAAGCGCGATTAAATCGTCCTGATTAAACAACGCAGGGCGCGGGCCGACAAAGCTCATATCGCCTTTCAAGATAGACCAAAGCTGGGGTAGTTCGTCCAAACTTGATTGGCGTAAAAAACCGCCTATTGGGGTTAAAACAGCACCAGGGTCTTGCAACAAATGTGTCGCAACAGCGGGGGTATCTACGTTCATACTGCGAAACTTAGGCATCTTAAATATCACGTTATTCGTACCCACGCGGTCCGACCAATACAGCACGGGGCCTTTAGAACTTAGCTTTACCCCAATTGCAATAATTACAACAGGCAACAGCAGCAAAAAGCCGACAATCAGCGCCAGCCACAAGTCAAAAATCCGTTTCAGCACCTACACCTACCTTATTAACTTAATAATTCACAAATCGTCAGACACACGGTAACTCAAGGTTTCCAGTAATGGTGCGACCTGTTGTTGATTTCCCAATGAAACTAAAAACTCCAATAAAACTTCCGCATAGGAATGTCCTTTATCCAAGGTACTTAACATAAACGTCGCCCCGCCTTTATTACCCAAGCGAGCCGATACATTATTATGAAGAATGTATCGAGATACTCCGCATTAGAATCAATAGAAACTCTCTTGGGAAGCTTGATAAAATTGGCACTGCTTGGTGAAAGAATCAATATCTCAGAACCGCCGATATCACTATCCAGCCATAAATTCAAACCAGCAGCATCCGGCTTTCGATCTAACCCCTCTTGCTACAAGCTAGCAACACACCCCACCAACGCCCTACAAATTATAATAAGACAGCTAAACTACAAAAATTCAATGCAGCATAGAGGCGACAGCAACAAAATCATCAGCAGCGCCACTCCACGGGTTAGCCACCCCCCAGTCATCAACCTTAGTGAGCATCTCAGCTATCAGCTTATGAAGTTGTGCCGTACTGACCGCTAAAACAACGTGATGGCTGTTAGCATCATCAACAAAACTCAGGTTGATATGGTCAACGTCAAGCCCGTCTTCATCTCGCTGTTGCTTAGCCAAGTTAATGCTTTCAATCATAAAGGGAGTCACTGCTTTATCAATTTGAATATTACCGTGGACTGCCCTTATATTTTGCTGCGCAACCTGGTGATCAAACTGATTAATTTCACGCCGCTGTGCTTCATTCTGATTCGCTTGTCCTTGCGTTTGTTTAATGTTTTTTGCCAACCAAACAGGTAAACCTGCAAGCAACGCTTTTAATAAACGGCGAGTCATCGCCCCCAGCAGCACCTGTTCATCGTTATCGGTAAACAGTAAATTCAACCTATCTTGCTGCATATCATAGAAGATAGTGACCTTTTGCACTGAGAACATCATAACGCGTTTTTAGTCTTGAGCTGGCAGCACCGCTTGAAGAGCTTGCATATACGCATTTCGTGCTGTTTGAGCTAATGCGATCTGCATGTTCAAACGCTTAATTTCCGCGTCGGCTACCTGAATACCCTTCAGCTGCCCCTTCGCATCGTCTGACAGATCATCTAATTGGTAATCTACGTCATTAATTTTAATCATTGCTGCTTCCGTCTGTTTTTCAGCCATTGTCATTTCCCTTGTTTTAATTGAAAAAAATTTATTGTACTTATTCTATATGGGGACAAGTCACCAACTTTACACCCTTTAACATAACAAAACCCCGGCTCATTCCTGAACTGGAGTTCCTCATTTGTCTATTTAAACGCTTAAACCAGAATCCAAGGTTATTTACCTTAACAAGGCTCGCCTTTTAATGCTTTTATTCCTCTTATATCTGACTTCAACGTTCGGGACCCTCTTCATTTTGGCTGGGTTGAAAATATGTTGTCGCAGGTAGGTCAGCTGCACCAATAGCATTACTGCCTAAGCAATAACGCAAGACCGGCCCTACTTGTCTGCCAGCAATAAATACAAACCGCGGATAATGGTTTTTTTGATACCTAACGTTGAGCCTTCTAGCAAAGGGCTTGATCATTTAAAAAGAATAACCGGTTGGGCAGAAACTGCTCTATGCGCATAGAGGTAAAGAGGCTTTCGTACCAAGGTGTTTTTTTTAAAAAACACCCATTAAAACCACTCCTCAATTAAGCAATATCATCTTCTGTTAACTCAAATAACCGTGGCTTAAAACCAAAATCCCTTAAAGCCTCGTCGTGTTCAAACACCAAATCCTCATTCATTCGCTCCGCCATCGCAGCCGTCCAATGCTGGTACCTAGGAACCAACCTCATAAAAAGCACCATTACTTTAAATAACAACAAGGGGACTGAGATAAAAAAAGGGCGTTTATGCATCACATGAAAAACCCTTTCCACCATCTCGCGATAACTCAATATTTCACCACCAGAAATATTGTACTCCTGACGTTTAATATCATGACACCCAAGAGCCAATATGGATGCACGCGCAACATCATTTGCATGAATGGGCTGTCGAAGCCCCTTCGCTTTGCCAAATAATGGGAAAAAGCCAAACCGACCAATAATCCGCGAAATCTCACCAATATTCTTATCGCCACCTAAACCATAAATTAAAGTAGGCCTTAAAATAATACATTCAATATCATTCGCCAGTGCCCACTTATTTATGCAAGCTTCTGCTTCGGTTAAACGCTTAACAACAAGGCACTCCTCCTCATTCGAAGACCCTGCTTTAGTAAACCGACTCGTCGATGACAACACAATAATGCGACTCACCCCTGATCGCTCAAGAAAAGAAAAATAATCCGGCAACACCCAAAGGGGTAACACACAAATCCAAAATGAGAGGTTTACCACCTTTCCATCAGGACCAATCGGTTCCAATGGCAGTTCTCGCCATACAACACCCTCTGAACGACGCATAACCGGCTGACGAGAAAATGCATTAACATAATAACCAGCCTCTACTAACTGAGGTAACAAACACGCACCAACTAAACTGGTCGCCCCCAGCACACCCACGCCTTTCTGAACACCCACGCTTAACCCCCTAATCGCTTCACCGTACGGTACGATGCCGCCAAACAAAAATGCAGCCAGACCCCCAGTGTGATCAACCACATCAACACCCTAGAGTACTGCTGACGGAAAAACTTTCGATAAAAACGAATCATGCCCTTATGTTTATGCCATTCAACAAAAACCGGGCGAGCTTGACTACACACCCCCAGAGCATGCGTAATTTTTACGGAGGGCTCAAACATGATTTTCCAGCCTTTTTGCCTAAAACGCAGACACCAATCCAAGTCCTCACAATGCAAAAAGTATCGCTCATCCCATAAACCCACATCAGCAATTGCCTTCGCACTGACCAACATACAAGCGCCTGAAATGGCCTCCACTGCTACAGGCTTAAGCGGCAATGGTTGCTCATGTAAATTGTAATCAAAAAACAATCGTGGCCAACGGCTAGATAATTTATACAAGCCAAATGCCCGAGTAAAAGCGCGCCAGGGTGTCGGTATTGCACGACGCCCCCCTGCCTGCTCCGTACCATCTGTATTGACCAGCCGCCCACCCACCATACCCACAGCCGAATCGTTCAACAACTGCTTCATCAACAAAGGTACCGCGTCTTTTTCTAGGTAACAATCTGGGTTTAAGAAAAGAACATGTGGAGTACACACCTCCTTTAAACCAATATTACATGCGCTAGCAAACCCTAAATTAGCGTTATTCAGAATAAACGTTACTTTCTCGTCTTGTGAGTAATCTTGCCTACACTCAGCCATGCTCTTATCGGTAGACGCATTATCAACCACCACCACTTGGCTTACTTGAGGCAGTACACTAGCCAAACAGGTTTTCAAAAAGTCCCCTGCGTTATAATTTACAACAATTACCGTAATGCCCATATCAGCCATTAATAAAGCCCCATAATCTACAAACTGTTCTGCTTAAAAAACACCTTCCACTAAGTTGGTTCACACAGGATTCACCCACACACGCACTCCCAAAAGAGTGCCGCAATACCCATATTAAAACCCATTCAAGCACCCCTTATTTTAACAATACCATACGCTGTTTCGAGTGTTCATGTTCAGTTTGATGATGAGTTAGTTGACGCTATAAACAGAGGTGAGTTAAAAACATTATTTAACACTGGATATGAAGAACATTATTGCTGTGCAGGAGGAGTGATTTTCCATAATATCTAGCGTTTGTTTCAGGCATAAAAAAACCCCATCCCCTTTGAAGGATGAGGTTTTAATTTATTAAGGCCCTAGGTTCAGAGTCTTATACCATCACTTGACGCTAATCAAGTTTTGGCTGTTAGAGCTTTATAACTTATGCAAATGTGATCACACCATTTGTAATTGCGCCATCTACTTGAGCTGCAACACCAATTACAACTAAACCTTCAGTTGCAACAGTATCAGTAGCGTCAGCAACTGCATATGTGTAGAACAATGCATCAACATCAGTTGTTGAAGCAGTACCTGCAGCGTTAGTTGCACTTGAAGTAAACATATTAGTTGCACTGTCATATACACCAACAAACTGACCAACTTCGTTAGTTGTTAGAGCAGTAGTGATTGCGCCACCAGCAGCTACTTCGGTAAAATTATCGTAATCAGCTTCAGTTTCTAATGCGCCCGTTAGGTTCAATGTATCTGTTGCAATGACAGTAATGATATCTGCATTTGTTACATCAACACTTGGTGTTGTAATTGTTCCAAAGTCAGAATCACCCGCAGCAACCATGACGATATCAACAGAAGCACCTGTTGTAATGATATCAGCACCAGTACCACCAGTAATTGTTTCAATACCTGCAGAACCAGTGATTGTATCATTACCAGCACCACCAGTAAGAGCAATCGTACTTGCTCCAACAGCTGCTTTAGTCAAAGTAATTGTATCATCACCTTTACCACCAGAGATTGTGAACTCACCATCAGCAGCAGCAGTTGCTTCTGTTATAACAAATGTATCATTACCATCTGATCCAGTGATAGTTACATCATTATCATTAGCACCAGCAGAGGTAGTCGTGATAGTTAGGTTGATAGCATTTGTGCCACCTAAACCACTTGCATCTACAACGATATCATCAGCAGCATTTGTACCACCAGCAAGAGCAGTCGCTGTTGCTGTAATTACGCCACTAGAAGCAGTAGCAATAGCATTTGCATAACCACCTAATGTCCAAGTTAATAAACCAGCTGTTGCGCCAGAGAAGTCAACTGTTTCAACATTTGATACTGTCTTAAACGTATTATCATCAATAGTCAAAGTAGCCGTAGTTGCAGCAGCTTCAGATATTCTTAATATATCGGCATCCGCACCACCATCAATAGTAGTACCAGCAATAGTTGATTGAAGTGCAGCCGTAATAACATCTTTGCCAGCACCAAGGTTATAGGTAGAACCTACAGCACCAACAGTTACTGTATCAACAAAACCAGACCCCGTTACAGTTGAACCTGTAAACAATGAACCTGCAGCTGTTAAACCTAGTGAAGTAGTATCACCATCACCAACTAATGCAGAAGCATCAATTGTTACAGCTTTAGCCGTAGCAACATTTTCAAGATCAAATGCACCACCCGTTAAGTTGATTGCAGTTGCTTTATCAACAGTAAAATCAGCGACAGTAGCTGTTCTTTGTGCACCAGCAGTTGCAGCAGAACCATAAGTTGAAGCTAAGTTAAGAGTTTCAAAACCGTTTGCTGTAATAGAATCAGCATCAATAGCTACACCCGTAGTTGAACTGTTATCACCAAGAGCAAGACTCAATACGTCTGAAGTTCCAGTATCAGATGCAAGAGCAAATGAAATACCACCAGCATTAACCGCACCTGAAATAGTTGTATTTGCAGCTTGAGCAGCAGTCATTGCAGTGAATGCAGTTGCACCAGCAGTAGCCGTTACATTTAATCCAGTTAAACCAGCAACAAGTCCCATGTTAAACGATGTCGCTGTTTTCACAGTTTCAAAGTTAGTATAACGAGCACCTTCATCAGCAGCATCTAAATCAACAGCATTAGCAATAACGATAGTATCTGTACCATCACCACCATTAATTGCAGTTGTATGACTTGTAGCTAATGTACCGTTGGTTGTTACAGTATCATCACCTGAACCACCCGTTACACTTGTATTAGTTTCAGTGTTTGCATCTAGAGTTAATGAAATACCACCCGTGTTAGCTGAAGCATCAACAGTATCAATGTCAGTATCTAATGCACCAAGAGTTACCGCACCAGCACCTGTAATAGTTAATGCTGCATCAGCCCCCGTAGTTTCAACTGGAGCAGTCAGCGCAACACCAGCATTGATTGTAATACTTGTAGCTGCAGCAACATCAAGAGCATCAAAAGTAGATGCCGCCCCCGTCGTGTTAACTGTTACAGAAGTAAGAAGAGCACCAGAAATTGCAACATCTTCATTACCATCCGTACCAGCAGCTGTAACTGTATCTAATGATAAGGTTGCACTTGTATCCGTTGCAGCATAAGCAATTGTAAGAGCAGCATTATCTGTACCAGTACCAACAGCAATAGTATCAATACCCACTGCAGTACCAGCAGCAACAGTCATTGTGTCATCACCATCACCACGAATGAAGTTAACTGTTGTAGCACCAGTCCATGTTGAGAGATTCAAAGCATCATCTTCATCATAAACATTTATAGTTTCAACACCTGAAAGAGTTCCAATAGCGGTTGTTGTTCCATCAGAGAAAAGATTAAATACATCTGTTCCTTCGCCGCCAGTAATAACATCAGCAGCTGACATCACAGCTGATACAGAGTTATCAGCTGTGATTGTATCATTACCACTTGTACCAGTTATTGTGTCCACAGCTGCCGTCAGCACAAAAGTCTCACCAATATTACCACCAGCTTCTGGGTCAGAATTATCGGTATCCGTTGAGTATTCTAATGATGCCAGGGTAGTTGCTTTAAAGGCATCGGCTGAATCTTTCCAAATAGGGTTGACCGGATCGGTATCTGGCCTGCTCCAATTTAACGCAACTTTTTTAATGGTTTCAGCAATGCCTTTACTGGCGAATTGCGCTATTAGAAAGTCAATCGCTAGCGTCACATTGGCTGCTGACGTTGTGGCCGTAGTTACTCCAAAATTAGCAGCAGCCGTTGCTGCTAACGCAGCGCTGTCAGCCGCTGATGGATGCGCATCCACTAAAGCCTGAGTAAAAGTAGGAATATCACTTGCCGCTACAAATGCTTTGTACGTTTCAAGTAAATCGTTACCTGGTTTTTCCCCGTATAAGCCTTCTACAATACTTATGATCTGGCGATCCGTTGTTGCGAAGTCTGATAGGGTAACTAGTGTTGGTAATGCCATTTTATCTCTCCAATTGTTTTAAAAAAAAACTGCCGTCGACTAAATTAGCTTGCGATATAGAACCCAATTACACCTTTCTATTTTTAATGTATTTGCATTCTGCCCAGATCGCTTTGCGGCCTCGGCACAATACAAATGGATTAAAATTGATGCTACATCAACGTCTTCTTTATTCATGTGACTGCAATCACATGACTTTAGCATTTTATTTTTTCCCTTTAAATATCAACTGGTTGGTCAGCAAATCTCTCCTTCTTCATAACATACTATGACGAATACAACCCATATTCGTCATTAAAAATCATTAGTACGCCCCCCTTGCTTTCACCAGTTTGCTCTCAATCCAAACCACACCTCTTGCGCGTTTGTTTCAAACAACACAATATTACTTTCCTGCCTTATCCAATCGACACTGACAAATCCTTGCCAATTTTTTCCGAACGTACGCAGTGGCCACGCATATTCCACCGACACATCAATACGTTTAATGCTTCTTTTACGGCCATTATTTAACGACAAGCTATAACCTTCTTGATCCTGCTGCCTAAAGTAGCTTGCCGTTGTTCTTAATTCATCGCCCTGAATCAGTTCGCCCGCAGCCCATTGATGGCTTATTTGCAGCCTAGCTTTTTTTTGATCCCCACCAAGCCTTTCGTTATTGGCCCAGTTTTGCCCTAACGACACTTGAACGGTATACGCCTGATTTTTCTTATGACAATTCAGTGCGACGACCCCTCCTAAGTAACGGCCTTCTAGCGCTTTATTTTTTTGCTGCCCTTGATGCTTAATATCGATACCCATTTGCGGCGTACACTGTTGCTTTGGCGAAAAACCATAACGCATCATCCCTTGCAGCACATAATAAGGGCGCTGCTGCTTATAATTGAGTATATCTGCCGTTGCCCCCCATACGATGCTGTGATTTCCCGGCAAGGTCTCTCCCCAGGATGCGGCCAATTTACCCCATTGATAATTGGTATAGCCTGTTTGCGTTGCCTTACGCTGTAGAATTTCTGCAGAAGCCGTTAACTCCACTGTTGAGCTTAGGCGAGAGTATGCTCCCAGCGCTAACCCTAGCTCTAGGGCTTCGCCTGATTTAGGTCGTTCATCATCGGCTAACGATACATTTATGGTTTGCCCAGCTAGGGTGATGGGTATAACTGAACTTGTTGGTGCACGATTTAGATTATCAGACGCGCCCACTTTGACGTACGCTTGTTTATTGACTGTCCAATCTGCTTCCATCAACGAGGCCAAATCAAGGGTCGCCTCTTTCACTTTTCGCCCCCCTTGAGTGCCCGCTAAAGCTTTTTGGTATTCAATAAGCCCGCTAGGTATATCGGGATTGAGCAATAAAGCTCGTTCTAATAAATCCGCCGCTTCTGTGTAGCGCGCTTGGTTGTTGAGTGTCATCGCAATGGCAACAAGCTCTGCTGGTGATAAGTCGTCCATGTTTTTTGCGACGATAGCCGTAGAAATGCCGACTAAAAATAGCGCCAGTATTAAGAAGAGAACCTTTTTCAAAGCATGCAACTTACTTTTGCCTTAATTAGTGCTATCTGTTGTTTCGGCCGGTGTATAAATAATCATCGGCTTATTAGCATCTTGTAACAAAAACTCACCCAATGACTCAAGATGAATACACCCTTGGTAATCCTCTGCCAACCATTGTTTTGCGGCCGTTTCCCCAATCAGTATCGGAACCGCTAGGTCTGAGGTTAAATTCTGCAGCTGCATCGCTTTTGTTACCGCTTCACCTATAACGGTGTAAGTACGCCGCTGTGATGGGCCGAATGCCCCAGCCAATACATCGCCATACTCTATACCGATGCCGATAGCCAAAGGAGGCACTTCATCGCGCGTGGTTTGGTTGCCGAGCAACTCCTCACCCTGTGAAATCATTTCATTCGCTGCTTGTAAAGCCCGTTTATCCGCTTGATCTCCACGCCAAACAGCGGTCACCGCATCACCCACATACTCTTCCACATCGCCGCCCATTTTTTGTATGATCCCCCCCGTGAACGTGTAAAACGCATGCAATACAGCACCTGCCTGCTCGGCAGGTAAGTGATTGCACCAGGCTGAGAAGTTTCGCAAATCCGCATGCAGCACAAGCACTTTTTCATGCCGCGCATCTAGCTCACCAATGGGTTGCTGGGTTGCTATCCACCGAGCAGCGTGTAATGGCAAATAACTAGACAGGTTCTGATATAACACATCACTTTCTCGGCGACTGGCCGCATAACCCGATAACGCTATTAACAAACCGGACATCATGCAGAATAAGGCCCCATAGACCCATGGAATCAGCATGTACTCTGACCTGAGTATTAGCGCATGCATGAGAAGAGCAAAAAACGACAGTAATACAGCGACTAACAACGGTACGTAAACAATTTTACGACCTTTAACGTTTGCCGAAACCCCAAGCAAGGCTCCCATCAATACAATCACTAGTAGTTGTAATAGATTGGCTATCCGAGGAACAAAAGGGACCCGGTTATCTAACAACGCACTGATTAACTGCACATGCACTTCTAGCCCGCCCACTATTTTCCCCTGCGGGGTTACAACTGAATCACCTGCCCCAAATGCGGTCGAGCCGACTATTGCCCACTTACCCTCGAGCACACTGTCTGGAACCACGCCGTCTAGCAAGTCATTCGCAGAGATAGAGATAATTGAGTTTCGTGGCAACCACCATGGCAAGTGAATACTTCCTTGTGCGTTTACAGGGATACTCAACTCAGTAGAGAGGCCTTCATTACGCACGATATTGGGCGAACTCCACCAGCCGCTGTTTTCAATTAAGCCAAAGTCTGGAGACTGCCCATAACCCTCAGCCATTGAGGCTAACGCTAAGGCAGGATAGGATTTTCCTGCATAACAAATAATGGAGGGGACACTTCTAATAACACCATCAGAGTCTATGTTAGGGGTAATATGTCCTGCCGATGAAGCCGCTAATGCTAATACGGCGTTATTTGCTATCACGGCATTAGCTGCTGGGTAAATCGTCGCGCATTTTGGGTCTTCTAGACCGGACTTTAATACGCCCACTTGAGTATCATCATTTGCTTGTATAGCCAGTATTTGAGCCAAGACAGTCGGCACCTGCTGGAATCCCTCTGATAGCAGAGCATCCCCATGTTTTGCTGCGGGGAAAACCATGTCATAGATCAGCATGCTGACACCGTTTTGCTTTGCTTTAGAGGCTAGCTCTGCAACCCTTTCACGCGGCCACGGCCACGCTCCATAACGAGCCACAGCCTCTTCATCAATATCAATAACAACAACGCGCTGCTCTAACTGCCCTTGGTTGCCAATGATTTTCCAAATGTGATCATCAATTTTTGCTTCAATTGCAGCCATCGTTGCTGGTATAAACCATGCACAAGCCGCCGTTAAAATAGCGGCCACCAGCAACGGCCAGTAGCTCTTAAAATATCGGGCTTCGTTTGCCATTACCTTGCCCAATCCGATATCCCTTTAAAGGTTCCACTGTTTATTTTATGCTCAAAAAGCAATCCTGCTTCTTTCCCATCCTCTGTTAGCGCCCCTGCAACCGAACTGCTTGCATTGCTAGAAGAGAAAACACCGTCACCACCGATACTGCCTTTTACATCGAGAGTCGCTCCCCCAGCTACAGGGTGAGTTAAATTTAAATGCGTTGAAAACGTATCTTCTGTGAAATCAATTTCAAGCACTCCACTCTGGAGCTTCCCCTGAGTCGGCGTTGTTCCGGCCGCCGCACTGGCATCAAAAAAGGAAACAAAGCTTTGCACCAGGTCAAAGTTAAAAACACCCTGCTGTGGCATCAGTTGAAAGGCTATAGCAGTATTCCGGAACAAGCCAAAGCGTGAACTCCCGACCGTTATTGACCTCCCAATTTTTGCTTCCGCATAGGGTTTACTTATTTCATCCCCTGTTAATGCATCACCCCACCATCGGCCCCATTTCAAGTCCCCAGATAGCTCCCGTTGTTCAATACCCATGCCTAGTTCTTCACCCAATTGCTCTCTTTCAGCCAATGGTTCTTCTATCGGCGCCTCTGTTGAATTCAATAACTGCACCTCCGGCACCGGATCTATTTCAACCGCACCCTCCTCGTCTAAAGCCCCTGTTAAGGATTTTAATTGCACTTGCTGCTCACCTAATTTATACGACAGCACGAGGTTACCCATGTCTTTAGTCAAATGTGTTGCCCCGTCACAAACGCCTAAGCTTGCAGCCAAACAATCCCCCCCTAAAGGTGCAACAGCAATTCCACCTGAATATACCGCCACCCAAATTTCACCCTCATTGGCCCTTACAACATAGTCCGTCCCTAAAACCCCTAATGCTGCAACAGGGGTATTCAACCTATAGCGGTCATGCGCGGCCGCTGTTGCTTTACCAGAGATGCTACGCATAACGCCTTTATCCAATGTAAAGCGAATGGCACTTTTTTCAGGTGATTGGGTGTCATATTTATATTCTTCAATACGTAAACGGCTTTCTGGGCGAATACTAATAACGGCCTCATCAATAAACTTAATATGGACATGCCCACCCGCACGAGTCTCTATTAGATCCCCTACAGATAGTGGCCAGCCCCTTTTCAGGATCTCTTTTGAGCCACTTGAGTGAACAACTGATGCATGTCCTATCTGAAGGACGACATGACCTATAACCGATGGGCTTTTTAACGTCTCACCCTCAGCTATAAGCATCGATGACCAGCACAACAAAACGAGACTTAACAAACCATAAGCCATGCTATTGACACGATGAACGTGGTTACGTACTGTAATATTCATATTTTAAATTTTTAAAATAGAAAACTGTATTGAATTATCCTACATATTTACAACATTTACATGTGAGCGCCATCACACGCTCGCTTAATAAGATGCTAATGTATATTTTTCGCTCAACGGCCTCCCTTTATTAAAGCCATAGCAAAAAATCAAAGAATTTAGGAGCCAGACATAAATTGACTTTTTACGAACGATACGTCTAACATGACCGTTGCTAACATTGTCTTAAAACAGTTTAAATTATTTTGCAATTTACCTGACGATATTATTGCTGAACTTAGCCAGTACGCTCAACTTATTGACTTGCCACGCCGTAAAGTTGTTATGCAGAAAAACCAAACCGCTCATTCATTAGGCTTATTGCTGAGCGGGCGATTACAAGGCGTTGACATGACGCTAGATGGGAAGGAAGCGGGGTTGTATTTTATTGAACCCAACGACTTTTTCGGCGAATTATCTGTTATTGATAAACTGCCTGCACCAGAATACATTATCGCTGTTTCCTCCGCCAAAATAATTACCATTCCAGCCGATATCATTCGAATTCTTATTACTAAATCACCCACCGTATCCGCCATTATGAGCGCTAGGCTTGCCCATCGCCTTCGAGAAGCTCAAGCGCAACGCACCCTATTATCCATGACATCTCCTCTTCAACGAGTAAGCGCTCAATTACTGCACCTTACACTTACTTCAAACAAAAAAGATGCATCTATTGCCGACGCACCGACCCATCAAGAAATAGCTATTATGATTAACACGACAAGGGAAACAGTCACTCGTGTTTTTCAAACCCTTCAGAAAAAAGGCCTCATCAAACGAGATGGAAGATCCCTTCTCGTTCTCAACTTAAAAAAGCTTAAGGTCCTTGCAACTGACACGGCAAATATCTAGAAAGGCTATTTCACCACGGCCTTCAAACGGCACTGTATTGCTAAGAACTGCCGTTATACAGCAATAGCCTGAGAGCTCAGAGCCAACGACTGTGTTTAACAATGCGGTGTCGCTAAAGCCGCTATTTTTGATGCCTTGCCTGCGTTCACTACGCTATACAAAGGCATCACTATAATAAAGAATCCTCTCTTGAATTTAACGACTTCAGTACGGCAAGGGCTTTACAATCTTGTGTTAATATATTGGTTTGCTGCATTAATAATGGACACATGGTTTTCACATCGGGGCACTTCTTTTTTTTCTTTTCCTTGTTTTACCTATGCTATTTAGGCTCTCAAAAACATTTAAAGACACAAAATGGAATCCTTTTAGCGGCCAGTTATTTTTTCTACGGGTTTTGGGATTACCGTTTCCTTGGTTTAATTCTTATATCAACCTTTGTTGATTACTTTGCCGCGCAGTTTATAGAATTAAACAAAAAAAACCAGCAAGACAAAAAAGCTTTTTACTGGCTACTGCTTAGTGTCCTAGTCAATTTAAGCATCTTAGGTTTCTTTAAGTATTATAACTTTTTTGCCGAAAGCCTTATCCAGTTGCTCTCTGTGTTCAATATACCTATCGCTCCCTACACTATTGAAATAATTCTGCCTGCAGGCATTTCATTCTATACATTCCAAACGATGAGTTATTCAATTGACGTTTATCGCGGACGACAAAAACCAGCTAAATCCCCCCTAAATTTTGCATTATTTGTTTCCTTTTTCCCTCAACTTATGGCTGGCCCTATCGAGCGAGCAAGGAAATTGCTCCCTCAAATAGAAAACACCAGAACCATTAGTTATTCATCCTTCAGAGAGGGTGGCTGGCTTATTTTATGGGGCGTATTTAAGAAAGTTTATATCGCTGACAATCTTGCCCCATACGTAAACTGGGCCACTCAAAAGGGCGGAGCACAAACGTCTCTAGATATTTATTTGGCCATGATTGCGTTTTCATTTCAAATTTATTGTGATTTTTCTGCTTATTCCGATATAGCTAGGGGTCTAGCAAAACTAATGGGCTTTAACCTTCGCGTTAACTTTAATCTGCCTTTTTTAGCTTCCAACCCATCTGAACTGTGGCGACGCTGGCATATCACACTATCAAATTGGTTTCGTGATTATGTCTACGGTAGTTTACGAAAGCTACATCCCTCCCCGTTAATGAATACTACGGCTTTATTTCTGACTATGCCACTGGTTGGCTTATGGCATGGAGCTGACTGGCATTTTGTTTTTTGGGGTGTCGCTTGGGGCTTAACGCTTGCGATCCACCGGTACTTACAACCATTCATCTCTAAATTTACAAAAAAACAAGTATTGATGAGTCGGTTCACTCATTGGCTTGGCGTTGCGTTAACATTCCATATCTGGCTCGTATTGTGTGTGTTTTTTGTATACTCTAGTTTAAACCAAGCCTTTTCAATGGCGTCTACAATGCTAACCCATTTTAACGCATCGCCAAGCTCTGCCTCCGATGCCGCTAGAATATTATTCTATATAAGCCCTCTTCTCTTTGCTCAAGCAGTACAGTATAAGCAAGGCCATCTCGATATTTTAAAAGGCCAATCGCCTACATTGCGCGTAGTCATTTATGCTTCTCTCTTGATATTACTATGGACCAATGGTGCCCAGAACTTAAATGAATTTATCTACTTCCAATTTTAAGATGCTGCGAATAGCGATAGTTCTTATCAGCCTATTTTTAGTGGCGGAGGCATCCTTTCGCTACTACTATTTCGGCGCTGCAGCTATTTACAAATTCTGGGAATATAGCCCCAGGGGCATCACTAGTTCAAAATTTATTACCGCTGACAAAAACCCAAAAATTGGATATCAGCTATCTCCGAACAAACAAGGGCTATTTAAAGCAGCCCAGCTATCCGTTAACGCATTAGGCTTTAGAGGTAATGAATCAACCATTATCAAACCCGAACATACGTACAGAATCGCCTCACTTGGCCCTTCCATTGCTATGGGGGCTGGCATCGCGGATGAGCATACGTATGCTCAGCTTCTCGAGAATCGTTTAAATAAAACCTTCTCTTTCACTATTGAAATACAAAATCATGCTGTTGGCGGCTACAAAGCCCTTCAAATTGAAGAATCTTTTTGGCAGACCGTAGACAAATTTAAACCCGACTTGGTTCTTTTACCGGTATACCCTAGGATATTCAATAACAGCCCCCCATTCCACGAATTGAGAGATCAAAGCAAATTTTGTCTTGAAATCCGCTGTCATTTACAAAATTACTTTTCCTTAAATGCTTTAAGCTATCTCGCTCGTGATTTCACTCGAAGCCTACAAAAAAACAGCTTATTTGGAAATAAAAGGCACTGGGGATCAGTGTCGACGACAACACAAACAAAGAATAATAAAACATTAAAAAATGGCGCCATCCTTAAACGATTCATTACTAACTTAAAAGCGGCAGGTTACAAAGTTGTTATTTTACGCTTACCCACTCTTGCAAGTTATACACACCCGCAACGAGAAAAAACCAATATGTTTTGGAGCCTATGGCTAAACGAGGTTAAACCAACATTAGTTATTGATACCTATTATGAAATCGCACCTAAAATCAGCATCAACGATAGTATTTACCTAGGGGATAACCACCCAAACTCGAGAGTTCATTCTCTTTATGCTGATGCCATATCCCCCTCGTTAACATCCTTTATTCGGAAAGATTTTCTTGATGACAAAAAATACCCCCCCCTATCCGTACTTGAATACAAGCTTGAAGAAAGACATTCCTTTACTAACGATATAACGACAGACTAGATTAAATTATGAATTTCTTACAGGCTATTGAACTAGTACACACGCAGTCCAAAATGTCTCTAAAAGCAGATGCTTCAAAATTCTACTTGGGGTACCTCTGGTGGATAATAGAGCCCCTACTGTACGTTATAGTCTTTTACCTAGTATTCGAAGTGGTCCTGCAATTTGGACGAGGAGAATTTCTGCTGTTCCTAATCTGCGGAAAAATCCCGTTCCTTTGGTTTTCAAAAAGCATCACTCAAGCCTCTAATAGCATTACCCAGAACAAAGGGCTTATAGGGCAGACGGTTATCCCTAAGACAATCTTCCCCTTCATCTCGATTCAAGAGGTTCTTTATAAGCAGTGGCTTGTTTTTGCCGTGATGTTCCTTGTCACCGCATTTTATGACCACCCTCCAGAATGGTCTTGGTTATGGCTAATCCCTTTAATCATTGTGCAATACCAACTTATCGTTGCTTGCTCACTTGTCGGCGCATTTCTGGTCAGTTTAATTCCTGACTTTAGAAAGATGATCGCTATGGGCATGCTGTTTTTGATGTTCTCCTCTGGCATATTTTGGGATATCAACACCATTGCTAACCCAGAATTGCGCGAATATATTCTTGTATACAACCCGCTTGCTTTTTTAATTGATGCCTATAGGCAAGTGCTTATAAATCAAACGATGTACGAGCTAAGTCACCTTTCACTGTTAGCTTTTCTGCTCTCAATATTTGTTCTTTTTGGGCATATTCTTTTACAAAAATTTGACTCTTACATTACGATTAAGGTGATCAGCTCATGAATAAAAAAGCCGTCACTATCCTAAGTGCAAACAACATCTCACTTAAATATAAAACTCGTTCGGGGTTAATCAAACGGTTTGAACATACAGCGCTTAACAACATTTCCTTCGAGCTCTATAAGGGCGAAACCCTTGGCATTCTTGGCCGCAACGGTTGTGGAAAAAGCTCTCTTCTTAAAATTTTAACGGGTGTCATTCGTCCAACGTCAGGTCAAGTTAACGTTAACAAACATATCACACGGAGCCTTCTAACTCTTGGCCTTGGTTTTCGCAAAGATTTAAGCGGTCGAGATAATGCCATACTAAGCGCAATGCTGGGTGGGCTAAATAAGCGTGACGCTATGCAATCTCTTGATGAAATTAAAGAGTTTTCCGAACTAAACGATTTCTTCGAACAGCCCGTTAGAACTTATTCATCGGGTATGCGAGCCAGGCTTGGGTTTTCAACTGCGATAAAAACAAATGTCGACATTTTACTCATCGATGAGGTCTTAGGTGTTGGCGATGCCCATTTCAAAGAAAAAGCACAGGCCTATATGACTAACAAAATGAACAGCGACCAGACCATTGTCTTTGTATCTCATAACTTAGAGCAAATTCACGCCCTTTGCGACCGCGTCATTTGGATTGAAAATGGCATTATCAAATCGCAGGGTGACACCAAAAAAGTAAGCAAACAATACCAACAATTTATGCATCGACTTTGAGGCCGCTCACATCAACGGGCAGCGAACTTTTAAGTAAGCGCCCATAACCTCCTGCTAGCCAAAAAGAACCTCTTATGGCAACAACAGCAGGCTAACGGGCTTACTCTCTATACATATTACAGCATTATATAAAATCGGCTATCGACTCAACTGCAGCCAATTGAGTTCAAAAATACGTTTGCCAAAATAAGCGCCCCCCTCCAAGGTATGATGTCCTAATGGATCGTAATACAACTTAAGCCCTTCATTCGTCAAGCCATCACAACGGCCGGCGTCCTCATTACAAATAAAAGCCGACTTATCTAACAACCTCACCCCTTTATTCTTCGCTATTGTTGCTAAAATTCCTTTACTCCTCTGCAACATAACTTGCTTTCTCTTTTCAAAATAAAGTATCTCAAGGTCGCGTTTAGAAAACTCCCTCCCCCGAAGGCTTTCTATATACCAATCAAACACAGGTTTCTTATCAATATTATGAAATTCGACCGAGTACGATGTGAGAACAACCTGTTTTTTCTTTTTCTTTAGCTTATTTATAAAACGAGGCAACACTTTGAAGTCCTTTGAGTAACCCGGTCGCTGTTTGTTCTCATTGTACCGAGAACTAATAAGAATAATGTCTGCAGCTTTAAAGTTTGGAGATGAAAAGAGTCTTCTTTTTTCCTTCTTTGGCGCCCCTATTTGTATTTCATATAGTGCAAACTCTATCCCCTCAAATAAGTCTTTATTTTGATACAGCGCATTGAATAGATCCCTTCCATGCGAATTTCCAACAATAAGCACTTTTTTTGTACTGCTATCTTCTGAAAATGAAAGTTGCCGCCTTTCATACCCCTTTACATATTTGAAACCGTTGTTTTTCGCTAACTCTCTTAAAACACTATACGTCTTACGGCCCAACACTTTATTATCAAATTCATTAATACCGTAAGCTTTAGACAATTCAGTAAAACGCCCTTTAAAACCACCTTCTTTGATGCTGTAAAGCGAAAAGACGACAACGATCATTAACGATATTATAATTGTCAATATAAGCGTACGACCTTTCAATATGGCCCTATCACGAAATGGCTTTTCTATAAGCTTAAAGCTGACTATTGACAGTATAAACGTCACTCCGATCCAGAAAAACTTATCAGTGAAACTTGGAGAAGGGTTATAAAGCCGAGCAAATGCAAAAACCGGATAATGCCACAAATATAACGAATAGGATATTAAGCCTATGCCGACCAATAGCTTATTCGATAAAACCTTCCCCACTAAAGAATCGGTTTTACAAAACCAAATTAAAAGAACAGAACCAACAACAGGGATCAACGTGATTAACCCGGGATGCCCCGGGTTATATCCAATAAAAAACAAAGAAAAACCTATACAGAGCATCCCAAGTATTGGCATCCATAAATACAAGTTTTTATGGTAGTCCCGCGGTTTATCTAATAAATACCAAGCGAGCAATGAGCCTGAAATCAACTCCCAGAACCGACTAGGCAACATGTAAAAAGCATAGGACTGATGTTGTTCAGATATAAACTCGGCATGCATCAAGCTGACGATAAAAATAAACAGCAAAAATAAAAAAACGTGCTTCGTGAATTTATAGAGCCCCATTAAGATTAACGGAAAGAAAATATAAAACTGCTATTCAACCGCCAGCGACCATGTATGTAAAAAAGGCTTTAATAACGATGACTCAGCACCGTATTCTTGCAAAGAAAAGAACCAATAAAAATTCGACAGAAATAGGACAGATGCTAACAGCGATTTCGCATAATCCTCAAGCTGTGAAGGAAGAAGGATGTCCCATGCAAAAAGCAGTGAGAATAAAGTGACTGTCAAAAAGGCAGGTAAAAGCCTGCGCGCACGCCTTTCATAAAAATCAACATAAGAGAAACAACCCGTTTTTTTATATTCCGTAATAATCAATGAGGTAATTAAATACCCCGATATGACAAAAAAAATATCCACACCAAAAAAACCACCCTCTAAAATTTTAGAGTTGCCAACCAAAAACTCAGCGTGATATATAATCACTGCCAAAACAGCTATTGTTCTCAGACCATCAATCTCAGGTCTATACTTTAAATTCAAATTATCCGCCTTGTAACGCCTATCTAATTAATATTGACACCAACACAGCTCAATGATAAATCCCAACCGAACCTGATCATTGTTAAAAACACCTGGCACTGAAATTATTTTTTCATATTAAAAGCATCCTGCTCTAAACGCTGCATTAATTGTTTATGATCTCGTTTAAACAAAACCTTGTAATGCTCAAGCTGTGTCATTTTTATTTCAACTCTGACCAATTCATCAAACGTTAATTTAGTTTTCTCTATCAGTGCCTTTTTAATTGGGTCTGATAAGCTATTTAGCAACTTAAGCTGAATATCAATACGTTCGCTGTCAGCAATTACTTTTTTTTCAACTGTTTTCGCTTGATTGAAATTATATATATCTTTAGCTTCGGAAGAAAAAAAAGACAAAAAATCTATACCTAGCTCGGCCACTTTTTCCTCTAACAAACAAAGCCCTTCGTCTGTGATCTGCATACTAGATGTTGTCAATCTTGAATCGATGTTTAATTCGTTCGACATGTTAAATAAATCTCGTATCACTTTCCAATAAGGAAAGTCCCCATAATGTAATTGATTGCTTCTAAGCAACAAATCAAGGGCAATATCTGACTGTGTTTCATGTACACGCAGCCCTAGCTCTTCTTCACTGAATAAAGAACAAGGCACACCATTCTCATCCATAACAGTCAAAAAAGCGGTTGCCGAATTATTATTTTCAACCACTTGATCGTATGATAAAACATGCACATTATCATCTCCGAATGGATCACGCCAACGCCGGATTAAAGCGTCATAATTAAACACATCACTCCGTTCGAACCAAAAAGGTATGAAGGCATCTGCTGTACAACAAACTCTAGCCCCTGTCTTTATTGCTGTTCGATAATGAGATGAAAGTAATGCCTTTCTTTCCCTAAAAAAAACCACAATATGAATATCTGCATTGAACCTTTTACAGGCATTAAAAACCTCCATCGGGTCTTCTCTGGAAAACCTTTCTGAGGATATGACCGCTGTATTCCATTGCGTGGAGTCGAGCTCATCATAGAGGCTCTGCCACACTTTTTTCACCAGTTTTTGGTTATTTGACTGTGGGATAGCAAGATAAAAATGTTGATTTCGTCTACGGCCCGAAACAGGATAAACGATATTTTTCTTTGCTAACGCAGAGGTATGGCTTGCAAAGAAAGCCTGTAATGCTGTCGTTCCCGTCTTAGGAGTACCTATATGAATAAAAATTTTTTTCTTAGGTTCGGCCCTCATTAGGGTAACTCTCTCTTTTTTCTTAATAACGATAGTTAGTCAAACATCTGACCACTAGGCCTTTTCAAATACTGTGTTGCAATGCTACTGTTTGATTCTGCATATTGTTCAATAATCTCTTTTCGCTGTCTCTCCGACAATAGATTATGCTCTGCTATGGAGCCTTCGCCTAAAAAGTGACGTGTTACAAAATTAAAGCTTAACAAAATCACTTTATATATTGTTTTGGGTAGAGGAAGAATATTTATTTTCTTAAGACACCAATTTAAAATCGGCTTATACGCAACATTCTCTTTTTCTCGACTGTAGACCAAGTCAGGGGAGTCTTGGAACTTCACAGTATCAAGAAAGCTTGATACAAGGCGTTTCCCCCCCTTATGTTCTTCGTACACACGTACTCGCATCGCATCCATAGAAAACACTTTGGACCAAGACTCAAGAAACGTGAAGTAATCCGTTCGCCGAGGGTGCTTCTTTAAAAAAGTAATATAATCATCAATATTGCCTGTAAAACGAAAATCAATATCTCTTAACACTTGAAGGTAACCAGATTCAATCCGCCTGTCTTGTCGCCTTAAATACACAATAATTACAACTTTATACTCTGATAGTTGCTCACATAGAAACTCTATTTTTTTAGGCTCCAACATGAAAAAATATTCGGAGCTTATTACCACTGTTTGACAGGGTGAAGACTCTATTTCTGACATTAAAATCTCGAATGGTTTTAATGCCTTCATTTGAGCTGCACGTGCTAACCCAACATGCCCAGCATACTCAGTTAAACCTGAATTCGGATAAAGCACCCCAGCGTTTTCAAATGTTTTTTTATTCGTTGAAAGGAACTTCTGTATTGCCGATGTTCCGGTTTTAGGAAATCCTATGTGTAAAAATATCTCTTTTCGTTTCATTATTGACTCAGCGTATCAAATTCAGTACTGAATTTATCATTAAAACTCTGCTCCCAAGATGTCGGCCACTTTATATTTGCGTTATCACATCTAGCTTGATAATCATCAACTCTCGCAACCGCCTGCCGTATTGACGACACGATTGACTCCATCGTGTGCTCGGCTGACAAAATATTATTGCTGATGCCTGCCATTTCTGAGGCTGTGCGGTTTTCGAACTCGGTCGTAATCGTTAACATGCCTGCAGACGCCATTTCTAGAGGCGGGACACTCGGGTGCGGGGCGTACATAAGACTAATACCAATATCGTACTGATTTAACGAACTAATATATTCTGAGTATGGCATTTTCTGTAGCAACTGCAGTTCCACATCATCCGCCAGCATCAATTTACTTTTAATCGCCTCTAAACTCCCTATGCCAAAAAATGTCCAATCGCTTAATTCAAACACATTTTGTTTAATGGCTTCTTTTAAGGCCAGTATCGTCACCTCAAACATGTTACGGCCAGCATGACTCTCCGGTCGAGCATACAATAATATTTTTTTTTGTTTACGCTGTTTAATCTCATCAATATTTGGCGGCTTAACTTCAGATATAGCATGTTTAAAAAAACAATGACTGCCTTGTTGCTTTGAGTTAAACACCCCTATTTTCTTAGACTCAAAATAATTGACCAGTTGCGGCGAATTAAACACCGCGCTATGAGGAAAGCTGTATGTTTCTTCCGCAAGAAAACGCAAGCTATCATAATGATGAAATATCGGCTCAAACTCTTGGATAAAGAATATGGCTCTCTTTTCATTTAAACTTATTGCGGCTTGATGGGCTAACCGCATAGTGAACCAAGAATAGCCGATAAACACATCTTCTTTCCCAACTTGAGTTGCCACCGTTCGATCCATGGCGTTGACGATCTCACAACGACTTATACATTGATAAACAATAGAGTCACTGTCAAATTGAGACAAAAGCAAATCCATCGGCGGAACGACATCTTCACTCACCAAAAGCCTTATTCGACAACCGCGCTTTAACAAAGACGCTACGAAATGAAACAAACCAATGTATCCCCCAAAGATTAGCGTTGGGTTTATTGTCGGTAAAATCACATTATAGTGGAAGGGCTCTTTGCTACCTTCTAAATTCAGCGGCTCAAACCGCCGCTCGATTTCTTTTAGAGTAACGAGAGCAACCGGCTCTTTAAGCCCATCTTCAGGCACACCAAGCGCAAAAGGTAAAAAAACACCTAGGTTCCTTTTCATCCGTATATTCAAATGATTGAATAATGAGGCAAAAATAATCCAATATTCAAAAGGACTCGCGGCATCTTTCCAAAGAGGCTTAACCCTTACTTTGAAGAGTAGTAACCACCATTTAATTCGTTTAATCATATAATTAATATTTAAAACATTACCAATGCTTTGCAGCGTAATTTAATTAGGTTTGGAATCTTGGCTTAGTAGCCGCTTTAATTTGTGGGTTTTTAACTTGAGGAGCCTTTCGATAATGGGAAGGGCCTTTATTCTCACAGCATTCCCAATCTCGATATATTGTATTTCTATTTCTACATGAGTAATAGCTTCTCCGACTACAAAATATAACTGAGGGTCAGTATCAACAAAATAATAAACACCGTCTGATTCATACCCTGTCGTTTCAGCAAGGGCCAACTTCTTTAACGCTCCATTTGCTAGCACGGCGTTAACATCCCCCAAAACTATGGAGCAGCATTCATTTGCAGGATCAAACCTGATTCGGTTAATACGCTTATCAATAGGCACCGAAAAACTTAATGTTGTGGCGTTCACAGGTACAACCTGGATTAAAGAGTCTTTCTCAGAAAAGCCTTTCCCATAATGAAAAAACAATTGCGCTGATATGTTAAGCGACACATGATCCTCAACCTCTGCCGGCAAACCCGTTTTAAAGCGTCGAAAGCCCCTTGTTATATCCTGCTCGCCAAATTTATTGGCTAAATCCTTATCGACTATCAAATTAAATCTGGTATCAAACAATTCTTTAGAAATACCCTTCAAAACAGGTTTTAACTTTTCATACAAATAATCCCCATCTTCTATCATTAAGGGGTAATGCAAATACGTAATATCACAGTCGGTTTCTGACAATTGAAGAGTCAAATTAAACATTCTCTCTAACAAAATAAACTCTTGCTCTTCCGCCACAAGCGTCCCTGTCAATCCACCAGGAACCTCTCCTTTATTATATTTACCGTCATGACTTATTTCTTCCACATACCGTCTACTTTCTGAAGCAGCATGAATGTCCCTTAGTGCAATAAAAACATGATCTAAAACCAAATCTTTTCGTTTTAAAACATCATTAAGGTAAAGCATAAACGACGGGTCTTTTACCACATACGGAGGAGATACTGCATCTAATAGGTTTATTTCTAGCCCAGCCCGAGCATGAATATGTTTCTGAATATTAATCGAATCAAATCCTGTATCAACCCCAAGTGCTGTTAAAATTTCCACTAGAAAAGTTGTTCCAGACCTACCAGTTCCCGTAATAATAGCGTGATGAGACATGCAATCCCTTATTTAACTTCCAATAAAAAGTGGCAAAAATACAAATTATTTGTAGCTGCGATTTAAGACAAAATATTAATTATACAGAGGGACTCTGCATGATGAAACTATTTCACCTCGCATTTAATTGAGACTCTTTTTTGAACAAAAAAAACAGCTGAAAGCCCTCCTGATGGCAAATTATCTTTTCATTTTATTACCCCACCATGCTTTATCTGTTGGATACAACTTGCCTACTGAACCGATAACCCTCGTTTGAGATTATGAACTACACACATCAATTTCAAACTGGGTACGATTTCAATTAAGGCCGTTGGCCACCCCAGAATGCTGCTTCAACAACACAAAAAGCACACTTGATGGTTATAATTTCAATATGTCGATCTGCTAGCCACTTTCCGTGAATTTGGCTTGGGTAGGCGTTAACTGCGTACATGAAGCCTCATCACCGCTTAGTAAGTCGGTGAAGAAGTTGAAATCATGGTCGTTTCCTACGGTGTAATCGGCTGATTTAACGAAACCATCTCGCCGAGATTAACGTGGACGTTATACCCTCAGGCCCTTTTACGTTTATCATTGGAGTTTACTCTTACATTCCAGCTCGCTTCCTGATCCAGGGTTGGTTTACCCGCCTTGTTCTTATTGGGCCGACAATTTTTTGCTTCAACCACACTCGCCCCACGGAGGCTTACTCCCCCAAGCCTAACAGTAAGTAATCTCAAGCGCTGGATCACTGAGCTTGTACCAGCTTTTCAGGAGGTAAGCATCAAGCTTCATCAAGTTTATTTAAGGGCTTCATTACCTACCAGCATGGCTTCTCCCACGTTACACAGCGTGAGGTTTTCCAAACCATATGATTTACTTATTGTATTTTTGTCGGATGATTTATTATCTCAAATAATTGATACCGATTCTTATTAGTTCACGCAAGGGCCCCGTAATAAAATATTAAGCTCAGCCCCTACGACATCAAATCTTTTTGAAGATAACCCCAATTAATAAACCAACATTGCTCATAAACGTTTGCCGATATACTCCTGATCTCTTTAGTCCCACTAAACGAGGGATCAGTTTTTGCTTTCTCAACAATATAAATTGATCCAGAATACCTCGATTCTCAGCAGTAAGTTTGGGTCTAAAGGTTTGTAGAGCTTGAATATTCTTATCCGTCCAGATTCTAGTACGACCATCAAATAGATCTTTGACTCTAAATAACTTTGCAATCCAATTGGAGTTAGCACCAATTAAATTTTTACTATGCTGCCGATAACGAACGGTCGGCAAAGGGTCATAAAATACTCTACCTCCTCCGCCAGCTATAACCAAATAAGTCCACCAGTCATGAGAAAACACATTGATTTCATCACCATAACATCTTAGAAGGTTGGCAGCCGCCTCATTAAAAACCATGGTGTTACCACCAGCTATATTTTGCATTAATGCATTAGAAAATAGTGGAGGCTTTCTAAACAGAGGTGATTGCCCAATTTCTATATTATCTTCATCAACCAAATTTGTTCGCGAACAGTAAAGCGCCGGTTCTTCCTTGGGGACTGTTTGCAGCCAATTTAACGCTTGCTGTAACTTCTCTGCACCCCAGATATCATCTTGATCCGAGTAAGCGTAGTAATCCGTACTAACAGCCGAGTTACAAATTAACGAATAGAAGTTTTTTGCAAAACCCTTCTTTGGCCCAGTATAAACGGATAACCTTCCTTCCCCCCACTTACCTTGATATTCCAAAAGTATTTTTTTAGTGCTATCTTCTGACCCATCATCCGAGGCAAACACTTTCCAATTTTCATAGCTTTGTAAAGCGAATGAGTCCAATTGCTTGTCTAAAAACTGCTCACCATTGTAAGTACCAAGCAAAATTGCGACACTCGAACCTTTATTTTGGTTTTTTTTCATTCTGAGCTATAACTCGAGTAATCGGCATAAACAGGAAACCTACCTTTAAGCCCATATGATGGTGGGCGTATCATTAGTAAACACCCGAATTTACGACTAAAAAGCACTTCGGTACAATCAGGCCTTAACAAGATAAGTAAAAACTTGCCGCCCACTATTATTCTTGTGTTGCATTATAACTGGTAAAACCAAATAACATCTTCCTAAGCCCGTTCTTCCCCAGCCTCTTTAGTTATTATTTCATTACTCATCTTTAGCAAGCTTTTTATTTAGCTCACTCAAGCTATTATCTGTCAACAAGCCGGCTTTATAAGAAAATCTTGCCTGACTGACAACATAGTCATATTCAGCCTGCTGAAAGTACTGTTTCGCTTGCAAGTATAGTTGCTGCGCATCCAGCACTTCAGATGTTGTTGCTATTCCAAACCCAAAGCTTTTCTCAATAGATCTGTAGGACTTTTCAGCGGATTCAATTGATTTTCCAGTTGCTGATACCCGACGGTTAATGGACTGAACATTGAAGTATTCATCTTTTAGCTCTTTTTCAAGACGACGGTACTCCTGATCATAACTGGCCTTTGCAATTTTTAATTGCTGTGTTGCTTCATAAATTTTTGCAGATGTTGTACCTCCACTAAATATTGGCATCGATAAACTAACTGACGCCACCTCTGTATCGGTAATAGCTGACAGTGAATTTTCAAAACCTATATTAGTTTGCTGCTTACTTAATTGAAGATCCACAACAGGATAATGCCCTGCTTTTTGCTGATTCAAATTTTTTCGCGCGGCATCAATAGATTTACCCAATGCATTTAATGATGCATTGCGTGTCGCCAATTGCTCGACATGAGTGTTGATATCACCGACCTCACTTTCAATAACTGAGCGTTCCATCAACGGTGAAAGGCGCTGAACCGGTTCTCCGGTTAACTCACTAAGATTTGCTTTTGCTAATGCAAGTAACCGTTGCCCTTCAACCTGCTCAGACTCAAGCATATCCAAATGGGCAACCATTTCATACAATTCAGTGACTTTCACTAAGCGTTTTTCATACAGCGCACTTATTTGGTTTTTTTTCTCTAAAACGGCCACTTTCTCTTCTTTAATGAGATCTAAATCACCTTTGGCTTTTAGCAACGCAAAGTAACGCTCGACGGTATCCAACATCACAACCGACTGCGTATCTTCATACTGATATTGAAATTGCTCTTGCACAGACTTTGAGCGCTGCCATGCATTGTATTTCGCTATATCAAGTAGAGGTTGGCGTACTGACAGCATGTAACGCTGACCCGAGTAGTGATCAATAGGTTGCCCCTCGGCTCTTCTGGTTGTTGACGTTGCAGAACTGCTTAAATTAACTTGTGGCAGCAACTGACCAAAACTCTGCTTTTCTCTTGCAACCCCAACTTCAACAGCTAACGAATCAATCAATAACCTTGGGTCTGATTTCAACACTTGTTGGTATGTTTCGAGCAAATCTTGCGCCACTACAGGCTGAATAAATAAGCACGACAAAATAACAATGATTCTTTTCAATCGCC
>MAAB01001347.1_pt1 | contig 28160 bp, 33 predicted proteins | sample 1115991 | NCBI WGS metagenome assembly MAAB01 (sample SAMN04961124, study PRJNA320927) | seawater metagenome | isolation source: sample BD02T18 sea water enriched with oil for 18 days | place: USA:Gulf of Mexico | collected 2013-07-27
TCTGACTGCATTAATGACGTAGGTAAATACACAGTCGCCACTAATGAATGATTGGTTTCAGGCATCACAAAGGCTTGTAAATCGTCACCATGGCCGTGATAACCTTCACTCGAAATCATGCGGTTAATAGTTGAAATATAACTGTTTGAAGGTGCATCCAGTTCAAACAACACATAAGCATTGGCTGTTCCCGCACCTCTTGGCGCTTCATGTTCAAACCAAATCATGTCGGTTGAAACACCCGCAAAATTAGCAATCAAAAAGCGGTAAACACCATCAGTGTGATAATGGCTTAAGGTGTTAAACGCATTACGAATACGCAGGCGATAATCTTCAATATTTTCTAAATCCGCGCCGACTGTATCAATCCAATTATCTTGGTTAGTAACCGTTAAACCATCAATTGAACAGTTACGGTAATAGCCTGTTTCTAAGTTATACGCCCCGCCCTCGGCCACCGCATTTACAGCCACATTTAGGCTAGCAACACCGACTTTAAAGGTGGCATCTGTAAGGGTTAGCAATTCATAAACCGTATTATTAATAGGATCGGTACTGATCAGGGTTCCCGCAGGTATCAGCAATTCAGCCGAACTATCAAGGCGTTCAAACAAGACACGACCCACCAAGGTTTGAGCTTGTTTACGTTCCACGCCGTAACTATCACCCCATAAAGCAATGAAGCTTTCACCCACGGTTTTTAGGAAGAATTGCGGCATGATGTTTTGAATCAAACTATCAATGAGCCATTTAGCCGGCTTAGTGGCGATGGATGAAATCAAACGCCAAAACGGGCTATAAGTAGAATCATTATTAATGCTAGAACCCGAATCAGTCAGCGAGGTTTTAAACTGTTCGGTAATTTCAGTTTCAGTAGTGGGTACACCGCTGTCTTTTAAGACGCTTTCGAAGTCGCTCATAGTGACACCTCAATTGCGTCATTATCTAAGGTTCTAGCCGTACACGTTAAGTTTTCGCCCTCCATAGACACCGCAGCCGTGCCGGGATAAATACGTGCATCATTCTCAATCTCTATTTCAATTCGTGTGCATAACGTGGCGATGTTCACACCATTACGTTCACCCACCATAGAGAAGGCATAACCCTTTTCACGAATCATGTGTTTAAGGTCTTGAGCAATACAATTAGATTCCGTTGAAAGCGCAGGCTCACCCATATTGCTTAAAACAAAATCATCATTTTCAATGCGTATATCGATAGTATTCATCAGCCCACCTGCATTTCCATTTCATGGGCCAGTTCATCACCGCGCATCGGTTGGCCTTGGTTATTTACTTCAATTTTTTCAATGTGAGTACTCTTAGAAGAACCGCCAAACAGGTTACTAATGGTTTGAAATAAACCGCCTTCGCTTTCTGTTTGCGTGGATTCGCTACCAGGCAAAGTCACCACACTATTCATGCTGCTTTGTTCGCTTTCAATCTTCTGTTTCACTTCGGTGGTACTGTCTAAATCAATGCCGGGTATCCAGCTTAATTTCTCTTTCATTGAGCTAATTGAATCATCTAAAAACGAAAAAGGATTAAGGTCTGATAACCAGTTAGTAAAGCCGCCCCACCATGCTTTCAGTGGTTCAAAAATATCGGTACTTATCTCCCATGTTGGCAACAAGGTTAAGCCTGTAAACCAAACGCTAAACTCACCCCACCATTGCGGGATCAGTTCAAATATATCGGTACTGATATCCCAATCGGGTAATAAGGTTAAGCCAGAAAACCAAGCGCTAAAGTCAGTCCACCACAGTGTTAAAGGCTCAAAGATTTCTAAACTAATCTCCCAATTGGGTAATAGCGTTAAGCCAGTAAACCAAGCGCTAAAGTCAGACCACCAAAGTGCTAAAGGCTCAAAAATATTTAAACTAATATCCCAGTTTGGCAATAAAGATAAGCCAGCAAACCAAGCGGAAAAGTCAGACCACAACAGTGTTAAAGGCTCAAATATATCTGTACCTATATCCCAGCTTGGCAATAGGGTTAGGCCCGCAAACCAAGCGCTAAAATCAGACCACCAAAGTGTCAAAGGCTCAAAAACATCTGTGCCTATATTCCAACTAGGTAAGAGTGTTAACCCTGAAAACCAAGCACTAAAACCAGACCACCACTGACTAATCAAATCGAAAGTATCAATCAAGTTTTCAACAGCTAAAATTGCGCCATAGATAGGGAAAAAGACAACTTTCATCCATTCATTATTTTCAAATACATTTTTAAGGCCCGACCAACCAGAAGAGATGGCACCTAACACCCACTCAACACCCAGACCAACCCCTTTAAACGTATTAACAATAGAATCAACAATCAGTGTAACGACACCAACTAAGCCGCCAACAATCGACAATAACCCCTGTTTTAAAAGGGCTAACCAATCAATATTTGATAACCCGCTTGATAAGCTTTCCCACAATTTAGGCAGAGCATTAAAAAATCCTTTTATGGCATCCCATGCTTGAGACAAACCACTCACAACCCATTTAGAAAAACGCCCAATAGCTGCGGTGATATCATCCCAATACACAACCAAAGCAACCAAACTTGCACCAAGGGCATATAATCCAATAATGATCCACACCAATGGGTTTGCTAACAACGCCGCAGTAAAAGACCAAACCGCAGGCAATGAAGATAAGAAACCTGCTTTCATGACCATAAAGAATGCTGAAACAGCAGGGCCATAAAGCACAAAGGCAAGTAAGGCGGTTCGCATCAACCAAAGTGAGGCGGTGTAGGCCATCATCACGGCTCTTGCAGCCCAAACAACGGGCCTAATAATCAAGAAGCGCATGGTCAATCCAACACCTGCAAACTGAACCAATCCAATAGCAATTGTCATTAATCCCGCCACGGCAATTAAGCCCATGAAGGCAGTCGCTCCCAAGCCAATGGCTTTGGTTAAATGCGGGTATTTATCTGTCCATTCAACAATCACTAAACTCACTTGCGTCATGGCATCCACAAAAGGGTTAATCGCAGGCAACGCCTTTTGCCAAACTGCAATAGACACCGCTTGAATACCTGAACCCAAACGCGCCCAAGGGTCTTGCATTTGTTCCGCCATCCAAATGGCTTTTTCCATGCCTTTTACTTTGCCTAGCTTGTTAATATCACCCGTTAATTTACCGATATCAGCCGACATTAATTGGATGAAGGAAACCGCTTCATCAGAGCCAAACGCATCCGATAAAAGGTTTTGAGTTTCTAAGGCGCCCAAACCATTGGTTTGCGTTTTGATCTTGTCGAGTATTTCGACCACGGGTAATAAGGCCCCGCTCTGATCTGTAAATTTCAAATCTAGTTTTTCTTGCGCATTACCTAAGCTACCCAAAAAAGCGCCGTACTTGGTACCCGCTTCTGATCCACTCATAGTGGATTGCAAAGTACCTAATACACCCATTTGTTCAGATAGCTTAATGCCCATGGATTGTGCATCTGCACCAATGGATTCAAACGCCGCTGACATTTCCGGCCCCGTGGTTTTAAACATCTGCACCGCCGTGGCGGTTTGGCCTGCAAGCATTTCAACCCACGTCCCTTTACCCATTTCATTGGCTTGGTTTTTAAAAATGCCGTACATGGAACCAAAGTAACTTGTTATGTCTGATACATTCGCTTTGGTGGCTTTGGCCAAGGTACCCGCAGCAGTGGTAAAGCGTGGCAAATCGTTATCGACTAAACCATCAATGGCACTCTGAATATCATAAGCAGAGCGCACATAATTCGAGGCCTGATCACCAAATTGAATGGAGTATTTAAGACCTTCTTGATTAAGAGATGCGAGGGTACTTTCTGCCACTTCAAGGGAACGCACCTCCCCCAATGCCTGATTCATATCGTTGGCAGGGTTAATGGTTGTTGCAAATGCAGCACTGGCAGAAATTAAGGCAGTAACACCCGCAGCCGTATTCATAAAAGCGCGTCGTGAATGCGTTGTCACTTGGTCAACCGTTCGCTGGATACCACGTAAAGGCCCAGTGATTCGGTCTAATAAACCGACAGTTAACATTAATCTATCAAGTGAACGCATATCATTTCCCTGAAAAGGCTTTGGCTATGCCATTAGCAATAGCGGCGGTCGTTCTGTCTAAATCTCGCTCTTCTAACCAGAGCGCACTACCTAGATTTTCTGGCCCGTCATCATCATGAGGGAGCCAACGTTTTCTTAGCGTTACGAGCTGCTCGAAACTGTTTCTCTCGATGTAGTCTCGGTGCGCTTGCGCGGCTTTACAACAGCGGGTAAATCACTGCTAAATTCATCAGATACTATGCCCACAACATCCATCACCAACTTGGCTTTAGGTTGTGATTCATCATTGAGTAATAAGGTTTTAAGCGCAGCATGTTGCTCACTTTTCACCGTGTCAGATAACAATTGATAAGCTGGGGTTACCGTTTGGCCCTTGGCCATAGAGTCCACAAACTTGTTGTAAGCCTTGTCTGTTACCTTAAATTCAAAATCCATTTCACCTATGGTAACTTCAATTAACTGCGCCATTTTCATTCCCCTTTCATTTGTTTTTGAGCCAATTTAAGATGCTCACGTTTAAACCAAACATTTGTTAAAAAAGTAGCAAGACCGATAACCAAACCACCGATTGCCACCCATTCATTGATTGAATAACCCATAATTGCGCCCGTAAAAGACGCACCGTAGGCAGTCGCAACCGTGGATTTCTCCATGTCTAATCCTTAATCATTTTCGCTAAGTCTTTTAAAATAGCCTTAGCCGCTTTTTCCATTTTCTCTGGGTTGTTATTCAACCCACCTTCAAGTAATAAAACGGCATTATCATCCACCATGGTTTTACTCGCTTTGGCCGCTAACTTGGCCAGCCAGATACCAAAGGTTTTAGTTAATAAGGAAGTACCCACATTTTTCAAAACACCCAATAGAATGACACTCATGAAAAAGCCCTCTTTCTCCAACCATTAATAAAAATGACCTGACTCTTGTCATTCGCAACAATTGAGCGGTAAACATTCCAAGCCTGATATTTGATACACACCAAAAATTGATCTGTATTTAATGCATTCATTGCATCAAAACTTTTTGACCCTAAAACACCGTCTTCTACTAAAGCAGCACCTAAATCGTTCGCGGCTTTTTGGGCTATTCGAGCGGCTGTTTTACCTCGCATATTCACGAAGAAATTCATTAGTTTTATAGCAACACCTTGATGTTCAATTTCATCCAGTCGGTAATGAGCCCAAAAATGTTTCTTATAAAAACGTTCAGCATCTAACTTTGATAATTGATAGATATCCTCTTTAGTCACATGGCCATCGTTATTTAGATCACCTTCAAGATCAGGAAGCGACTTAATAAACCGAAGCGAAATACCAAAGGCAGTCTCACCACCACGATCAACTTTATGGTTCGATAACCCCCCTTCATGATGGAGTACATCAGCTAACGCTAATTTAAAAAAACTCATAATTAACCCAGTGTTTCAATGAAATTTTGATCTAAATAAGGCACGCCGTTTATTTCTACAAAGCGCTTATCTGTTACGTCATAGGCCAAGGTGTGTTCTAGTTTGTCGCCACCATCGCCGCCCGCATCTAATATTTTATTCAGCTTTGTTTTGCAGCCATAAGCCGCTGTTTTAAATTCTTGATCGAGGGTTTTGCCCAAGCCGATAATGTCGAATACATCAAGTTGCTGCCAAGACCCTGCTTTGCGTGCTTCTTCAATCAGCTTGTTGTAATTTTCAGTGTCTAAAGTAATTTCACCACTGGCCGTCACCGCACCTCGAACCCAACCGTCAACGATCCCACGAGTGCTGGTCGTCTTCATACCGTCTTCAATGTTTAAGGTGTATTGCTTCACACTGATTAACTTGGTACCCAGTGAAATATTGATATCTGATCCAGAAATATGCTGCATGCTACACCTCGTTATTTAGGTTGAGGCCGATATAAGCTTTAATGGCTTTAGGGCAGTTATAAGGGCGAACCAGTAAGCCAATTTGTACCTTGGTTCTATCAGTCCATTGAATGGTGACATCACCATCAAGGGGCGTTTTCACTTCACCCGGCTTATAGATGCCATTAGAGACAAGGCTTTGGCTCATGTTGATAATGGGGCGCATGAAATAAGTTTCATGAGATGCAATAGAAAGCGGCGTGCTGTTCAATTCACGGTTACCCACTTTTTTAATGGCAAGAATACGCACTTGGCGTTTTACCTTGTTCACCACCCGCAGGTTTTCTATCACACTGTAATCACTGGCTTCGGGGGCCAGCGTCATACCATCGCTGCAATAAATGCCGTCATAATCTGGGTAAACTTGCGGCACGGTTCCACGAGCATCATTTAGCGCTTTGGCGTGGCTCATATTAAATGGCACGGCATCTTTATCATTGGGCAGAGTCGAAAGCCCCACAATGGCACCTGTACTGGTACGCATTGGCGTATCAGCAATGGATACTTTTTCATTACATAAACGGCCACATACGGTACCCATCCAACCTGCAAACACTTCGGGGATAAATAGAATACTTTGTGCTGCTACACCGCTTTGAATCGTTTCAAAAGCGGCGATGTAATCACCCCATGATTCAGTGCTTAAAGGAGCCGCATTTGCAGTCATAAAAAAGAGTGAGCGGCCAAATTCATTTTCTGTGTTGGCAATAGCAGTGGCAATATCATCTAGCTCGGTTTGCGCTGTGATTGCATCGGTTACCACAACCGCTTCACACACAATATTTTGTGCCATGGCAATATCAAACGCGGTTTCCCATTCACCCGCCGCATTACGAGGCATGGCAACCGCCGTCCAGTTGGTATCCGCATTGGAACGAGCCGCATTAATCGCCGTTTTCATCTTGCTAGCATTGACACCCAATGCATCATCCAAGTCTGTGGTTTGGTCAAGGTATAAGACCTCACCGCCGTTTTTACCTGCGTGACCAAGGTAGAGAAACTGGCATTCAGGCGTTGTAAAATCACCATTGCCGCTATCTACACTACTGACACTTACGCTACCTAAAGCCATGTTAATTCCTACCTTTTGCTAGTTCTGCTTTAACGACATCAAATGCCATTGCTTTTACCCATTTAGCATCATTGGAAAAAAACTCACGGGCAGGTAATTTAACTTGCCACGTCTTCTTCCCTTGTCGCTTGTTGTTCAAAGTGTAAAGAATCCCTAATGCACGCCACTTGGTGTAATTTTCAACAATCCAAATTCGACTTACTGGCTTCTCTACACCACTGCTAGTTTTTCGTTTAAAACCTAGTCTAATCATTGCGTCTGCTTGCTCCATTGACGCTTCGTCTTCTTCCCATTCTCCCCTACGCTTTTCACTCATAGGTTTTGAATGCATGGTGATGGTTTGGCCTTCTTGGTGTGCTCTGGCCATTTTCCCCATCACCTCATTTTTAAATCCAATGGAGACAGCATTATCTTTTGTCTTTTGGCGAATGTTTGAGCCTCTTACAAAGCCACTTAACATCTTGCCTTTTTTGGTTCGCGTCTTATGCCGATCAGTAAACGATCTACCATTCACATCACTTTGTTTACGTACATTTTTACGAGACTGTTTTTTTACTTCACGGCCCATTTGACCCAATGCCCGTTTACGCCTTTGTGGGGGTAACATCATTAACTGAAGCTCTGCCACCAAAGCACTTTCACCCACCCAGCTTGAACGTACACCACTATCAGCTGACATGAATTCCAATCACTTCACTGGACTCAGCCACATCATGTTCAGGCTCTTCTAAGGCCCACGTCCTACCACAGTATTCAATGGGGCCACCTTCGCTTTCAGTGATATAAACGTCTTCTTCAAATTGCAGCGTTAACTCAATATCTGCAATGTCATCATTGATAAGGTCAATGGTAATATTGGGGGAACTATCGCTTAACTCTTCTCTATCATCGTTATCAGCCAACCAAGTGAGCAAACGCGCATTAAAAAGCTCAATGGGGTATTTTCGATAGGTGTAACCTTCAATTGAAAACACGGCCCTGTATTCCATTGTGTGCAATAAAACGCGATTACCTTCATATGATCCACGCGTTTGAAGCCTGATATTCTCCACCCACGTTTCAAATTTTTGATAGTGTTGCAGTGCTAAGAAAGCACGTAAAAGCCCCATTTTTTTCATATCAATGACGCTCTAAAACCAGAGGCAGAACCACTTTTAGGTAAAGCACCGCCCCCTTCTGCAACGTCCATAATGCCCTTACTAATTATGTCTATAAGGTTATTGGCATCAGCAATCCAAGGTGTTCTTATTGCCTCTGCTCGTTCAGCTTGAATATCAGCCGCTTTCTTAGCATTCACGGTTTCAAAATATTTCATTAAAGCGTTACGGGCGTAATGCATCACCGCGCTTTTATAAACATCAATCAAGCCTGAATCGAAGGCTTCCAAGGTTTCAGCAACCACAACGCTTTGTAGAATCAACACAAAATCCGTTAGTTTGTCATTCACCTGGTACATTGCATTTTTAAGTTCAGAACAAAATATTTTCTCGTTGTACTCACTGGGTAAACGATAGATTTCAATAAATGTCTGAACCGAAATATCAGGAAAAAACACATGTGAGTTTTCAACAATAACCGTCGATTCATTCGCGCTTGTTAATCCGTTTAAACTCACGTTACTTACTCCTAATATCTTGAATAAAGCACAGGACAATTGGCTTATGGTCATTGCTATAAATAACTATGCCTCAGCCATTGTCTGTACCCAACGGGGAACTTTTTATTCAATAACTACTCAAGACCAAGCTTGGCTTTGAGCTTTGGAATTATCTTTGCTGCACCTGCCCGACTGTTAATGGACATGGCTTTTTCATAGTCAGCAAGGGCCGCTTTGTCTTCTCCCATAGCCTCAAAATGCTTAGCTCTCATCATGTACATCATGCCGTTAACCAACACAGGTAATTTCCATTTATCTGCTTCAAGAACTTTAATCACATCGCCTAAATATGGCCCTGCGGATTTATGCTGTTCTAATTGTTTTGCAGCCCACTTGTAGACTTCATCACAAATAAAAGTCTGTCCTGAAGACTTAAATCGCATTGGCATTTTGTGGATATTCTGAGCAATTAAATGAAGAGCTAGAGGAACCGCTTTATCAATATCTTCCAAATCGAATAACCAAATCATGAACCAGATTGCCACGCTGTTTGGATACTTAGCTTTGCTTTCAACATAGCCACTTACAAAGGGTTCAATGCGTTTACAGGCTTCGGCTTTATAGGGTTTTCTTTCGTCGATATCATCAATGCTACGAATCGTTTCTAAACACTGCTCAACAATGGCTTTATGAGTTTCAAGCTCTGGGTTGCCCTTGCTTTCACCTTCATCAAACTTAGATTTAAGCTCTTGAATATCGTCATCATGTCCATCAGCACGGTTTTCTAAATCGCTCACATCACATTGAACAGAATCTAAATCATCACTCAATTCACCAAGGGATTTATCAAGCTTTTCACTGACTTCGGATAACTCACCCGCTTGGCTTTCTAAGCCTTCGGCCAAATCATCTTTAACGCCTTCCACCTGATTTTCTAATTCACCCACATCATTTTGAACAGAACCCAAATCATCAGCCAATTCACCATGGGACTTTTCAAGCTTTTCACTCACTTCGGATATTTCACCTGCTTGGGTTTCTAAACCTTCGGCCAAGTCATCTTTAACACCTTCAACCTGATCTTCTAATTCATTTAACTGATCAGTGGGGTTAGCTTTTTTTTCTAGCTGTAAACGCTGGCGAAATTTAGACACGGATTTAGTCGGTGCCTTTGATTCGGTTTTATTCTGGGTAACCGCCTTATTTGTAGCATTAAGCTTTTCAAGCTTTTTTAATTGGCGTCGCTTTAATAGGTTCATCTAACATCCATTTACTTTTATCAATGGTGGGTTTAATCAATGGCACTCAGAAAAACCAAGTGCCATTTGTTAAACCAACTGAGGTTTAATATTTTTTAGGCTGGAACGAATTTAGTAACCTTGCCAATCACACCAATTGCTTCCGTTTCTTCTACAACGTAATCAACATTTTCAGAGTTATAATCTTCAACACGGCTTCTTGAAGGATTGTCTTTGATATGACGACGTAATGAGCCTTCTTGAATATAAATAGAAAGGTTTTCAGGATAGGTAACGATTACCAGACCAGAAGGGAAAAACGGCGGAGTCATAGACTTTAAGCCTGCAAAAACACCCACCACACGCTCATCATTTACCACCATTTTTTCAGAGGCTTTATCACCATTAGCTGCCAAAGTCGCAAGACGACTATCACTCATCAAATCAGATGAGATATAAGCAACCAATTCTGAATCATCACGTAAATATTCAGGAATCAGTTGTTTGGCGCTTTCAACTAATACATCAAGATTTCGAACATCTGCATCAGCATGGCCATAAGTCACACCATCTTCATCAATTTGAGCGGGCGCTTCTTCACGTACTTTTTGTAACCACCCTTTGTTTACATCTTCACCGTTTGGATACGTTGATTTATCCGTTTCAACAGCAATAGATACACCATGCCAACCAATACGAATACGATCATCTGTCATGGCTTTACGGTAAACAGAAGCATATTGTTCAGCGTAATTTTCTGGGGTACGGTTTCGCCATTTATCCAATTTTGAATAATTAAGATGCACATCAACTTCAGTAAACTGGCATTCATAGCCCGCTTTACTTTCATTAACGACACTTGTTGTTGTGCGCTCGTTAGCATCTGTATTGGTGCGTTTTGTCAGCAGACCAGAAACAGACAAACCAACCTTTTCACCTTTAATCTGATCTACAGGTTCAATATTGATCATGCCAATGAACCAAGCACCATTCTCAGATGCCTTTTCATACAGACGTTGCTGAACAGAGGGTTCAACGTCGAACTGCTCACCATTAGAAGCACCACTTACTTCAAATACGCGGTTTAAATATCCTTTTAACTGCGCTCTACCTTTTACTGACAAAGAAGTCTTAGCCATTTTTAATACCTATTTTAAAATCTAATTTTTAACGTCTCCCCAAACGCCTAACGAATCACACTATTTCGAAGCTTTCCCCTGCTTCACCTGTACTTTTTGGCGGCACTTCACCTGCATCTTTTAAGGCTTCAGCTAGGTCACTTTCAATTTTTTCAAACTTAGCGCCCATTTCTTTAAAAGACAGATTCTCTTTTTTTAGGCTGGTAACTTGCTCTTCTAAGGATTGAATTTTTTCACTAAATTCATTGCCTTGATCATCATTAGTTTCATCATCTTTTTTGATTAATCCATCTAACTGTTTTTTAAAGCCGTTCAAGTCACCTTCAATTTTTTCTAATTTCTTTTTGTATTCGCTACTCATTTCTTCTTCATCCTGTTTAGGGGGATTTTGGTCATTAAAAAAACGTTTAAAAAAGCCCGGACGTTTCGCCACTTCTTCTGCAAGCTCTTCATCTGTTTGTTCATTATCAAAATTAAGTTCAATGGCTTCTTCAATTGCAAATACATGAATAAACTTTTGCGACTCATCTTTACTAAATTTAAGCTGGCTAGTACCAAGGCTGGCGGGTGTGTCGGTTATTGCAAGGTGTGATAAATAAGCTTTACCCGTCTTTGCAAAATCTGTCTCAACCTTAATACTGGTAAAGAGTTTTTGACCTTCTTCATTTAGATCAAGCAACAAGCGATTTGGCTTAATACGCGCAAATAAGCACAGGCGCTTCTTTTTATCTTTTTCAACTTTAACTTCTATGACTTGCCCATAATTTCCCCACCAAGAATAATGATCAGGAAATATACTGGCGGTGTATTCGTCCATGTCGTAAGTATCCGCAATATCTGTTAACCACTGCGTTTCAATCTCACGACCATCTATTGTTGGCCCTGCGGTTGCTACTTTGAACCAAGTCGATTTTGCCGCCATTTGAATTCCCTGCTATATGTTAAAAACTATCTGAGAGCACAAAAGATAAGCCTCTAAACAAACTGTTTCCAGCGGGTAAAATCCAACAAATTGCGATTTTTCACTTATCGCAACTTTCTGTATTTATTAGAGTTATTCCCCATGGTCTTGGCCGCTAGTATTGCGACATGGCCCACTCAAAAGACACGATAGATAGAGCAAAAGAACTTTTCATCAACGCCCACAAACCGGACGAGATAGCCTCACGCCTCAAGGTTTCTGAACGCACAATATTCAATTGGATTAATAAATTTGATTGGGAATTACTGGTTATAAAAGAAACCCCTGAAATGAAAATAGCCCGTCGAATTGGGGTTCTTTCAGACAGGGAAAATAAGACAAAAGAGGAAGTATTAGAGCTAAATTCTCTGTGTAAAATGTTTGGAGGCTTGCAACAAGATCTAGCCAAAGCCGAAAAGATCTTGTCAGAAGCAAGAGCCATAGACAGAGGTGAACCCGAAGCGGTGGCAGGCGCCCAAAGTAAAAACAATCGACGTAATAACAGAGGTAAGAAAAAAGCTGATAAGAATGATATTAGTAATGTCGATTTAGATACGTTTGATACGTGGGCTGCTGATAACCTTTTTGAATACCAAGCACTTTGGCGAGCCGTTGCACAAGACCCGGTCTTAAAACGTAACCGCTTTATTCTTAAAAGCCGCCAAGTGGGTGCAACTTATTACTTCGCTTGGGAAGCCTTCGAAGATGCCGTAAAAAATGGTGAAAACCAAGTTTTCTTGTCTGCATCAAAACCCCAAGCTCAAATATTTAAAGGTTATATTCAAGCCTTCGCCCGTGAGCATTTAGACCTTGAGTTGAAAGGTTCGGATAAAATCGAACTCTATAAAGACGGCAAGCTTTGGGCCACGCTTTACTTCTTATCAACCAATTCCAGCACGGCACAGGGTTACCACGGTCACCTATATGTAGACGAGGTATTTTGGATTCATGGTTATGACAAGTTGCAAAAACTTGCCAGTGGCATGGCATCCCAGAAAAAATGGCGACGCACTTATTTTTCAACCCCCTCTTCATTACAACACCCCGCTTATGATCATTGGAGCGGTAAGAAGTTTAATAAAAACCGCACCAAAAAACTTGAAATAGACCTAACAGATAAGACCTTAAAATTAGGCTCATTAGGTGCCGATAAAATTTGGCGTCATCTGGTGACGGTTGAAGACGCAGAGCGCATGGGCTGTGATTTATTCGACATTGCAGAACTTAAAGCAGAGTACAGCAAAGCCGATTATGAAAACTTGTTTTGTTGTCAGTTCGTCGATGATAACGAAAGCATCTTTCCGTTTAAGACCCTGCAAAAATGCATGGTTGAAGCATTCAGCAAATGGACAGATGTTGATTTTGACTGTGACACCCCTAGCGGCAACCGCCCCGTTGCGATTGGTTACGACCCTAGCCGTGTTCGTGATAATGCCGCACTTATAGTGGTTGAAGTGCCTTTGCACGCTGGCCAAAAATGGCGAGTGATAGAGACCCAGCAATTTAAAGGTATTACCTCTGAATACCAAGCCGCACGTATAGCAGAAGTATACGAGCGATTTAATGTTGTCTGGTGTGGCATTGATACCACAGGCATTGGTACTGATACATACCAATGCTGCCTAGATTTAAAACTCAAATACTTGGTGCCTATCTGGTACACCGCCGCCGTAAAAGTAGACATGGTAACCCGTGCCAAACGTTTGATTGATGGGGGTCGTTTTGAATATGACATGGGCAACAAAGAATTGAGTCAGTCTCTTATGATGATCAACCAAATCACCACACCAAACGGCACAGTCACCTATGGTGCCAGCCGAAAAGATAACGCTGGTCATGCTGATTTAGCATGGGCACTTTTCCACGCCATGGCAGCAGAAAAACAACACACCAAATCAAAACGACCAGAAAAAACCACGTCTAAAACACGTATGGCCATGTCTGGATAAATGGGGAAAGGATAACAAGATGAGCAATACCAATATTAAACCACGTGTTCGAGTCGACAATAATTATCAAGCACTGGTACCCGTAGAAAATAAACCTAAGTCATCAGCCAAGGCGTTTACCTTTGGCGAACCTGAACCCATGTTAAGCAATAACATGAGTGATTATTTAGGTGTATTTGCAGACAGTAACGGCTTGTATTATTTACCACCTGTTAGTTTACCCGGCTTAGCAAAAACCCTTTATTCAAATGGCACCCATGCAACGGCAATAGAGTTCAAACAAAAGCAGCTATTAGCTAACTGGAAAGATAATCCCCTTATATCACGGGAACAAATACGCTTTGCATTAGCCGACTTTAATGTTTTTGATAATGTTTACTTTTTGGCTATTCGCAATCGTTTAGGGGGCATTAATCGCTTTGTACGTTTACCTGCTATCAATATGCGCGTAGGTACCGACAACAATTTTTTTCTACTCAATAACCTGGGGGGCTTTAAAGAATACCCCGCCAGTGAAATTTACCATTTGAATGGCGGTGATATTCGCCAAGGACTTTATGGCGTACCCACTTACTTTAGCGGTATTCAAAGCATTCTATTAGGGGAAGCCGCCACCCTTTACCGCCGCAAATATTATATCAATGGTGCTCACTCTGGTTATGTCATGGTGACTTTTGACTTAGAAGACACCCAAGCCGACGCACTGCAAGAAGCAATCAGCAATACCAAAGGTCCCGGCAACCATAGAAGCCTTTATTTAAATATGGAATCCACTATAGGTGGAAAGCCCGGCTATACAAAAGACAGGGTTCAGATTATCCCAGTGGGTGATTTTGGCAATAAAGACGAGTACGACAAAATCAAAGAAGTCACCATGCAAGACATTCTCAATATGCACAGGGTACCCGCTGCACTCGCTTCTATCATGCCGCTAAACAATGCCACCCATGGTGATTTAAAAAATATTCGTGAGGTCTATTACGATTCTGAAACCTTACCCGCCCAAGCCATTTGGACAGAGTTAAACGATAGGTTACCCAGCCGTGGCAAGATTGTATTTAATGAACCACGTTGGTTAATTAAAGAAGGTGCAGCATGAACCTTAACAAAGGGCTGTTTGAATCTTTCGGCGCAGGTTCTGGCTTTCAGAGTGCCACCACGGGCAAAGCTACCGCAGCAAATAGCCAAGCGAGCCAATTAATTATCAGGCTGGATAAATACTTGCCACCTGATCCACCGCCCGAAATACCCAGTACCGAAATATTACCCAACGAAACCAAGGTAACAAACTGCCAAACCGCTTTAGATAATTACGGTCAAGGAGCCAATGTATTAAACGCGCATGTAAGCGCCCGATTAGAGACGCTTATCAATGATATGCAGGTAGCCGCAGCCGTTAAGGAAATTGATAGTTATATTGGCGATGTTCCGGCATCTTGTATGAACATTAATACAATCGCTGGCACATTAGATGGGGCCACAGATTCTTTATTAGATGCAGCAAACGACAGCATGGATGAATTAGACCAAGGCATAACAAATTATGATGCTGACATAATGAGCCTTGAAGACTTTGAAACCTTATTGGATAAGGTAACAAGCGAACTGGCCAGCAGCTTAGCAGGCATATTGGGGATGATTTCGAATGAAGCCATGATGTTAGAAGACATGTACAAAACTCACATGCAAATGGCAAAGGCCATGGGATTTAGTGCGCTTATGGATGACCCTTGTGTAAGGCCATTTTTAGTGGGTTTAGCTAACCCAGAAATAAGCCAAGTAATAACGACTGATTTCAAGGTGGGAGACTTAGTAAGTTAGGACTCACAATGCTTAGTTAAGCCTTATTATCTGAATTTAGAGGCATTCAAAACCAACTTACCTTTCAAACGACTTTCTCCCTAAAATTTAGACGCGCTAGCCACACAGTTTAATCGGACTATTATTTTAGACAAAGAACAAGCAGATGAATATTTTTAAAACAGCAGTTAACTCGCTTAAAAAAATTAAAAATTTAATTTAAAACGGTTGTTAATATCAGTTATCGTAAGTCAAAGGCGGTTCACGTAAGTGACCACTTAGGCGTTAACTAAGACTCAAACCCAAGCCTTTTTCAAGGCTTGATTTTCACTTCAATGCGCCATATCGTCTAGAACAACAAAGCTTTAGTCCTTTGTTTTAGATGAAAAAAAAGCACACCTTGTCGAGAGGCGTGCTTTTTAAATACGGTCTTCTTAAAGGTAAACACTTGTAAGAAACTTGTATTCTTTGATTTCGCAAGTTGAAGATAACATTTTTACAAAGGTTTGATATAGCCCAAAGAAGAATTTAATTAAACTTTTTCGAGAATATTATCATGCTTGAATTCATCAAAAAGTTAGCCAATAAATTAGCACATTCTGTTGTGCTACTTTTGGTTAACTGGTTAATCAACCGTTTTTGGTAAACTAGCTTTTGCAACACAAAACCGTTCTTCATGAGCGGTTTTTTTGTATCTGCTTTTAATTATTTCAACACCCTCACCACACTGGTAACCACGCCATTTATGATCAAGCCTGACTCCTCATTGATATAAATAGGTTTAAACGCCTTGTTGTGTGGTTGCAATTTCACATGAGGCTTTGTAAGAAGTTCTTTTACTGTTTGCTCCCCATAAACCGTAGCCACCACAAAATCACCGTGGCGAGCTTTTAATGCACGATTAACCACCAAAACATCACCATCATGAATGCCAGCGTTTACCATGGACTCCCCTTCCACCGTCACCATAAAACTATTTTGCTGATCAACAGCACAAAGGTCATTCACATCTAAACGCTTTTCAACAAAGTCTTGAGCGGGGGAAGGGAAACCAGCGCTTACCGACTCACCAAAAAAAGGGATTTTATAACTGGATTTTATTGCAGGTTCTGGGGGACTCATCAAACTAACATTCATTTTTTTAACTATCACTATACTGTGTATTTATACAGTATAGTGAATTAAATAAATCATTCAATTCTTGTCTATATCCAGAAAGCAAAACACCCCAGTAAAGGGGTGCTTTTGAGTGTGGCTACCATCATATTTAAACTGTAATTAACACCCAGATACAACCCTTTCTAAATCGCTTTCAGCCACCACAACCCCCATCAATAATTCATCAATCACTTTTTTAGGCACCACATAAGATTCAATCCTTCCATGGCTCATTATCGCGATGGTTTCAGCATTGTTAACCGCAAAGGCTAAGGTGCCCTTATCCACTTGACCTAGGGTGATCTTTTGCGCGTTATCAATTGTGTGTTCTAGTATTTCGCTCATGATATTACCCTAATAACTTATTCATTTGTTTCATTGCATTTTCAGCTTTAACTATTGCCAAAGACATCTGCTGCACCGCAATTTCACCCCGCTTTCTAAACCCATCACTGCAAATGATTTTTCTTACTGCACTTAAATCATTTATTGCCACTTCAATATAATGAATCGACATTTCTTGTTCATCATCTAGGTTAACGAAACGTATTGGCCGTGGATCACCTTCCAAATGAAATGGGTCTGGGAACACTTCATAAACAGACCGATTAAGCACTTTTGAAATTTTGTAGGCCGTTTCAATTGCAGGGTTACCACCCTTTTTTTCAAGCTCCCAAATATGCGGCTTACTCACCCCCACTAGACCAGCTAATTTTTGATGAGTTAAACCTGCCTCTTCCCTAAATTTTTGAATCTCAGTTTTCATAAACACCTCGTAATAAAAAAGTTGTGACCGGAAACGCTAAAGAGATAACGCCTTTAATCCATACTTCATAAAACAGTTCGGTAAACATTTAAGCTCTTTCTTACAGCTTGCAGGCCAGACCTTCCCACATTCGCGGCAAGGCTCTATTGTTGATTTTACTTCCAATACTCTGGCGTGTTCATTTCTGATCAGTGCTCGCAGTGCTTCACCCTTGTCATAACCGCCCCGAAATTCACAAATCTCTTTTAGCATTTGCTTTTCAGCTAACGACCAAGTGAATTCTGTTCGCTTGATAGAACTCGCTTCATCCCTAGCCCGTTTTTTTATTTGGCGAATCCTGGCACTAGCAACCACACTTACACCCCTAAATTAAGTTGTTCATGTGCTTTCAATAATTCCCTAGCCATTTCTACAACATCCCGTTGTGGTGGGTTCAGGTAATGTGAAAAAGAAGCAGACACCACAAAGGTGCAGCCACAGTGCTTTACGTTCTGACATTGGCAATAGAGATTTTTCATAAAAACCTGATCAATCTCTTTGGCAACATTGCTGCTATTCGAAATAATCGCCTTACTTTGGCAATTTGGGCACTCAATCCTAAAAGACATATTGATCACCTCTATCATCCTGATAACTAGTGGCTGGTAACTCATACAAATTTTGTAATAAATTTGCGGGCGTACACTTATTGACACGAGTCCAAGGAGGCGCGGCTTCGCCTTCCTCTATAGATCCAGACATTTCAGTGCCAGTGCCAGCCACTTTGCGCTGTACAGTCCATTCGTGAAGACGGGTAATAACAACCTCGATACCATTAGCCACGCCCTTGACTGATTTAACGAACTCACCATATTGGTTTTCTTCTGGTTCGCTGTAATAGGTTTTGAGCGTTTGATCCTTACCCGCAAAAACACCACCCATTAATTTAATGAATCCACCAAAATCAGCACGATTAGCAGCATGGTAAATATCAGCAAATGCTTTGGGTGCTGCGTCCATACCTAAACGCCTAAGCTCACGCCAAACGGTAACGGATGCCCCACCAATGAATTGAAATTGTCTAATGCGGTTTAGTCTGGCCCAGCCAATAATACGCTTGGCGGCATCAGTACCGCTTCGGCCTGTTTCGTGGTCGGTGTCTATGTTTTTACCGTGTACGTTTTTTGATATGTATTTAACGATGTAACCCGTTGCAGACCCTTTGGCTGGGTCCATTTTCACAGCTTTAAAACGGTACTTTTTAGCGCCTTTCTCTTTGCCATCTACATTGAGCGCATAAGCTTCAAACTTTTTCAGAAATGCTTTTGAATAAGCTGGGTTAATGTAAAGCATCAAATGCCAGTGCGGTGTACCCTCATGGTGAGGCTCAACAGTACGCAGGCCATAGAATTCAATTTTGTTATTACTACACCAAGTGCGGAACAGCTTCCAAACTTGGTTTAGGTGAGTGTGAGCGTCTTGAATGGTTGGGCAGCCCTCTTTCCACCATTTATTATTACGGCGGTTACCTGAATAAGCATGAAACTTTGAAGGGCAAGTTAAGGTAATAAACCAGCCTTGGTGGCCATGCTCAATGGCCACTTCTTCTAAGCCTTTACTTCTTACTATCAGCTCTGCAAAACGGTGTTCAGGATTAGAAACACCCAATTCAGATAATTGGGCTAGGGTGTAGGATTGGCCCTTGTCGTTGGTCGCTTCCCAACTTTCTAGAAAGGCTTTGTTATTCTCTTGTTTTTGCTCTTCTTTACGTAGTGACCAATTAGAAAGGTAAGGAGAAGCAAAGCGATTTACCTTGCCACATTCTCTTAATATTTGTTCTACAACAACCCATTGGCGCTTGGCTTGGCGAACCCACCATTCAGATGTGATCATGCGAGCGGCCATGCCTGCTACTTTGTCATTATCGTCCCAATCATTAAACTTGGCCCCAGCATTAATAAGCTGAATTTCAATAAAGTCTTTTACTGCCTGAGCACCACATTGAGTGCCTATTCCATAAATTTCAACTTCAAAATATTTACTTTTTCCCCAAGCCCACTGGGAAAGCTCCTTGCCTTCTAGCTCTGTAATCATTTTATCGCAGAACTGCAAACGCTCTATCACATCACGCAACCATTTAAGTGCAGCCGTTTGGCTTTCATCCTTAGCAATACGGGCAGATTCTTTTTCAACAACAGGCCGCAATACAGAAACCTTTGCTAATAACTCATAACGCTTAACGACACCACACAACCAAATATTGGCTTTTGCATAACCTTGGTTTTGGTCTAATTCATCCAGCCTAGCGCGTACTAGTTTTTCTTCCTTAGCAAAATGAGCAGCTTCCTTTCCAACCCGTGGAAACAAAGCAGGTATCTTGGCCAAATTCTCATATCGCTTAATAACGCCTCGTAACCAAATATTTGCTTTTACATAACCTTCACTTTGGTCTATTTCATCTAGCTTTGTGCGTAACAATTGCTCATCTTCATTGACTACATTAGTAAGCAATTCATCACGCCATTCAATGCAATGCTCAGTTGGCTTATGCATATGCCACCCCGCCCAGTTGTTCTAGTGATAAACAGCTAGATTGGTAAGCGCTATGACCAGAAAACAAACCAGCCAAATTACCTAGCAACTCTAATTTTTGAGATAACGCCTTAGTTGATACACTACTAGACCACGACCAAGTAAAACGACGATCCACCACTTCGGCCATACTGCCTTTGCCGATCAGCAAGAAACGATTCAAACGGCATTCAATCGCGGCTTTCACCATTTCGCACAACATTGTCAATTCATAAACACACAAGGCCACATCAAGCTGGCAACCTAGCTCAAACTCATAACCCCCTTTCAAAACACTATTGGTTTTGAAAACAGGCTTATCTTTAAGTTTTTCCAATGTCGAAATTGGGTTCCACACGGTTAAAAAGTGCATACCAACAATTTCACCACGGTCTATTTCGTGGCAGACGTACATCTTCATCCAATGGTTAGCAATTTCTGTCATTAGGTTAAGTTCAGTGGGATCGAACGAAAACAACAGGGCTTGAGGTATTTTGATTGGTGCAGGCTGGGTGGTCATGGTGACAAGTTCCCTCTAATACTTTCTTTTCTTCTTTCCATGCGTTCCAAAGGTGGTAACGCAAAGGTGTAGGTGGCATGTGATTTAAAATGGCTTTTAGCTGTTCGAATGACAGCGTTAAGCCAGACATGACAACCTCAAAAATCTATCCAGTGACGGCAAAGGTTCTTCAATGTTCATCTGGTCTAATTCGTCATCATCAATCAAGAAATCAAACAGGCCGCAGCTTGGGCAATAGGTTTCTGAATTAGGTCGATCACCTTTGCCTAGCTGGTGTGTTTGTCCGGTCCAACTGCAATTGATGCACTGTGTTTTTTTAGATTCGGTACACATGGTTTCTCTCCTTTTCGATGAACGAACTAAAACCATTAATGTTTAGATAGACCAAGCGGTTTACCGTGTGACATAACCGCTTCACGTAATGACCCAAGAGAATCAATTGCTTCATCAATTTCTTTATATGCCGCTGACTTTTCAGCTTCAGTAAATACACCGTCTGCCAATGATTCTTGAATGCTTTCTAAAACATCACCGTGCTCTTTACCTGCGCTAAGGACACAAGCAAGCACACTGGCAGGGGCAGTTTTACGTTTACTAATTGAAAGCTCAGTTTGCATGGCACCAACAACAGCATGGTTGCCAGTAATCATTTGAATGGCGTGGGCTTCACGAACTGACATTTTATGAGAGTCGTTATTTGGGTTTGCCTTGTTAAGCAACACTTGATAGGTCAAGCCCAACATGTCGGCAATGCCCTTGGCGTTAATATTAGAGCTGTGAACGATGTCGTAAATTGCGCGATCTAAACTATCCATTTGTTTGATATCCCAAAAGTTAAACGTTTCTAGTGTTTGGTTTGTGTCTTATTCTTTGTTTCATAAAGAGAAGGGTCGTATTTCAAAGCACCTTCGGTTAGGCGCTCTAAAAGCAACGCTTGTTTTTCTGGTATGAGAGAATTCCATGCAGAAACACAAGAACGAGTAACCTTTAAAGCGACAGCAGCTTTGGATTGATTTCCATAGAATTGAATTACTGTGGTTTTCAGCATTTTTTACGCCTTTTTTGTCAAATTTATCTAACGATATACATCAACGTACATTACGTCAATTAAATTTAACATTGAATCTATGAAAACTATTGGCAACCGCATCCTCGAAATGCGCTCACAAGAGAGACTATCTCAACGAGCATTAGGGAAAATAATTAGCGCTACAGCTGCTGCAATCTCTCTATGGGAGAAAGATGTAAATATTCCAAATGGGGAAAATTTACTAAATCTTGCAAAAGGCTTAAACACTACACCTGACTGGATTCTTTCTGGAACAGGCGGCAGCTCTTTATCTTCAGACTCAAACAATCATGGGGCTTTAGCTCCAGTAATAGCACGAACAAAAGCACGCCCTGTCTTTGATAGCCACCAAGTATGGAATTGGTTCATAAGCCCAAACGACAAGGCTTTAAAGGACATTAAGGATTGGGAGGAAGCACCACTAACATCTAGTAGTAATGCTTTTTGGCTTAGAGTTGTTGGTGACAGTATGGTCTCTCCTACACACCCAACTATTCCAGAAGGACACATGATTTTAGTTGAGCCTAGTACCCCAATAATAAATGGAGCATTGGTAGTAGCTAAGTTAGAAAAAACCGAAGAAGTGACTTTTAAAAAGTTGGTTATTGATTCAGGCATGAAGTTTTTAAAACCCCTCAACCCCACCTACCCAACATTCCAAATTGATGACTCCTGCCAAATTCTTGGCGTAGTCAAAGAAGCAAAAGTTCACTTTTAACAGCATATTTATATAAAATTATAAAACAATCTTGTCAAAGCAATTTGACAAGATATTTTTTTGCCATTATAGTCAAATTAATCTAACAAGCACAGAGTGCAACTCAAGGAGATTTAACATGCTTAACGACAACTCACCATACATAACATCCGTCGAAATTTGTGAACGCTTCAAAGTCACACCACGAACACTATTAAGATGGCAAAATAGGGAAACAAACCCCATGCCGAATCCAGCAATAAAACCCAGTGGCACCTACTTTTTATGGTTAGCAGAAGACATTAAAAACTGGGAGAATTCATTAAAAGAAAACACACACTAAAAAGGGGCTTAAGCCCCTTTTTAGTGAATCACAGACATAAGAAAGCCGCTCAGATGAAGCGACTTTTTTTTACCTTATTATTTTTAATATCATTTACCTATTTTATTTTTTGCTTAGCCTCTTCCTCTCTCTCTATAAAAACATTAGATTCAATTAAGTTTTATTAATAATAATCTAAAGGAATAGTGGATGGACGTGATAACCCCTAATTACACCTTGGCTAGTAATAAAAAAAAAGCGATATATTCTTTAAAAGGCACATTGAAAGGGATTTCAGCAGACGAAGAATTAAACGAAATGGAAGCCCTATATTTAAACACTTGGCTACTCGAGTCAAAACCATTAAGGGATGACCCCGACGCAATTGATTTACTGGACACTATTTCAGATGCATTAGCTGACGGTAAATTCTCAGCCGATGAGCTGGAAGACATTAACAATCTGGTCACTGATATTATCGAATATAAATCGTTTGAAACCGTCGATATCGCAGACCATATCAATGAATTTTTAGGCTTAATATCAGGCATCGTATCTGACGATATTGTCAACGCCCAAGAACTTAAATACATACTTGGCTGGATAAGCACTCATGAAGATGTCATTAACCACCCAATTACTAACGATGTATCCAATAGAGTGGTTGAATTCACCAAGATAAAGAACCCCTCTCCAGAAGAAGAGAGCGCCCTACTTACATTCCTTAAAAAGACCACTGGGACAAACTTTGGTGAAACAGGCGCAGTAACCATAGACCCACTTGACCACTTTGCTGACACCGTTGAAACAATGACCCACACAAATTCACGTATTTGTTTTACTGGCGTATTCAAGAAAGGGTCACGCAAAGAGGTTGAAGCAATAGCAACAGAGCTAGGTGCAACGACTTCTAGGACTCCAAGCAGGTCAATTAATTACGTAATCATTGGTTCACAGATTTCACCAGATTGGAAACACACCAGCTTTGGCAGGAAGATACAAAGAGCCATTGAACTAAGAGACGAAGGCTATCCTCTATATATTTTGACCGAAAAACACTGGCTTAGTTTTGTAAAAGATTAAGCAAATCAATTTTCAACCATACCAACATACTAAAAGGGGCTTAAGCCCCTTTTTTATTACTTCATTTCGTTAGTTATATCCTGCAACCTTCCCCACCATTTTTTATAGGCTTCGGCCTGCTCTTCTAAATAATCATGTTTGTCATACGTCATCCATTCACCTGGTAACTTATGACCTAATATTATTTCTGCAATATGTGGCTGCGTTAATGTTGAAAAGTTAGTTCTTGCTGTTCGCCTTAAGTCATGAATAGACCAATGCTCCATCTCATAACCTAAATTCTTTCTTAGCCACTGCATAATATTATATGGAAGTGGCAAAGGTGCAGAACGCCCCATGGGTTCATCGCTTCCTGCATTATTAAACAGATATTGCCCTGACCCACTAAATACCAACGCTTCTTTTAATAGGACTTCAAATTCAGGAACAATAGGCCGTAAAAGTGGCTTACCTGTTTTTTGACCTATTTTGTGGTTTTCAGCAGGTACAGTCCAAACATGCTTCTCAAAATCAAAGTGCTCTTTTTTGCTTAATCTGAGTTCACCATTACGGCAACCGAAGCATAAACACAGTTTGATAAAAAGCTTATTCTTGGGAGCCATTCGCGACTGGTCCAAGGCTTGCCAAAGGTATTTAATTTCAGTATCAGAAAATACTCTATTAACCACCCCTTTCTTAATCTGTAAGTCTTGCTTTGCATTAATTTCAGCCAACGCATTATGTTCAACAGCTTGACGACGAATGCCCCATTTAAGCATCTGCTTTGTGTTAACTAGTATTCTCTCTGCAATTGAAGGCTTACCCCCTTCAATTAGCTCTTCTAATATTTTTAACCACTGGTGAATACTTATTGCATCCGCTGGCAGCATCCCTATTTTAGGGAACACATATAGTTCAAAAGACCGCTTTATCTCAACATGACTCTTTTTATTTTTTATACAGTAAGATTGGTACCAATAATTAAAGAGCCCCTTCAAAGATTCAGCTTGAACAACAGCCTGTTTTTCCATCTTCTTAACTATGCGAGGATCAAAACCCTTCTCCAACTTTGAACGCATTTCTAAAACACGCTCTCTAGCAGATTTTAAACTGATCAACGGATAAGTACCTATATCCATACGAGCCGCTTTTCCATCATACCTAAAACGCATCTGAAAGATTATTTTACCCTTGGGCGTAATACGAACGCTCATACCATCACGGTCTGTTGTGACTTCTGTTTTTTCAATCAATTTATTGTTTTTCGACTTTAACCAAGCCTCAGTTAGCGCCATACCTAGCCCCTATCGAATTATATGTACATATTTTTAATGTACTGAAAAACACGAAATCATGTACATATCTGTGTACACAAAATATTGTCTTATATTGTCACAGTTGGTCTGTACTTGTCGTGTGGTGTTTTATATAAAAGGAGATAAATTCAGTATTCTAGAGGGATTCAGGATTTTTTCTGTCTGTATTAGCCGTCATGGACTTATGCACTAAGGATAGGGTGGGAAATTATGGCGAAAGTACGACGTTTGTCGACTTCCTTCAAAAACTCGGCATTTGACATGAATAGGTATCTTCTATGGTTTCTAGAAGGTCGTTTTAAACACGCCTTCTGAGCATTAAATTTGAATGGGCGCTATTTTCGCTGATCTAGAGCAGATACACAATCCAAGGCGGAATATAAACGTAAAAGGAGACGATTCACACAGGTAAAGCCCCATTTTAGGAGTAAGACTTTTAGAACACGCCTTACGGCGTCTTGCAGAAATACATCTCTGCTATGTTGTTCTTTCTCGAAAAATTCACATAACGTCAGGTAAGCAACACATCAAAGTGTCGCTTTGATTGACCTTTATATTGATAAGAGGTGACTTATTCGCAGCTTCCTTAGTCGTAAGTAACATTTAAAAATACCTACCTATACGTCATGCAAACCATACAGCATCAAGTGTTTGTATCTTGTTTTATATTTGACATGCAACAACATCGCTACCATCAGACCTTAAAAGCATCAGTACACACTAAATACGAATGAAAACCATTACTATTATATGTTAGAATTAGCCCAAACAATTAATAGGACAGTTTTCATGGATGCCAATACTGTAATTAAAGCAAAAGAGAAAAAAGCATTGACACAGAAACTCTATCGACCTGCACCCCCTTGTCTTGTCAGCGTTAAGAGAGTGGTCGATATCAGCCCAAACTTAAGGCGCATTACCTTTACCGGTGAGGATATCTCAAATTTCCCACCATTTTGTCCTGGTGCGCATATAAAAGTATTTTTACCCTTGCCTCATCAAACAACACCTCAGCTTCCGACTCAATCTAGCAAGGGTAATACTTGGGCAGATAAGAGTGCAAAACCGATTATTCGAACTTATAGCGTGCGTAAAATTCGCACACAACTAGAGGAAATTGATATTGAATTTGTACTGCATGGAGAACATAGCCCTGCATCGGGCTTTGCTATACAAGCTAAGGTAGGTGACGTTCTAGGGTTAAGCAGACCTTCAGGGCCCGACCCTATGGTACCTGATGCTGATTTTTTCTCGATAACAGGTGATTTAACCGCTTTACCCGCCATTGCCGCCATGCTTGAAGCCATGCCTTCAAACCAAAAAGGTCAGGTAAGAGTGGCTGTATTAGAAAAGGAGGATTGTATCCCTCTTATCAAGCCCGAAGGAATTCAGGTTAAATACTATATTCGTGATAATGCGAGTTTAATCCGTGATGTGCTAGAGCATAGCGCGACTCAAGTAGGCGCCATACAACACAAGGTACATTATTGGATTGCAGGAGAAGAAGGGCTTGTTGTTCCTATTCGACAATTTCTTTTGAAAGAAATGATGGTTGTAAAAATGAATTTGTATGCCATCCCCTATTGGCGTGAAGATCTAAAAGAAGAGGATTATCATCAAGCTAGGCACGATATTATGGATCAAACCTAGATCCAATTTCATAACATACAAGCGTTAAACAAAAATAATTTAACGGTTTACTGTTCGCCAATCTAATCCCTTATAATGCTTGTCCATCACAGCATCAAAATGCCCAAATTTAATTAGCTGCTTCACTGATTCTACTAATATTGGAATTTGAGATTTGAAAGATGATTTTTTAGACATGTGTAACCACTGCTCACGGCTGCCTAATATTACTTTCGATGTCATATCCATCTCATTAAGAGCGTCATGTTGCGCTAGTTGATAAGTTAAAACCAAAGAGCTTCCCGCAATGGCGTCAATGCGACCTGCTACTAACATCTTGATTGCCTGCTCATAACCATTTAATTCGAGCAGTTGAAGGTTTTGATCACTATCAAAACGATCACTCAGCTTAGTACCTCGTGTTTTACCAATACGGATGTTTTTCAAGTCATCATAGGAAGCTAGTTTAATGCCTTTACGGGCAATAACGACGGTTTGTACTTTTCGGATGAGGGCAACTCGTTCAAAATTTATACCTCTATCTGGCGATGAGAAAGCGATGCTTAAATCACTTACTCCAAGTTCTAAACTTTGCCAAATTCTGGCATAAGGTAAAAGCCTAGGTCTCATACACAGACCAGATTTTGCAGACAGCATAGCCATGTAATCCCAATGAACACCTTGTGCGCGCCCATTAACATCAAGATAACCTATAGGTTGATTTTTAATCACACCAACAATAGCGCATGGTCCATTTTCAGCCTGACTAAGGCTACAAAATAGACTTAAAGCAAGCATTATAACTTTCATCATCCACCTCAAAACAATCATTTAGCAGAACATCTAAGCCTTCCTAAAAAATTACACAAGCCACTAAATCTTAGTCTAAAAAAACATAAGCCAACAAAATGTAATAAAACTAAAAAAATGAAGGACATAAAAAGACACGTTGTCATCTAAACTAAATGTAAATATGTGGGCTATGTCATAAAGGAACAAACTATGTCTGATGATTTACTCGTTTTTATGGAGGAAGACAACGAAGAAGGCAAACTCCCCCTAAAAGACATACGTATTAAACGTAAGGTACTGATTGTCGATGATGATAGCGATATCCATGCCATGACAAAACTTGCCTTAAGAGGCTTGTCTTTTGAAAACTATCACTTGGAAATTATTCACGCATACTCTGGTTTAGAAGCCTATAGAGCTCTGCAAGAGCAAAATGATATTGCGGTTATTCTTCTTGATGTCGTAATGGAAAGTGAATTTGCAGGATTAGAGCTAGTCAAAAAAATTCGTAATGAACTGTTTTTAGATAAAATAAGAATCATCTTACGTACAGGTCAAGCCGGTTATGCGCCAGAACTTGAAAC
>MAAB01042121.1_pt1 | contig 28105 bp, 23 predicted proteins | sample 1115991 | NCBI WGS metagenome assembly MAAB01 (sample SAMN04961124, study PRJNA320927) | seawater metagenome | isolation source: sample BD02T18 sea water enriched with oil for 18 days | place: USA:Gulf of Mexico | collected 2013-07-27
CTATCTTGGCCTTTAAAAGCCAACTACAATGGTAAATATCAATAACCCTTTGAATGAGTACCCCGGGTGAAACTGTTTGTTGAAAACCTAAGTAACATAGACGTATCCTACCTAGACGCAAAACGTGGACTAGTAGGCGAATCCTGGCTGGCCGGCTTAGTGCTTACCGGCAGCCTAGACGACCAAAGTATGATTTGTGACTTTGGCGTTGTTAAGCGCAATGCCAAAGCGTGGTTTGATGAATACATCGACCACAGATTAGTGGTGCCCACGCAAATGCCAGGCATGCATATTAGTCACCATGAAAATTTAACCACAATTAAGTTCCCTCACCCACTGGGTGGTGAATTTATTTGCAGCGCACCTGAGCAGGCCTTTTGCCTAATAGACACGCCCTCTATTAATGAAAGCAGTGTTGGCACCTGGCTTGAACAACAACTTACTAATACCATTCCAGGCAACATTGAACAGTTAAACGTTCAGCTTAATTGCGAGCTATTGGGTGGCGCTTATTATCATTACAGCCACGGCTTGAAAAAACACGATGGCAACTGCCAACGTATTGCCCATGGCCACCGCTCAAAAATTGAAATATTTATTGATGGCGCCAGACAGCCCGAATTAGAAAAAAGCTGGGCAAAAAAGTGGCAGGATATTTATGTGGGTACTCAAGAAGACTTACATAATCAGCCCACCATTGAAGGCATTCAGCATAATCATTATCGTTATGAAGCCCCACAGGGCCAATTTAGCCTAACGCTACCTACGACGGCCTGTTACGACATTGAAACAGACACCACCGTAGAGCAAATCGCTAATCACATCGCCACAGTACTGTTAGAATCAGGCCACAGTGTGACCGTCAGAGCCTTTGAAGGCGTGGGTAAAGGAGCCATTGCAACGTATGAGTAACACCACTAAAACCCTATACAAAGAATTAGAAACCCAAAAAATGGGCAGCCAGGCTTCTTTAAATCAAGCCTTGGATCAACTGCTGTTTAATGACGCCGGTTTAATTCCCGCCATTGCCCAGCAACATGACAGCGGTGAAGTATTAATGATGGCCTGGATGAACCGAGCCGCCATTGAAGAAACACTGAAAACCAAACAGGTGTGCTACTGGTCACGCTCGCGCAACAATTACTGGCGCAAAGGCGAAAGCTCGGGCAATCAACAAAAGCTGGTATCCATGAGCACCGATTGCGATGGTGACACTCTTCTTTTAAAAGTTGAGCAGCTTGGCGCCGCCTGCCATACCGGCCGCCGTGATTGTTTTTATAATGATATCAGTGCACAGGGCTTACAAATAAGCAGCGACCCTATCCAAGACCCCAGCCAACTTTATGGCAAGCACTAAACGTGCGCGAACTTATTAGCAAAGCCCAAAAGCGCGCACTGTTAGAGCAAGAGATGGAAAAGTATCTTGCTAAAGGTGGCGCGGTTGAAGAGGTTGAGCAAGGTATAAGTGGCCGTGAAAATCCTATGAAAGCGTTACTGCCGGTTCTATTTAATGAAAAAATATTAAAAAGAACCGATGCACGAGCCGAACTTAAAAAAGTAGACGCGCGCAAACACCCCAACAAACGCCCTCCAACCATAAAAGCCAAACCCAGAAAAAAAATCCCTGTATACGATGATTTTGGCGAAATATTAAGATGGGTATGGAATGATGAGCGTCCTGTGCTGAAAGACTAATCCACATTCCTCAAAAAACACCTCTTCCTTAGACGTAACAAGCCAACCCCCACACACTAAATACACACCATATTACGCCGATCCCCCCTGAAAGCCTTGCCACTACTACTTGCACAATTTCACATTCGTGACTTAACTAACTATGAACCACTATTAGTTAGGAGAATAGAACATGCGTAAAAAACTGTTAGGAGTCCTGGCAGCCAGTCTGTTTGTGCTTTCCCCCATTGCTGCGGCTGAGGTGCAAATTAATGGCTTTGCCTCTGTTGTCAGCGGCATCGACCTTGAGGATGATGGTCAATCAGCCTATGGCAGCCGAACCGTGGATAATTTACAGCAATCCAAAGTTGCCTTGCAATGGACAGCTAATTTAGATCAAGGCATGCGTTTTGTAGGTCAAACCATGGCTAGAGGTGACGCAACCGATGGATTTAGTTTGAATTATGACTGGGCTTATTTTGATTTTAATATTGGCGATTCTGGCAAATTAAAACTCGGCCGCTTACGCATACCTTTCTATAAATACTCTGATTATTTAGATGTAGGATACGCCTATCACTGGATAAACCCGCCCGCCTCTATGTACAGCCTTAGCTTTTCAAACATGGACGGCATAGGATATCAGCAAAACATTGAGGCTGGAGGCATGGAGCATGCTCTTAATATTGCAGCCGGCGCATATCAAGGTGTTCTATTTTTAGGAGGAGCCCCCACCGATAGTAAATTAGAAAATCTGGTTGCGATTAACTGGTCAGCATCCATCGGGGAACATGAATTCTACGCGGCCTACGCTCAAGCAGATGTCTACGTTCCTGCCACTTCTACCATTAGTTTATCTGCCGTAGCAACTTTAGGCGGTGACGATCCAAATAAGGTTCTTATCAACGGCGATTATGGCCATTTTGTCGGGATAGGTTACAAGGGCTCATTCGGAGATATTAGCCTTTTTGCAGAATACAGCTTGGTAGGCGTGGATGACTCCATATTCTCAGATAGTGAAGGGGGATATATTGGAATGAGCTATATAATGGATGATTACACTTATCATATTACCTATGGCCTAACCAAATCAGATGAAAAAACCTATGCGGCAACGACTGATACCTTGGATTTAGGCCTTGTGACTACGGCGCAGTCCATTGGTGCAGCAGCAGCGGCAGCAAGTACCGCTGCTGGCAATAGCGCAACAGATGCCGCAACTGCAGGTTTAGTGGCAACAGGAACTTTCCTCGCCACCGCGGGGGCCGGAGATGCCGCCGCTCTTTCGTATGCAAGTAACAGCAATCTCAACAGTATCGCCAAGTCTCTTGGCAATGGCGACAGCAGCACCATAACCCTTGGGGTTCGTAAAGACATAGGCACCAGTACAGCCTTAAAACTTGACCTAGACCTTTACACAGAAGATAGAGTGCAAACAGACCAAGTAGGAGCTGCATCTGAAGAAATGAAAGCAACTACCATTAAATTCGCCATTGAAACCATGTTTTAGGAGGAAGACCATGAAAAAACTAATTAGCTCACTCGTTCTTGCTTCCAGCCTGATCCTTCCACAGCTTGCCTTGGCAGAAGTAGAAGTGATCGTGCATCCATCCAACGGCTCGACGTTTGATAAAGACTCCATCAAACGCATATTCCTTGGTAAAACACGTGCCTTTCCAGGTGGCGGTGAAGCCGTACCTATTGCTTTAAAAGAAGGTACTGCTGAAAACCAAGATTTCACCAAGAACGTGTTATCCAAGACCCCAAAACAACTAAAAGCGTATTGGGCAAAAATGGTATTCACCGGCAAAGGCACACCCCCTCGCCAAATGGGCGGAACCTCTGAAATATTAAGTCTTATTTCAGCCAATCCTAATTTAATTGGCTTTGTTCCGGCAGGCAGCGCCACGGGCGGCGTGAAAGTGGTTGGGAAATTTTAACGTAACCTTGCGTTTAGCTCGCGGCAGCGAGTTAAACGTTAACCTTAAACAAAAAAACCAACTTAATTGTTGGTTTTTTTGTTTTTAAAGCACAGAAAATGACGCCCTATTTAAATTATGAATTAATATTACTCTTCATAACCCAGCGTCGGGCGCAACCAGCGCTCAGTCTTTTTTAAATCCCAATTTTTACGGTCAGCATAGTCCTGCACTTGATCCTTATTTATTTTACCTAACGCAAAATAACGCGACTCAGGATGGGCGAAGTACCAGCCACTTACCGATGACGCCGGATACATAGCGTAGCTTTCGGTTAGTTGGCAACCAATATTTTCTTCCGCATTTAACAAACTAAACAAGGTGGTTTTTTCACTGTGCTCAGGGCAAGCTGGGTAACCTGGTGCTGGGCGAATACCCTGGTATTTTTCAGATATTAACTCGTCATTGCTAAGAGCTTCATTATTTACATAACCCCAATGCTTAGTACGTACTTCTTCGTGCATTACTTCTGCAAATGCTTCGGCAAACCTATCCGCCAAAGACTTCACTAAAATGGCGCTGTAGTCGTCAAGTTCATCTTCATACTGTTTAGCCAACTCTTCAGCGCCCTTACAGGTCACCACAAAGCCGCCCATGTAATCACTAACTGTTGATGATTTAGGCGCTACAAAGTCAGCCAGCGAGCGAAAAGCACGACCTGCCGGACGCTGAGTTTGCTGACGCAAGTGATGCAGTGTTGCTAACACCTCTTCACGGTTATCATTTGTGTAAAGCTCAGTACTATCGCCCTGAACAGCCGCAGCTGGGTAGAAACCAATGGAGGCATGACAGCTTAATAATTTTTCATCGATTATTTTGTCCAGCATAATCTGAGCATCGTGATATAGCTTAGTCGCCTCTTCGCCGACCACTTCATCCGTTAAAATCCCTGGGAATTTACCATGCAACTCCCACGTAATAAAAAACGGCGTCCAATCAAAACGTTCACGAATTTTAGCAAGCGGGTAATCATTAATTGTTTTTGAGCCTAAAAAAGAAGGCTTAACCGCGTGGTAATTATCCCAGTCCATGTCTGCACCATTATCACGTACAAACTCCACACTCGAGAACGACTTTTTACCCCGTTTACGGGCGTTTTTCTCGCGAGCCTCTTGATACTCTTCACGCAGCGCCGCGACAAAAGATTCTTTTTTATCCGATAATAATGCAGTGGCTACCGGCACGGATTTAGATGCATCCAATACATGAACAGTCGCACCTGAATATTTCTCTTCAATTTTAACGGCCGTATGCACTTTAGAAGTGGTCGCACCGCCAATAAGCAGCGGCTGTGTCATGCCTCGCTGCTCCATCATCTCAGCTATGGTCACCATTTCATCCAAAGACGGTGTGATCAAACCTGACAAACCAATAATATCTGCATTGTGCTCAACAGCCGCATCTAAAATAGCTTCCGGTGGCACCATCACTCCAAGATCAATAACTTCATAGTTATTACAGGACAATACTACCCCTACAATATTTTTACCTATGTCGTGCACATCACCCTTCACGGTGGCCATGATAATGACACCGTTATTGGTACTGGTATTACCGGTACGTCGTTTTTCCTCTTCAATGTAAGGCAACAAATACGCCACGGCTTTTTTCATTACACGAGCACTTTTTACCACTTGCGGTAAAAACATCTTACCGGCGCCAAACAAGTCCCCTACTACGTTCATACCAATCATTAAATTATTTTCAATGACCTCGATGGGCTTTTCGGCCAACACCCGAGCTTCTTCGGCATCGTCTTCAATAAACTCAGTAATGCCCTTTACCAACGCATGGGTAATACGTTCTTGCAAAGAACCTTCACGCCATTTTAATTTGTCGCTTTCTTTTTGTTCAATTGATTGCCCCTTTAAAGATTCAGCAAAATCTACCAATCGCTCGGCAGCATCACTGCGGCGATTCAGCACAACATCTTCAACACATTCTAATAAATCTTTTGGAATATCATCATAAATGGTCAACATGCCGGCATTTACAATGCCCATATCCATACCGTCTTTAATGGCATAATACAAAAAGACCGAGTGCATGGCTTCACGCACAATGTCATTACCACGGAATGAGAACGACATATTAGAAACACCACCGGACACCTTAGCGCCGGGTAGGTTTTCTTTAATCCATTTAGTGGCAGCAAAAAAGTCAACACAATAGTTATCGTGATCTTCTATGCCCGTGGCCACCGGGAAAATATTAGGATCAAATACGATATCCTGCGGGGCAAAACCCACTTTTTCGACCAACACCTGGTAAGAGCGTTTACATATATCAATACGGCGTTGGTAGGTATCGGCTTGGCCTTTTTCATCAAACGCCATAACCACCGCTGCTGCACCATACATATTAATAATACGTGCTTGCTCGATGAATTTTTCTTCCCCCTCTTTAAGAGAGATTGAGTTCACAATGGCTTTACCCTGTACACACTTAAGGCCTGCTTCAATGATTTCCCACTTAGAGGAATCGATCATAAATGGCACACGAACAATATCGGGCTCGGCTGCCAATAGATTTAAATAACGCACCATCGCCGCCACGCCATCCAACATGGCATCATCCATGTTGATATCAATAATTTGCGCACCGTCTTCCACTTGTACACGGGCAATATCTATTGCTGCCTCGTAATCTTCTTCTTGTATAAGGCGGGAAAATTTACGAGAACCCGTTACGTTAGACCGCTCACCTACGTTTACAAAACCCGTTAGGTCGTTAACCACTAGTGGCTCAAGGCCACTTAAGATCATGTCAGGAACGTTTTGAATACTCATTATTGTGCTCCCTTACTGGCCAATTCAGACAATATTTTTTCAGGTGAAAATTGATCAGGTAATTTTCTTGGGGGGTATTCATCTGCCAGTGCTTTTAAAGCAGCAATGTGCGCAGGCGTAGTACCACAACAACCACCAATAATGTTCACATGCCCTTGTTCTAAAAATGGGCGTACTTGCTCAGCCATCTCCGGCGCTGTTTGATCGTATTCGCCAAACTCATTGGGAAGGCCGGCATTTGGGTGTGCCGAGATCATGCAAGTGGCGTTTTTATCAAGCAATTTAATATGAGGCAACATATCGTCGGCCCCCAACGCACAGTTCAAACCTATGCTTAATAAGTTGCCATGCATTAAGGAGACCCAAAAGGCTTCAGCTGTTTGGCCAGACAACGTGCGTCCACTGGCATCGGTAATGGTGCCCGATATCATCACTGGGGTATCAAGGTTGCGCTCTTGTTTCATTTTTAATACTGCAAATAAAGCCGCTTTTGCATTCAAGGTATCAAATACGGTTTCGATCATAATAATGTCACTGCCCCCATCTATTAACGCGCACGCCGCGTCATAATAGGCGGTGACCAATTGATCAAAGGTGACCATGCGCATACCGGGATCATTCACATCGGGAGACATGGAGGCCGTACGGTTGGTGGGCCCCAAACAACCCACTACGTATCTTGGTTGCTCAGGCGTTTTTGCCGTCCAGCGGTCCGCGCTGCGACGAGCACATTGAGCCGACTGGTAATTTATTTGGTACACCGCTTTTTCTAAACCGTAATCGGCCTGTGCGATGGTTGTACCACTAAATGCATTGGTACTAGCAAAATCAGCGCCTATTGCAAAATATGAGTCATGTATTTCTTCAATCACGTCTGGACGTGTCATGGACAACAGATCGTTATTACCTTTTAAAGGACTTTTATGATCTTCAAAGTGCCCTTTACGAAAATCCGCTTCTTCCAAGGGATAGCCTTGAATGGATGTGCCCATGGCGCCATCAAGCACCATGATGCGCTTGGCTAGGATGTTATTTAACTCTGCTACTACCGAACGGCTCATTATTGATCCTGGAGACGTAAAAATGGCGCTCATTATAGCCAATAACCCCCTTGGCAGATAGTGAGAGACCTTCAAGCCCTACATGAATCAAACTCACCTAAAACCTTACTTTAGGTGAATTTTTTTAATTTAATGAATCAATAATCTGCCATTTTAGTTACAGTAGAGCCATCAACACTTAAATAGGCCCTCACATGTTAATTTACGATCTTTTATGGGTGTTATTTTTGGCCTTATTGGCGTTTGCATGGTGGACTGAACGGGGCATTATGCAATGGGCTTATGGTTACGTTAAAAAATACTGCACCGAGCACGACATACAGCTACTGGATGACAACATTCAGCTGACTAGCATGCGTTTGAAAAGAAATAGCGATGGACGCTTAAAAATATGGCGCTGCTTTAAGTTTGAATTTACCTCAACGGGCGAACAACGATATACAGGTAAGATAGAGGCTCTGGGCAGCCGTATTTTACAAATTGAACTTGATCCATTTAGAATCGACTAATGCAGGGCTTTAAGTAACTTAGATCGAGTGTTTTTTTGTATACCCTCAGCCCTCAAAAGAACTAAGGGCCGTAATGCACTAGATATTACACTCCTACTTAACGCAATAATGTCAAAACAGGCATACCCCAGATCACTGCCACCCAAAACCGTAAACTGCCAAACTAACCCCGCAAAAACTTGAACTTCAGCGGTATCACTCCATGCAACTAAAGCCCCTATTCGAGCTTCTTTAATTTTCTTTTCCAGTGATACACATGCATCAAGTGAATCCCCGCTTTTAATATCGAACACCCCAGATACACCCTCTTCGCTTGAAAGACCATCTTGATGCGAGAATAATGATGACATCAACATCTACAATCCACGGCAATAGCGCCCTCACAAACAATAAACCCATAAGTAGCACACAAATAGACACTTAATTAAGTTATCAAACAAGCACAACCTAGACTAAGCTTTACAACATAAATGCACTAAAATGACATGTGAGCGTTAATGGGCTACTCACTCGCTGGCCAACTGCGCCTCCTTATAATCATCCCCTTGGTTTTGGCCTCTCTATATTCAAAAGCCACCCCTGTAACCATTATCAATGACCCAACCAGTCACCGACTATCCACTGAAGTAGAGTTTCTATTTGATGAAAGCCAAAACCTACAAATAGATGAGGCATTTAACGCCGACAACTGGACTGGCATAACCAGCAGCAATATTAACTTCAGCTTTCGCCCAGAAGCTTTATGGTTAAGGTTCTCAATACAAGCTACTCGTACCGATGAATACATCATTCACATTCCTTACCCCCTAATAGACTATTTAGACAACTACAGTTTCGTCAATAACGAAGCACTACCCGCTATCTTAACCGGAGACGCCCGTAATTTTGACACTCGAAAAACAAACTACATTGACTTTGTTTTTCCATACACTTTAAATCAAGGGGACATATTAACTGTATATTTGCGGGCAGCCAGCAGTGGCGCACTGGACATTCCCATCGATTTTATAAGTAAAAAGTCATTTAATCAGAAAGAGCACTCCAATACTTTTTTCAGGGGATTTGTAAGCGGCATATTATGGTTAATGTTACTTTATAACTTTTTCATTTATGCAGCAATAAAAGACCGAGTTTACTTATTTTATGTAATCCATATTTTTGCCTGCATGGTGACATCTTACGCATATGACGGCGCCGCGTTTCAATATATCTGGCCCAACAACCCTGCGCTTAACGATTTCATATTCCCCATATTCAATGGCTTAATACAGGTTACTAGCATTATATTTATGCTGGAGTTACTTCAATTATTAAAAATTAAAACCTGGTATCGGACGTATTTTTTGGGACTACTAAGTATCGTGTCTTTTTTTCCAGTACTTGGTGCCATCCTTCCCTACTCAAAAATTGTTCCTGTAGAAGTTGTCTTTTCATTACTAGTAAACGCATCATCATTAATGATAGGACTACATTTATCGTTTAAAGGAAATAAATCCGCACAATATTTTACTGTTGCAGTCACATTATTCATGGTGGGACTAGTCAGTAGCAACTTAAAAAGCTTTGGCTTACTGCCTAACAACTTTTTCACGCAGCACGCCTATCAATTAGGGTTCTTTATAGAAATGGTTGTATTATCACTGGCCTTAGCACAAAAAATTGACTCTGCAAAAAAGAAACTTATCCACGCGCAAAATGACAATATTGTGAATCTAAATAGATACAAGGAACTGTATAGTGAATCTGTCTCTGGAAATTTTCAAATTAAAATGTCAGGTAAAGTCATGTCAGTTAACCGTGCATTCTGTGAAATTCTAGGTTTCTCATCTATTGAACAATTAATGAAATCTGACATCTCAAATGACATCACTAGCATCTCAGTAGACCAAAGCGTGCCCGAAAAATTAATTGAAATAATGAAAGTTAATGGCGAGCTTGTAGACTTTGAAGATAAGGTAAAACACATCACCGGAAAAACTGTATGGGTTTCACTGTCTATGCGCCCTGTGTTTAGCCACGACAATAAAATAGAATATTTCGAGGGCTCTATGATTGATATCACTGGGCGCAAAGAAAATGAATACTTAAAAGAACAAGCTCTTAAAGATAAAATGAATTCCTTAGAGCAATTAACAATTGGCATTTGTCATGAGCTTAACACACCACTTGGATCCTCCATTACGGGCCTTAGCCATATTAAAGACCTAATAAGTAACCTAGCTCATTCATACGAGGATAAAAAGCTGACCCGCGCCATATTCCAAGACATCTTATCAGAGGAAGTGGAGTCAATTGAACTTACGGAAGAAAACCTACTTCGAATCAGAACATTACTACAACAGTTTAAGCACATATCGGTCAGCCAAATCGACTATCAATCATCAAGTGGCAACCTACTAAACACCCTAGAGATGGGTATAGAGCGAAATAAACAAACCATTAAGAACATGAACGTTCACGTCACTATCGATTGCCCAGAAACATTAGAATTATCAAGTTACCATCAAGCCATTAGTGAAGTTGTGTATCAATTAGCCAGTAACAGCTTAGCTCACGGTTTCTCACATAATGATCATCACAACATTTACATTTATGCACAAAAAAATGAACACACAATAGAAATAGAGTATCGAGACAATGGCTCAGGATTGTCACTTAAAGGTGAGGAAGAGTTATTTAACCCCTTCTACACGACTATGCGCGGCAGTCAGGGGAAAATCGGTTTGGGCATGTACTTAACGTACAACATTATCACCCAGCTTTTAAACGGAAATATTGACGTTAAGACTGCCGATACCGGCCTATGCTTAAGAATTTCATTCCCTATCTAGGCTAGGCGCCACTCGCAACGTTAATCTAAACCCTATACTCATTCCCCCACTATTGGCCCTTTAATAGCCCCACTAGCACTTTTTACGCGCGAATGATGCTTTGCCAGACATACAATCCCCTAGTAAATTAACATTTACTGCATCACTAACATGCCCAGCAACAACACCAGTTACAGGCTTAAATATACCTGTAAGGCCCAATAACCACGCTAATAGGTGTTTTTACACCTATTAAAGCCTTGCAGCCTTTACTTTGCATCAATAAGTGCAATAATTACTATTATGCTTAATATCATGCATAACAGGCGCAAAAACACTTATTATGAAGAAGCCTCATCAAACCACCGAACAAGCCGTATCATCCATGCTTAATCGCATTTCACAAGCAGGCAGAAAACAGCGGCTAGCAAACAACACATCACAAACGGATCAGTCCGAAATTGCGGGCATCAGCGTAAAAGCCCTTCAAAAAATTGAGGCCAGTGAAGGCGGCAACAGCTCAGTACTCTTCAAATACCTACATTCATTAGACTTGCTTGGGTTGCTCTATACCGCGCTGCCCGATCCATCAGAGCTAACACCCATAGAAAAGTTTGAAATACAAAAAAAGAACATAAAAATCCGTGCTTCAGGTAAATCAAAAGGGGCTCACGCTACGCCAGCCCACAAACACAAATCAGGCAACAATCACATTAAATGGGGAGACGAAACATAATGTCTATTAAGCTCGCCAAGGTACGGTTATGGGGAACTGATATCGCGGTTATCAGCTGGAATCAATCAGGCCAATTCGCAGATTTTCAATACACCCCCGAGTTCATCGCGTTTGGTATTGAAGTCGCCCCCTTAACAATGCCTGTCAGAAAAGAACCCTACCGCTTTACCGCACTCTCTTTTGAAACGTTCAAGGGCCTGCCCGGCATGCTGGCCGATGTACTGCCTGATAAGTACGGTAACGCCATCATTGACCAATGGCTAATCAAAGAGAAACGCTCGCCCGATAGTTTTAATCCTGTAGAGCGTCTTTGTTACATAGGCACTCGGGCCATGGGCGCATTAGAGTTTAGCCCAACCACCTCTCCTACTGAGTTAGGCAACAGCCAAGAGCCCATTGAAATAGAAAAAATAGTAAACCTTGTAAACAAAGTAATGAACTCAAAAAATTATGAATTAACAACCGCAGAGCTGGGCACTGAAGAGATGGCGCACATATTACAAGTGGGCACTTCAGCAGGAGGCGCTAGAGCCAAGGCGATTATTAACTGGAATCAAAATACCGGCGTCATTGTGGCTGGACATAAAAAACCCACCAAAGGGTTTGATAGCTGGTTAATAAAATTCGACGGCATAAATGAAAATAGCGACAAAGAATTAGCAGACCCCAAAGGGTTTAGCCGCATTGAATATGCTTACCACCTACTAGCAACACGTGTAGGCATCAATATGTCAAAATGTCGATTACTTGAAGAAGGCGGTCGCGCACATTTCATGACAAAGCGATATGACCGTATTAATGGAGAAAAAATCCACAAAAGCAGCCTATGCGGCATTGGCCATTATGACTTCAACATGAGAAATGGCACATCGTACGAGCAATTAATAGTTGCAGGTCAAGAATTACAATTGAACAAATCTGAAATAGAGCAACTGTTTCTGCGTATGGTATTTAACGTGGTCTTTAGAAACCAAGATGATCACACAAAAAATACAGAATTCTTAATGGATAGAAATGGCGTTTGGCGCCTAAGCCCCGCATTTGATATCACTTATTCATATAACCCAAAAGGTGATTGGACATCTACTCACCAAATGACAATAAACGGAAAAAATACCGACTTCGAATTAGAAGACTTACTGCAAGTAGGCAAGCTTGCTGGCATCAGTAAACACAAGTCCAAAACCATAATTAACACTGTACTCACCGCTAAACAAGACTGGCCAGAATTAGCAAAAATAGCAGAAATCAACCCCATAATAATAAAATCCATTAGCCGCGACTTTAGACGTTTTTAGCCTTCAGGTAATAGGCTATTATCGACAACGAACTTGACGAGCAAGACGAAAAATTAAACCTCACACGCCAGCCTCATTACATTGACTGCGGGGGCGCCTAAACACACGCCCTCGCTATGAGTGTTTTGATGTTTTTTATACCCCCAAGCACCCTGAGACTGCATGGACTGCATGGACTGCATGGACTGCATCACTGATAAATCATAAAATAATTAGCAATAACAAACCAAATCACCAACAAACACACAGGCTATTATGTTTTATCATCTACACTTAAAATAGTAGTTTTAAGATAGGGACAGGCTTGTGCTTAAAGTCATATTAGCGGGTATTATCTTTACATTCGCTATAAGCAGCCACGGCGAGGATGACTGGCGCTTTTCAGGTTTTGCCTCCCTAGGGGCTGGACGGATTTATGGCGATGACCAAAAAGCGCTAGATTATGAAAACGAATGGTCGTTTAACTCAGACACTGTATTAGGTTTACAGCTTGATAAAGAACTATCAGAACAATGGGGCTTTACTGGGCAGTTAGTGGCCAATGGATTCAACTATACAGGGGATGACATTTACACCCCAGAGCTTGAATGGCTACTATTACGTTTCGAACCCACCGGAGACATGCAGTTTCGTTTTGGCCGCATACGCAACCCTTTATATTATTACTCGGCCACGCTAGAGGTAGGCTTCACATATCCTTGGGTACGCCCATCCGCAAACACTTACCCTTCCTTTGCAGACCCACTTAAACACCTTGATGGTATCGATTTCATCTACAGTACCAGCCATGGGGATATGGACATTGAATACCAATTAATTGCTGGGCGTTCGGAGGCAATATTTTATGACTTAGATATAACCAACCACTCTATTTATGGCGCCAACATTACAGCCAACTGGTCTAATTTTATGTGGCGTATTAATACTGAACATTTACAAGTATCTATATTAGCACCCACCGCAGCCCCATTAAAAGAAGGTTTCAAAAGTGCTGCAGCAAGCGTTTCAGCACTGAGCGCGCAAGCAGAAGAGGACTTCCTATATATATCAAACAACCTTGAGTCCAAACACAAAAAAGTAAGATACTTATCAGCAAGCTTTATGTGGGAGCCTGACTTATGGGTATTCATGACAGAAGCCATGTACTTTAACAATGAAGACAATAATTTCTCTAATGATGCCACCGGATTTTACATATCACTTTCTTATCAATTTGGCGCTTACACACCCTATATATCATACGGTGAATTCCACAATGAATTTGCTGACGGCATAGCGAATAAAATCAAAGAAACGGAAGCCTTAATACCTATTACACCGGGAGGCTCTGCACTGGATGATCTGCGCGCAATAACGACCGCTCTTGTTAATGATTTTGATACTGAACAAGAATCGATCGTTTTAGGGATTAGATATGACATCCATGAGCAAGCCAATATAAAAATAGAAGTTGAATATTTTAACTTTCTAAAAAACACATCTGGAATGTTCACCGTAAACAACGCTCTAGCTGACAACCCTGATGATGGTTTAATGACATCACTTGTCATCGATGTGGTGTTTTAATATGAGACGTACACTCAATAAAACCCAGTGGAAAGCACTCATACAAAACAGTGTATTTTCAGGGATAATGGTAATTGCTTCACTTTTATCGGTTAATATTCAAGCCGATATTGTTGTTGTTGTGAACCCAGAAAACCCTATTCATACACTAAGTAAAAAAGACATACAGAGATTATTTTTAGGGCGCATGCACAAATTTCCAGATTCAGACATGAAAGTTGAACCCATTGATAACTCAGAAAAAAGTGATGACTACGAAAATTTTTACTCCAATGTAATTAACATGAATAAATCAAAACTAAAACGTTACCGCGCACACTACTTATTCAGTGGAAAAGGCCGATTACCCACACAAATTAAAAGTGCACTAAGTATTCTTCAGTACGTATCTTCCACCAAAAATGCCATTGCATACATTAACAAAAGCCAGGTCACCGAAAAAGTTAGAGTGGTGTATTCTAACTAACAACACCATAGCAGCAGAATAAAAAGTCAATCACGCCAATACTTATAAAAAATCCCTGACCAGCATAAAACAAGCCCATTCCAAAATACAAGATTCTCTGAATTCAGTTTAATGCAATACTACCGATTTAAATGATTAAAATAACACCAATAAAACCATGCTAACTGTAAAATTCTGAGATAACCGATTTAAGTATTTCCATATTAATAGGTTTTTTAATATAGTGATCCATACCCGAATCTAAACAGCGCTCTTTATCTCCGTCCATCGCATTTGCTGTAACCGCTATTATTGGCACCCGACCTTTTTCACCCTCAAGCTTTCTAATATTTTGGGTTGATTCAAATCCATCCATGACCGGCATTTGGCAATCCATCATAATCATTGCGTAATCATTTTGTGAGGCAAGCTTTAAACCCTCCTCACCGTTATTGGCCGTATCCGTGTGAAATCCAAGTCTATTTATGAAAGCATTTAAAATCATTTGATTTACATTATTATCTTCTACTATCAGCACCTTTTTAACATTTTCAATAGCCAATGGCTTAGTTGATACACTCACATTTTCTTGCATGCCAGCACGTAGCGGGCTATTAAAAATAAAACGGGCGCACAAACCACCTTCTTCGCGGTTTCGTAATTCAATTTTTCCGCCCATGGCTTTGGCAATGCTATTGCATATTGGCAAACCTATACCCATACCTTGATGCTGGCGATTAAACGAACCATCTATTTGATGAAAAGGCTTAAGCGCATCATCAATAGAATCCTCATTAATACCTGGTCCATCATCCTCAATTACAATACTAATTTGAATAATTTCTTTATTATCTACATTGCTATTCTTAGGTATACGCAACATGCCTTTGGTATCATGTGCCTCTAAGCGAACATGCACACAACCTTGCCCGGAAAATTTAATTGCATTGCCAATAAGGTGGCGTAACACGTGAGCGATACGATTTAAATCGGCATTAATCAAGCCCGCAGGCAGCTGATCATCAATCGCAATGCTCAAGCCTTTCATTTGATAATCGTTTGTAAAAATTAGAATGATTTCATCGAGTGATTTTTGCAATGAGAATACAATAGGTTTGATGTGTACCTTGCCAGACATCATACTGGTGAATTCTAAAATGTCGTCAATGGCGGTTGTAATACTTAATTCAGACAACTTACAGGCGTCTAGCAATACTTGCTGCTTAACCGTGGGCTCTGTGTCTTCTAATAATGAGATGGCGCCAGAAATACCATTAATGGGCGTTCTTAGCTCATGACTCATAGTCGCTAAAAATATTTCTTTTAATTTATCGCTTTTATTAATAGCCACTAACACGGTTACAGAAATAATCCAGGCCAATGCCACCAACGCCACTATAAGTACGGAACCCAATACGGCAGCAAGTTGATTGGCAGACCTCATTTGTTCGTTAGTATTACCTAAGGCAACCACATATTGGTTTTTAAGCTGCTCTAAAATTTGATCAAGATGATTATCAAGCTGAAGCCTGAGGTAGTTTACTTCCAAAGATTTATCTTCATAGAGACGGGGCTTCTCAGGGTTATTAATAAGTACATCAGCCACCTCTTTGGCCGATTTAAAATAACCGTCAAATTGAACTTTAAGGTCTCTGGTCAATTCAATTGTGGTTGGATCTAGCTCATTGATAACGTCAATACGACTGCTGAACTGCTTAGCGGTGCTGTAAGTTTCTTCCAATAAAAACTCATGCTCCAGCACCAAGGCCGTGGAGATATTATCATGTACATCACGAAGACCCTGCTTTAACACTGAAAACTGCTCTAATACGGGAAACTTAACAGTATGCAACTGCGATATGCTGTCTTCATGCTTTTGCGCAACAGAAATGTTAAAAAGCAGGTAACCCAAAAACCCCAAGCCGCCTAATAGCGCAATGGTCATAATATACAGTCGAATTTTTTGGTTATTAGGGTTACTCATACCGCTTAAATAGACTTAAAACACATAACATTACCATCAGCTAAACTCTTTTAAGCGTAGCAGTATTTGGGTATTCAAACGTAATTTATATGGAATGCAATCAACCGCTACCTACATAAATCGCAGGCACAAAAAAACCGCCATATGAGCGGTTTTTAAAAATAAATGGCGGTGAGGGAGGGATTCGAACCCTCGAAACCTTGCGGTTTACACGCTTTCCAGGCGTGCTCCTTCGGCCACTCGGACACCTCACCTAATATCACTTGCTTCGCCCATAGGCTTAACAAGGCCGCGTATTCTACTTACCAAGATTACAAATGCAAGTAATTAGTTGATTTATAAGCACTAAATCCAATTTTTTACATAAGAATCCAAAACTACGCTTGGTGTTTTAAGCGCTACCTGGGCTGTTCCAATATACAGAAATGCCACGATTGAACCCGATTCACTCACATCAAATGCCTGTTTTACCTGTGGTGTGTACGCCATGTCGCCAGTGCGCCAAATTGACGAGTAACCTAGAGCGCTGATGGCCACCTGCATATTCTGCACAGCCGCCCCCACCGCCAATAACTGTTCACTGGCTGGAATTTTTGTATCAAGCTGCGGCTCACATACCACCACTATCATTAAAGGGGCACGCAATGGCATCGCCAGACATTTATCGAGCTTACTTTGTGGACACCCTGGTTGAGCACTTGCCACTTGGGCAAACACTTCTCCTAACTTATTACGCGCTAGATCTTTCACCACATGAAAACGCCAGGGCTTAAGGCGGCCATGGTCTGGGCCACGTAATCCACACCGCATTATTTGTTCTAATTCTGCCTCATTTGGGGCAGGTGCGGCTAATTTCCCACAGGAAACCCGCGTTTGAAGCAATTCAATTGTTGTATTCAAGTTCCCACCTAATATTTAACCGTTTTTTAATCTAAACTGAATTGATAGCTGGCCTTGCACATAGGGCTCTCAGCGTATTAAATAGCGGGTCCGATTACGCACAATTAAAGCCAAGAAATACTGATCGTTAATGAATGAAGCCCTAAAAAATACGCCACAAAACCCCATGCATGAATTTTATTCACGCAGTGTTGGTTTCATTGCCTGCTCTGTCATGCTGGGTTTGGCTCATCATCAAAACATATGGAGCTTTCATCACACTGAATTCATCATTGTTGCATTATTCTACCCGATACTGGCGCTTCTCATTAGTAAAAAGGTGCCGGCGCACAAAGAACACTTAAGACTTCCATTTCTTATTCTAGTGGATGCTATATTTGTTGGGATTTTAATGGCTTATATGGAGTTTGCGATTTTACCCAGCATCCTTTTTGGCATTATTGTAAATACATCCTCTATTGTCTTGGGCCGCTTTAGTATTTGGCTGGCGTGCGTACTTTGCTTGGCCATAGGCGGCTACCTTGGCACGCTCATTGTTGGATTTAGGTTTACTCCACAAGCCCCTTTAATAATTGAAATCATAGTTGCATTGGGACTTGCCACTCACTTAGCCGTTACCGGTTATTTAGCGGGCAAACAAACTAAGTTATTAGAATTTCTGCACATAAATATTAAACAACAAGAACAAAAACACAAACATTTGGCCAACCAAGTTTCTAAGTACATATCACCACAAATATTAGAGTCTATATTTTCGGGTAAACAAGATGTACGCCTGCAAACACAGCGCAAAAAATTGGTGGTTTTTTTCTCAGACATTAAAGGCTTCACGTCCCTTTCTGAGCAAATTGAGTCTGAAGTATTAACCGACCTACTTAATAACTACCTAACCGAAATGACCAATATAGCCATTAAGTACGGAGGCACCATAGACAAGTATATTGGCGACAGCATTATGGTGTTTTTTGGCGACCCAAAAACCCAAGGGGCTAAAAAAGATACACTGGCCTGTGTGGCCATGGCCATTGAAATGCGTAAACACATGAAAGTATTAAGACAGAAATGGCGCTCACAGGGAGTGAAAGACCCGTTAGAAATACGCATGGGAATTAATACAGGCTATTGCACTGTGGGCAACTTCGGCACCGAATCTCGCATGGATTACACCATTATTGGTAAAGAAGTGAACATGGCTAGCCGCCTTGAAAGTGCCGCCGATTCAAATGAGATATTATTGTCATATGAATCTTACGCCCTTATTCAAGACAAAATTATCTGCCGTGAAAAAGGCCGTATTAGCGCCAAAGGATTTTCCCGCCCAGTACCGGTTTACCAAGTGGTCGACTTTAGACACAACCTTGCCGCCAAAACCACCTTTGTGGAACACGAGCTACCGGGTTTCTCTATGTACATGGACACCAACAACATCAACAATTACGACCGTGAGCGCATTGCCAAAGCCCTAGAGCAAGCGGCAAGTAAAATTAAAAACCAGAACAAAATGTCGAGCTAATATTGAAACCAACCTCTCCTGCGCCCACCAGTCGTAAATTAGTGCTGGGGATCATGGTCATTTTGGCTTTATGGCTGGCCGCCTTACTGATATTTGCCAGTTGGTTTCAGGGACGCTACATTCATGCTTACACCGAATATTCCCCTGAATTCCTAAAGGCCAGCTATACCGAGCAATGGTTTCGCCAACTTACCGCATTGCTCCCTCCTAAAACAACGGCCTCACGGGTGATTCAGTTTTGGCAACCTGATTGCCTATGTAACCGCTTCGCTCGCCGCCATGCGTTAAGCGCCACGAATATCGCTAAAGAATTAAACATAGAACATATCACCATTATTCCACAAAGCGCTAAACACACACTGACCTCACTGCAAATCCTTAACCCCAACACTAAAATCATCACGCTTGCGCCTAAGTTACTGGCTAAGTGGCCCTCTAGCCCCACATTATTGATTGAGGGCCCCCTTGCTCAACTCCTTTACTTTGGCCCTTTGGGGTTTGGCGCTTTTTGCAGCCAATCCAGCACCAGCATTATCGATGGCCAACTAAGAAGTCTACAACCAAGGCCCTTTTATAATGTTATTGGTAAAGGTTGCTTTTGCCCCTGGAAATAAGCAAAACATAACAAACCATGCCCCCCCCGCTCGGGAATTGAGCTAACCTTTATGTAAGGCAGCTAAATCCCAAAGAACAGCACAGAAACCGCGGGCACTATGCATCAATCAAACTACCAAAGCCTGGTACGAATAGGCCGCAGCCTCATCAGTGAGCGCAATATCACGCGCCTGTGCGAACTGATTTTAGACGAAGCGCAAAAGCTCACTGGAGCGGATGGAGGCACCCTCTACCTTGCTAACACCCAACCTTGCACCGCGTTAAATTATTCCATCGTACACAGCCACAGCCTTAATTTCCGCCTGATTGCTGAGCCTGGCAAGTCCATGTTTCCGCCCATTCCATTATTTGCCGATAATGGCGGCATTAATCAGCACCACGTGGCTGCCTTTACCGCTCACGCTAAAACCCTTATCAATATTGAAGACGCCTACGATGATACACAATTTGATTTTTCAGGGGCCAAAAAGTTCGACAAGGAAAACCATTACCGCACTCAATCTATACTGGCCGTACCCTTACTTAATGATATGAACCAGCTAATCGGTATGCTGCAATTGATCAATGCTATCGATGAAACAACGGGGGAAATATGTAAGTTTGATGAAAGTGTTGAGCCCATGGTCACGTCCTTGGCCTCTTTTGCTGCCGTAGCCATTGAAAACCGCACTGTTAGCGATAGCCAAAAAGCCTTACTGGTGGAATTAGCATCCACCAACGACACCCAAGAAATTATTGAACGTATTTTAAATGAAGCCAAGGACCTTACCCACAGTGAGGGCGGCACCTTATATTTAATGGACAATGAAAACCCAGCAAGACCCCAGCTTAAATTTGAAATCATCAACAACGACAAACTTAATATCCATATGGGAGGAAAAGACGGCACACCTATTCCTTTTCCGTGCATTCCTCTCACGGAGCAAGACGGTTCTTTAAACGAACACAATGTGGCCGCTTATAGTGCCAACACAAAAGAAGTGGTGAACATTCCAGATGTCTATTTGTCGCAAGATTTTGACTTTTCAGGGGCCCGAAAATTTGATGAACAAACCCACTACCGCACAAAAAGCGTATTAACCCTGCCCCTGTTAAATCATCAACAAGATGTCATAGGGGTATTGCAACTAATTAATTCCCGCCATCCCGATACCGACCACGTCATTCCGTTTTCAGATCGCTACGTCCCCTTATTAAAAGGCTTAGCTCTGTATGCCGCGATTGCTTTAAACAATCAAATATTAGTACAAGATTTAAAAAATTTACTGGATGCCTTCATTCGCGCCATCGCCAAAGCCATCGATGCCAAAAGCCCTCACACCAGCGGGCATTGCCAGCGAGTGCCATTGATTATGGAAATGATTGCACAGGCTTGTTGCGAAGATGACGAGCTATTTGACAGCTTCAACTTAGACGATGATGGCTGGTATGAACTTAGGGTCAGTGCTTGGATGCACGACTGTGGCAAACTGGCCACCCCCGACACCGTACTGAATAAAGCCACCAAACTGCATAAAATGCTAGATGGCTTAGCCACCGTAGAAACCCGCTTCGCAACCCTTAAGCAAACAAAGAAAGTTGAGTTTTTAAGTGCCCTAATTACCCAGCCTGAGTTAAAAGACTCTTTAACCGCGTCTTATGAAGCCTGTATTGCAGAGATTGATTCTGACCTAGAATTTGTACGAGTAAGTAATAAGGGTGGCGAATTCATGCAAGAGGAGTCTAAACTGCGCATAGAGAAAATTGCAAAAATACAATGGATCGATGCCAACGGAGAGCATCAAGCCATGCTCGATGAAGGTGAGATATACAATTTATGCATAGAGCGCGGCACTCTCACCACAGAAGAGCGCCAAATCATTAACAACCACATGACCGTCACCATCGATATGTTAGAGGAACTGCCCTTCCCTAAAAATTTACGTCAAGTACCTGAGTATGCAGGAGGCCACCACGAAAAGATGAATGGCTCGGGCTTCCCTAAAGGCTTAACTCGAAATCAAATGTCTATACCCGCACGAATGATGTCCATTGCCGATATTTTTGAAGCCCTTACAGCCAAAGATCGACCATACAAAGACCCCATGAAAATAAGCCTGTCGCTAACCATAATGAAGCGCATGGTCGAAGATGAGCACATTGACCCGGACTTATTTCAATTGTTTGTGAAAAGTCGCGTATGGGAAAAGTATGCCAAACAAGTATTATCACCCGACCAACTAGACGTCACCGATGTGACGCCCTATTTAATCCAGCCCGCTCAAAAATCAGCCGCAGGCAGCGCTTAACATAACACTGCAAACCTCAGTTCATTTCGCCGGTCATAGCCACGACTGCAGAATGATGCAACCCCGCTAAATCAACAACAAGGCGCATTTAGGTCGTCAGGCTGCTTGAATGGCATAAGAGTTCCGCAGTCAGGGAATATTCCAAAGTGAGTATCCCAAGTACCATAAAATTCAAAATGCTCTTTAAAACGAGTTTGCTCTAACATCCTGTAAGTATTACCACAAACAGCAAACATTTTACCGGTTTCCATTTTATGATGGCCATCTAACGAAAAGTAATACGGACTATGCTCTACATTGCCCTTATACATAACGGCTTGACCGTAATCTTCACACGCGCCTTCTAGCTCATCAATTTTAAATAAGCGATAGGTGGCACTGTAAAAATTCATGTGACCAATTTTTTCTTCAAGCTTACTATTCTCTATGGTCAAGACCCTGTCTTTAACCAATCTAGGGTCTGTAAACCCTGCGTGCTGGCAATACTCTAAGAAATCCCTCCAATAAAGGGCACCACTTAAACATTCACCATACAAAACCTCATCTTTAACCAAGGCCTCAGGGATACGACGATCACAATAAACGTCGGAAAAGTACATTTCACCACCGGGCTTTAATAAACGATGTGCCTGCTTTAAAACGGCTTGTTTATCTTGTACAAGATTAATCACACAATTTGAAACAATAAGGTCAAAAAAGCCTTCCTCAAATGGCAAATCTTCCAACTTATCTATGTCACCTTGAATAAATTGAACGTTAGTTTTTTTAAAACCAAAAATATCTGCGTGAAAGTCTTGGTACTCTCGAGCCACCGCTAACTGCTCAGGTGTCATATCCAAACCCACCACTAAGCCTTCTTCTCCCACCATTGCAGACAATGCATATACGTCACGTCCTGCACCACAACCTAAATCCAATATCTTAAGGCCCTGCAACTGCTCTGGCAGTACTAAGCCACAACCGTAATAACGCATCATGACTTCATCGTGTACTTTTGACAAAATAGGTTTTAAAAATTCAGGCATACCCTCATCGGTACAGCAAGCATTGGTCTGCAGGTCATCTGAACTCTTTAATACCTGCCCATAATAGTCTTTTACCGATTCCAGCATTTGCATTACCTATTTATTTTTAAACATTGAAACTACGACCACTGTAACCACGTTTAGTTCTGGGCAGAAAGCCCAAAGACATAGAATTAACGGCCTTTGTTATTCAACTTTTTTGCCAATAATAATATGGCCTTCTTTAAATACAGCCGCTCACTTTTTGTCATAAGGCTTTCTGGGTTCACATAAAGCGACCTTTCAAACACATGCCGAATAGTGGTTATTTCTGCCTTCAAATTGGGATTATAGGCGACTGCTTGTTCACTCATGTGCGACAAGCTAGTACTTGGTAAAACGTTAATACCCGATTTTTTTAACTGTGCTTTGTAAAGAGCCAATACCCTTTGTTCATTTGATAAACGTGTGCCTTTAAAGTCTATAAACATAAACAAAAAACCTATGGCCAGCACAGAAAAGAAACACCCCAGCAAAACCAAAATCAGCTCAAGTTCGCTTCGTTTACCAAACACTCCATCAAGTAACTTTTGCTGTGCCCCTCCCTTATAGCTGAGCATCCAATCATTCCAATAGTAATTAAAGGCATTCATTTGATCACGAATAGATTTTAACCAGGGTAAACTGGTTGAAAAACCCACAAATTCTCTCTGCACTGCCTGTTCCAAACCTTGCTCTATCCTTTCGGGGGCGACCCAGCCCGTTGGATCTATTTTTTGCCAGCCCCTACCTTCTTGCCAAATTTCCACCCAAGCATGGGCATTGTATTGATATACCGAATAATAGTTGGCTACTGGGTTTTCTTCTACGCCTAAATAACCCACCACCACCCTTGCTGGCACACCCACAGAGCGCATTAAGTACACTAGACTGCCCGCGAAATGTGCACAAAAACCCTTTTGAGATTTAAACAGAAATTCATCTATGGTGTTTTCCGAATCCAACTCACCCGGACTTAACGTGTAATAAAACTCATTGCCATTAAAAAATAGTCGCAAGGCTTGAGTGAAATCATCAACACTTTGAAATTTATCTTTTAATGCCCGTGCGAACGCTTGGCTACGCTCATTGCCTTGGGCAGGTATTTGTAAATATGCGCTTGATGCAGGTGCACCTAAAGACTCTTTTTGGGAACCTGCCTTAAGATTGGAGATAACCGAATACTGATACTGACTACGAATAGCGTGTTGAGATACGAGTCTGCCATCCTCACTGAGACCCACATTCGCTGTTTTAGGGCGAGCGGCACCTAAAGAAAACAGCCAGTTTTCATCATGGGGCTCAAGTAAGACCTCATACCCAATAAAAACGTCTTCTGAACTATTTTTACCGACTCTATTTGAATTCCAGTTTATTTCTGGTCGATAACGCTGATTCCAGCTTTCCCCATCAAAATAATCCAACACCAATGCACGCCAATATTGATCTTTTAAAGGCGGCACCACTGAGTTAAAACGAACTCTAAAGGCTAAATCATCACTTTTACCCAACTGTGCTATCTGGCCTGGCGACATGGAGTCTGACAAACCAATAACACCATCACTGGTGGGGGTATTAAGTACCCATAAAGGCGCCAACCTAGGCAATACAAAAAATAAAAATGCGGCCAGCGGCAATGCCTTCAAAAATAATGATAGAGCTTGCCAGTGAGCGTTATTGACTCTTAAATTCTCATTACCACTTTCATGCTTAGGAATAACCGACTGATTTATGGTGATCTGCGTGGTAAGAATTACCAGCGTAATTGCAATGACCCACAAATAATCTAATGGCCCGCGCTCAAATAGAAAGTGCAACCCTATTAACAAAAAACATAAAAATAATAAAACATAACTGTCACTGCGCTTTTCAACCTCTAAGGGTTTTAACGCGAAACCCGCAACCAATAAAGACACCATACTTTCAATACTTAAATCACGCCCATACGTTAAATAGATACCCGTGAACCCCAGCAAAACCAGCCCCCCTTTAATACTCCAGTGGGGACTGGCTAATCGTCCATAATGAATACCCGCGCGCCACAACAGACTGCCAACCGCACCAAGAACAATCCATATCGGCAGGCGATCAAAGTGCATATGAAGTGTCAACAATAGGCTGAGCGCTAAAAATACTAGGGCACGGTTTGATAAGATTACATTCTTCATGGCGCCGCCTTTTTTGCGAATGCATCAACACCGTGCAACGCTAAAGCAGTAAGACAGGTTTGCTGGTGTACGTCACCACGTCCACTTGGAATACTAAGACCAGGCAAACTTAATCCATACTCACGATTCTCGTCATGGGAGCGCACAACCCAACCGCATAATATTTGTAAACGATGCTCCATTTTATAACCCGGTAATGCATCCCAATCCAACCAATGACCCTGGGCCTGTGGTTGTTCAAACTCTTTTGTCAACAATTGGTTTGTTTTTGCATACTGACGCCATGCCACATGTTTTAAGGAATCCCCATTTTGATACACTCTAAAACCTCTAAAATCATCCATACCCCGACTAACAATCTGTTGAGCTGTCTCGGTACCAGCTTCTGTTTGGCCTACGTATTGGTAAGGTGTAAATAAAGGAGAGGGATAAACAACACCTTCGAAATCAAGTTTAATCCATGTCCAACAGGTGAATAAGCCAACTGGGTAAACACTAAACAGAGTTAATCTTGGCACGGTTAATCTGCCGCGAGCTTGTGTTTTAAATTCAAGTTGAGTGGCCAGCCTTGATTCAATGGGGGTTAAAACTGCAGCGTGTTCGCGATTGAAACCCAACATAAGCCCATCTTTAATTTTCTTAGCACTGTGCGTCAAATTTAAATGCAACACAGTAGCATTACCACTAAATACAGGCTCACCATGCTTAGCAGTAATCACTAAACCGGCCATATTTTGGAAAGTCACCACTATACTGGTAATAAATATGCTCATTAACAAAACACTAAAACTAAAGATCAAATTATTTTGATAATTCACACCATTTACAAACATCAATGTAATTAATGCCAGAAATAAAAGCCCCATTTTGCTGGGAATAATATATATACGTTTTTGAGTTAAGGTAATACTTTTAGAGGTGGGCGAACGTCTGTCTAACCACCCTCCTAACCAAGAGTGATAGCGTTTTTTTATCCTCCCCCTAACACTCCTTGTGTTATTTTTGCTATTAAGGCTTTTCACAAAACACTGACTTTTTCGAGTATTTTTTTACACACCTGTCCACTTTTATCACGTACCGAATCTTCAAGGCGGTGCTCAACCACCGCTAAAAATACCACCTGAACATCATCGGGCAATACATGCTGACGCCCACTTAACAAAGCCCAACTTTTTGCGCTATTAAGTAACGCAAGTGCCGCACGTGGCGACAATCCATAGGTTAATGACGGGTCCTCTCGTGTAGCCGCCAACAAACGTTGAATATAATCCAACAGCGCATGACTGACCTGTACATTTTTAACGGCCAATTGATATTGTTCAAGCTCATGTAAATTTAGCATTGCTTGTAGTTCATTGGCCCGACGATTTTTCCCCTCCAATAACTGACGCTCGGCTTTGGCCACTGGGTAACCCAATTCAATGCGCATCAAAAATCGATCCAGCTGTGACTCAGGCAAAGGAAAGGTACCCGCCTGTGATAATGGGTTTTGAGTCGCTATGACAAAAAATGGGGATGGCAATGGATGTGTTTGGCCGTCCACACTCACCTGACGCTCTTCCATGGCTTCAAGTAAGGCGCTTTGAGTCTTAGGCGTGGCTCGATTTATTTCATCGGCCAACACTACCTGAGAGAAAACGGGTCCTTGATGAAATACAAACTGCCCATTTCCTTGCAATTCTTTTTGGTAGACACTGCTGCCTAAAATATCCGATGGCAACATATCACTGGTGAATTGAATACGCTGATATTGTAGCCCCAACACATTGGCTAAGGCATGAGATAATGTGGTTTTACCCATACCGGGTAAATCTTCAATCAACAAATGCCCTTGGGCTAACAAGCAGCTTAAAGCTAGTTTGATTTGGTGCTCTTTACCCAAAACAACTTGATTAAGGTTATTTAAAACGGCTTTTAGTTTTACGTCCATTATCGATCCCAAATTTACAACTGCACATTAAATTCATTAAACCAATTTAACATCAAACCAGTGACATGACAGTGCGCCATATGAAACGCTTTGTTTTAAGCGGTCATATAGAGTGACAAACAGTCAGGCACAAAAAAAGGGTAAGTTAAACTTACCCTTTTAAGCAGCCGCTAAGGGATATATCAGCTAAAGCTGACTTAAACCAAAGGCTAGATCACGTTTAATGTCTTCAACGTCTTCTATACCGCAAGCAACACGAACTAAACCGTCGGTAATGCCTGCTTTAAGTCTATCTTCAACCGCCACACGCCCATGAGTCGTGGTGGCAGGGTGTGTAATAGTAGTTTTAGTATCACCCAGATTGGCTGTAATAGATAACATGCGAGTACTATCAATTACCGACCAAGCCGCCTCTTGACCGCCTTTAACGTCAAAAGACAAGACTCCACCAAAGTGACTCTGCTGGCGCTTAGCTAGCTCATGCTGCGGATGCTCAGGTAACCCGGCATAATAAACCGCATTCACGCTAGGCTGCTCTTTCAACCACAGTGCCAGTGCCAGTGCATTATCACTATGCGCCTTCATGCGAATTTTAAGCGTCTCTAAACCTTTAAGCATTACCCAAGCATTAAATGGGCTCATGGTAGGGCCCACTGACCGTAAAACACCTACCACCTCTTCCATTAATTCTTTTTTACCCAACACCGCGCCACCTAAACAACGACCTTGGCCGTCGATATACTTAGTAGCACTATGAATCACTACATCAGCCCCAAGTTTTAAGGGTTGTTGTAATG